>Ga0335073_10010934_pt1 | contig 12763 bp, 11 predicted proteins | sample Lox_Sample_22_FD_207093 | JGI IMG/M metagenome (GOLD analysis project Ga0335073, IMG submission 207093) | Soil microbial communities from Loxahatchee National Wildlife Refuge, Florida, United States - Lox_Sample_2.2 | ecosystem: Environmental > Terrestrial > Soil > Wetlands | place: USA...
TCTCGAGAAGGCGGCTAAGGCTCGTAAGGAACGTGCTGACATCAAGAACAAGCTCAAGCACGCGTCGACGACCTTGCCTCAGGTCCTCAAAGAGGGCCAGACCGACGACGTCGTCGGCAAGATGAAGGTGTCGGCACTTCTTGAGTCGATGCCGGGCGTCGGCAAGGTCCGCGCCAAGCAGATAATGGAGCGACTTGGCATTGCTGAGTCGCGACGGGTTCGCGGACTTGGTGCCAACCAGAGGATGGCGCTCGAGAACGAGTTCCGTGAGGTTTGATTCCTGACGGCAGGCGCGATCGCGCAGGGACGGTGCTAGGAGTGCGAGAAGAACCGCCCTGCGCGCCCGCCAGCGCCGCAAACCTTGATGAACCGGCATGCAAGTTCGCTGACGGTGTTATCGGGGCCGTCCGGGGTCGGGCAGAGCAGGTTGTCGCGGCAATTCGTCGCGACCGCCAGGAGATTACTTTGTCAGTGAGCGCGAGTTCGAGGAAATGGCGGAGACGGCCGGCTGCTCGAATGAGCGCGCCTGGCAGGTGCGCACCGCCAGGTGCGGGAGGCGGGCCAGGATCTGGTCGCCCGTACCTGGCGTGTGCGGGCAACTGGTAGCCTTGCTCACAGCCGAGCCAGTCGGCTTAGAGGCATGCAAGCAGAAGGCCAGAAAGAAGGGCAGACGGTGGCAAGTACTCCGGCGCTCGAGGGAATCATCAATCCGCCGATCGACGAGTTGCTCGACGTCGTGGACAGCAAGTACGGCCTGGTGATCATGGCATCGAAGCGGGCCAGGCAGATCAACGCTTACTACGCGCAGCTCGGTGAGGGCCTGCTTGAGTACGTGGGACCGCTGGTGGAAACCCGCGTACAGGAAAAGCCCCTGTCCATCGCCCTGCGCGAGATCAGCGAGGGCATGCTGCACGCTGAGCAGACCGAGTTGCCAGCTACCTGAGGCTCGCACTAGGGCCGGCGGATTTCGATGCGCATCGTGCTCGGCGTTGGCGCCGGCATCGCGGCCTATAAGGTTTGCGAACTTCTCCGGCTGTTCACTGAATCAGGCCACGAGGTGCGAGTTGTCCCGACGCGGGACTCACTGCATTTTGTCGGGGCCGCGACGTGGCAGGCGCTGTCGGGAGAACCTGTCAGCACCGAGGTCTGGCCGGACGCACAAGATGTGCCGCACGTCAGGATCGGCCAGCAAGCCGATCTGGTCTTCGTCGCTCCCGCTACGGCCGACGTCCTGGCACGCGCCGCGGCCGGGCTAGCGGATGACCTGCTGACCAACGTGCTGCTGACCGCACGGTGCCCGGTCATCTTCGCGCCCGCCATGCACACGGAGATGTGGCAGCACCCGGCGACCGTGGCCAACGTGGCGGCCCTGCGAGGCCGGGGCGCGATCGTGCTCGACCCGGCCTCAGGACGGCTGACAGGCGCCGACAGCGGACCTGGCCGGCTTCCTGAGCCCGGCGAGCTGTTCCAGGTCGCCAGCAGGGCGCTCAGGGGCGGAGCGGCACCCGATCTGGCCGGCCGGCACGTCGTGGTGTCAGCGGGCGGCACCCGAGAGGAAATCGACCCGGTCAGGTTTATCGGAAACTGGTCGTCAGGCTTGCAGGGCTACGCCTTGGCCCGTGCGGCGGCGGCACGCGGCGCCAAGGTCACCTTGGTCGCGGCCAACACCGGCCTGCCCGATCCCGCCGGTGTCGACGTGGTGCCCGTGACGTCGGCTCGCGAGATGCGCGAGGCCGTCATCGCGGCGGCTGAGCACGCGGACGCGGTGGTGATGGCCGCTGCGGTCGCTGACTACCGTCCGGCGAGCAGAAGCGATAAGAAGCTCAAGAAAACCGGAGCGAAGCCCGACCCCATCGAGCTCACGGAAAACCCCGACATTTTGCGGGAAATCTCGACGGTGCGACGTCAGCCAGGCCAGGTGATTGCCGGATTCGGGGCCGAGACCGGCGACCTGATAGCGAACGGCGAGATCAAGCTGGCCGCCAAAGGCTGCGACCTGATCGTGATGAACGAGGTGGGAAACGGTCTCGCGTTCGGAACGGCAGACAATGAGGCGGTCATCCTCGCGGCCGACGGCTCCCGCGTCCGTGTGCCGCGTGGTCCCAAGGAAGATCTTGCCGAAGTGATCTGGGATCTGGTCGCGGAGCGGCTTGCCTGACCGTCCGGCTAAACTTCGGCGAGATCCCATGCGAGGAAAGGTGCCACGTGGCTCGTCGTCTATTCACCTCTGAGTCGGTCACAGAAGGTCATCCCGACAAGATGGCCGACCAGATCAGTGACTCCATACTCGACGCGATGCTCAAGGGCGATCCCCGCAGCAGGGTAGCGGTCGAGACACTGATCACCACCGGTCAGGTACACGTCGCCGGTGAGGTCACGACAGAAACCTACGTCGACATACCGGGACTGATCAGGGACAAGATCCTTGACATTGGCTACGACTCGTCGGCGAAGGGGTTCGACGGCTCCTCGTGCGGCGTTTCCGTGTCGATCGGATCGCAGTCGCCTGACATCGCGCAGGGCGTGGCGCACGCCTTCGAGCACCGCGAAGGCGAAGGCGAAGACGAACTCGACCGCCAGGGCGCTGGCGACCAGGGACTGATGTTCGGCTACGCCTGCCGTGAGACCCCTGAGCTGATGCCGTTGCCGATCATGCTGGCGCACCGCCTTGCCCGCAGGCTGGCCGAGGTACGCCGCAGCGGCGAGATCCCCTACATCAGGCCGGACGGAAAGACGCAGGTGACGATCGAGTACGTCGCTGACCAGCCGGTGCGGCTTGACACGATCGTGGTCTCTACCCAGCACGCGCCGGCGATCGACCTGAAGGCCCTGCTGTTCCCCGATGTCAAGGAGCTGGTCGTCGAGCCGGTGCTCGCCTCGCTCGAGCTGGAAAACTCGGGCTACCGGCTGCTGGTCAACCCGACGGGAAGGTTCGAGGTCGGCGGGCCGATGGGCGACGCAGGGCTCACCGGCCGCAAGATCATCATCGACACCTACGGTGGCATGGCCAGGCACGGCGGCGGCGCCTTCTCTGGCAAGGACCCGTCGAAGGTGGACAGGAGCGCCGCCTACGCGATGCGCTGGGTCGCCAAGAACGTCGTCGCCGCCGGGCTGGCCGACCGGTGCGAGGCCCAGGTCGCCTACGCGATCGGCAAGGCCAAGCCGGTCGGTCTGTTCGTCGAGTGCTTCGGCACGGAGGAGGTACCTGTCGAGCGGATACAGGACGCCGTGCTCGAGGTCTTCGACCTCAGGCCCGCTGCGATCATCCGCGATCTTGACCTGCTCAGGCCCATCTACGCGGCGACCGCCAGTTACGGGCACTTCGGCAGGGAAGAGCCCGACTTCCCCTGGGAGCGTACCGACAAGACCGAGGCGCTGCGGGTGGCTGCCGGGCTGTGATCGCGCCGGCGGGGGAGCGGGCGCGAGCGAGCCGGAAGCCGGCCCGTGCCAGGCCCGCGCCCCAGCCGGCGGCGGAACTGCCGATCGGGCGGGTCGCGGTCGACATGCCGCTGCCGCACCTTGACAGGCTGTTCGACTATCAGGTTCCTGAGGCGATGGCGAAGTCCGCTGTCCCCGGCTGCCGTGTCAAGGTCAGGTTCTCAGGGCGGCTGACCGACGGGTTCCTCGTGGAACGTGCCGAGTCCAGCCAGCACCAGGGCAAGATCTCGTTCCTGCAGCGCGTGGTGTCGGCCGAGCCCGTGCTCACACCGGAGATCGCGTCGCTGGCCAGGGCCGTCGCCGACCGGTACGGCGGTACTCTCGCCGACGTCCTGCGGCTGGCGATCCCGCCCAGGCACGCGGCGGCCGAGGCGGGCGGGCAATCAGCAGCCCCGGACACGGCGCCGGACAATCCCCGCGCAGATCTCTGGGAACGGTATCCCGCGGGACCGTCATTTCTTTCCGCCATCACGCACCGGAGAGCACCGCACGCCGTGTGGAGCGCGCTGCCCGGACAGGACTGGCCTGACGAGATCGCGCAGGCGGTAGCCGCGACGCGGACGGCCGGGCGTGGCGCTCTTGTCGTGGTTCCTGACGCGGGTGACCTCGAGCGCGTCGAGACGGCACTCGCTGCGGTGCTCGCGCCTTCGGCCTACGTGACGTTGTCGGCTCAGCTCGGGCCGTCGGAGCGCTACCGGCGGTGGCTTTCCGTGCTGAGGAAGCAGGTTCTGGTCGTCGCGGGAACGCGCTCAGCGATGTTCGCGCCCGTCGCCGATCTCGGCCTGGCGGTCATCTGGGATGACGGCGATGACTTGCATGCCGAGCCCCATGCGCCCTACCCGCACGCCAGGGACGTGCTGCTGCTGCGTGCCCACCAGGCGGGAGCCGCGGTGCTGATCGGCGGCTTCGCCAGGACCGCGGAAGCCGAGCAGCTTCTGTCGAGCGGCTGGGCTAAACCCGTCTCTGCCAGCCGGGCGCTGGTGCGGCAGCATGCGCCGCTCGTGAGGGCAGCGGGGGACGACTCGGAACTGGCCCGCGACGAGGCCGCAAGGACGGCCAGGATTCCCGGCCTGGCGCTGCGGACCGCTCGCGAGGCGCTAGAAACCGGTCCCGTGCTTTTCCAGGTGCCAAGGCGCGGTTACCTCGCGGCCGTCGCCTGCCGTCGCTGCGGTTCCAGAGTCAGGTGCGCCGCCTGTGCGGGGCCGGTCGCGCTCACCGGGCCCGGCCAGCCGCTGACCTGCGGCTGGTGCGGTCAGACCGTCGAGGTAACGTGCGGCACCTGCGGCAATGCCGGGTTGCGTGCGCTGGTGACCGGGGCCAGGAGGACGGCCGAGGAGCTTGGCCGGGCGTTTCCCGGCTTTTCCTTGCTGACCTCCAGCGGCGCCGACGTCGTGCGGGCGGTGCCTGCCGATCCGGCGGTGGTCATCGCCACGCCGGGCGCCGAGCCGCTCGTTCCACGCGGTTACGCGGCGGCGGTGCTGCTCGACGGGTGGGCGCTGCTCGGGCGGCCGAGCCTGCGCGCGGCAGAAGAGGCACTGCGGCGGTGGCTGAACGCGGCCGCGCTTGTCAGGCCAGGCAAGGCCGGAGGCAAGGTCGTGGTGCTCGCCGACCCTGCGGTGCTCGCCGTCCAGGCGCTCATTCGCTGGGACCCGGCCGCGCATTCACGAAGGGAGCTTTATGGAAGATCAGAATTGGGTTTTCCGCCAGCCATGCGGTTCGCAGCTCTGACCGGGCCGGCCAGCTCCGTCGCCGAACTTGTAGAGAATGCCCGCCTGCCTCCCGGTGCCGAGATTCTCGGCCCGGTGCCGGTAATCGCGCCGGCGGGCGCGGAACCCGCGGCTGACGCGGTTCGTTTCCTGGTCAGGACTCCCGCCCCGGCCGGGACCAAGCTGGCCGTCGCCTTGCGCTCTGGCCTGGCCGAACGCAGCGCGAAGAAGGAGCAGGGATCGGTGCGACTTCAGCTCGACCCTGGCGAGCTGATCTGACGTAGTGCCGTGCAGGCCGTAGGGTGCATGAGTGGCACGTTCAACGCAGAGGCCGGGCACCCGGCCTGGCGCGCCCGGAGAGCAGCCTGACAGGAAGGCCGCGGTGGAACCCGCGGACCTGGCCGTCTGGGATCAGGCTCGCGGTGCGGCCCGCGCCAGGAAACTGCCTTCCGTACGGCTTGCGCCGCGCGATGATCTCGCCAGCCTGGCCAGGGTAGCGCCGCTGCTGCGGGCCGCGCGGGACCTGGATCAGTGGGCGGCAGGCGAGGGCAACCTTGCTCTGGCCAGTGAGCTCAAGCCTGCCCTGACCGTGGCCGCCGCCTCGGCACTTGACCTGGCGCCGCGCGAGGTCGCGGCGGCCTGGCGGGTGCTGGTCGCGACCAGGGAGGCGACGATGCCGATGCCCGAGCCCTCCGGGCTCGGCGCGGTACTTGGCAACGGGTCGACCGAGGCCGTGCTTGAGGTCTGGGATACGGCGCTGACCGTGGTCCTCGCTTCAGAGGAGCTCGACGGGATCGCAACCGCCCTTTACACGGTCGGCGGCCCTGTCGGGATCGACGGGCTGTTCGATGCGTACGCCGCAGCCGCGGGCGACGGCGCGGAGGCGGAGCACGATCAAGGCGCAGAGCTGTCGCTGGCGCTCGAAACCCTCGCCGACCTCGCGGTCGTGGAGCTCGGCACGGAAGACTCAGACGGCAGCCTCACGGTCGCGCTTTCACCGCTCGGGACCTGGGGCGTGCACCGCAGGCTGCGGGCGCAGGGATGGCATGTGCCCGTGCTCGGGGCGGCCGCCGGATACGACGCGCTCGGACTGCTCGCCGCTCTCGCCAACTGCGACGCGGAGGACGGCGAAGCGGAGATCATCACCTGGCTGGCGGCAAGGGAGCCGGCCGCAGCCGCGGCCGAGCTGATCGCGGCGGCCGGAGACGGCTCGCCAGGTCAGCGCGGAGCAGCGTTCGCCGTGCTCGACCGGATCGGGCTGTCGGCGCTCGACGAGGTGAGGAGAGCGCTCGATCACCCGCTGCTGCGCGCGCACGCGGCGGTCTGGCTGATCGAGCACGGCGAGGAGACCAAGCTGGACCCCGATGATCGCACCTGGCTGCTCGTCGACCTAGGGGCAGGCCTGCTCGAGGAGGCTAACCCGCAGGATGTCGTCGCCGAGCTGCTGCCTAACCTGCCGGCCGGCGACCAGGTCGAGATCGTGGCCGAGTTGTGGCGGGTGAATCACCCGGGTGTCACCAACTTGCTGACCGCCCTGAGCGATTACCACCCTGAGCCGGCTGTGGCAAGGGCCGCGCGTAAGGCCGCCTTCAAGGCGCGATCCCCTGCGGCGTCGACCGACTAGGCGGGCCGTGCCGCGGCGTTCCTGGCTGGCAGCGGTAGTCCGTAGACTGGACTATCCCCCGGTGGTGGGTCGCGCGGGGGACGTGTCATGCAGAAAGGACCACGGTGAGCATCAAGCCGATCCGCCTGTTCGGAGATCCAGTGCTCCGCACGCCAGCCGAGCCGGTCAGGGACTTCGACGCCGAGTTGCGGAAGCTGGTCGCTGATCTCACCGAGACCATGCAGGACGCGCCAGGGGCTGGCCTAGCTGCCCCGCAGATCGGCGTCGGCCTGCGGGTGTTCACTTACTTCGTCGACGACGAACTCGGGCACCTGATCAACCCCGACCTTGACCTGTCCTCCGACGAGGAAACCGACGACGAGGGATGCCTGTCCTTTCCAGGGCTTGCGTACCCGACGAAGCGCGCGTTCGGTGTCGTCGCCAAGGGCTTCGACATGCACGGCGAGCCGGTCACGCTTGAGGGCAGCGGGCTGCTCGCCCGCTGCGTGCAGCACGAGACCGACCATCTCGACGGAGTGCTGTTCATCGACCGGCTCGACCCTGAGCAGCGCAGGCTCGCGATGAAGGAGATCAGGGCAGCCGAATGGTGGGGTGACCCGATTCCCGCGCTCAAGGTGTCGCCGCACCCCACTCACGGCAAGGCCTTCTAGCTGATGCGCATCGTCTTCGCTGGCACACCGCAGACGGCCGTGCCTTCGCTGACGGCCCTGCTCCGCTCGAGGCACACCGTGGCTGCCGTGCTCACCAGGCCTGACGCCCCTGCCGGGCGGGGCAGGAAGGTGGCGCCTAGCCCGGTCGCACAGCACGCCGCCGAGGCGGGCGTCGAGATCCTGCGTCCGGCGAAGCCATCCGACCCGGAATTCCTGGCCAGGCTCGAGGAAATCGCGCCCGACTGCTGCCCGGTGACGGCCTACGGTGCGCTGATTCCCGGTCGCGCCCTGGCCATCCCCGAGCATGGCTGGGTTAACTTGCATTTCTCCGTGCTGCCTGCCTGGCGAGGTGCCGCGCCGGTGCAGCACGCGATCCTGCACGGCGACGAGATTACCGGCGCGACGACGTTCAGCCTGGTTCGCGAACTCGACGCCGGGCCGGTCTACGGAGTCGTCACCGAGCCGATCGGGCCTGGTGACACGGCCGGTGACCTGCTTGGCCGCCTGAGCGTCTCCGGGGCGGAACTGCTCGTCGCCACGCTTGACGGTATCGAGTCAGGTCAGCTCGAGGCCAGGCCGCAGCCCGCTGAAGGGATCTCGCTCGCACCCAAGCTCGGCAAGGAAGACGCCAGGGTGAGCTGGAAGCTGCCCGCGCAGGCCATCGACAGGCAGATCAGGGCCTGCACCCCCGCTCCAGGTGCCTGGACGACGATCAGCGGACTTGGCCTGAAGCTATGGCCAGTCGCCAGGGTTCCGGGGACCGGGGACCTCGGCGCGGGAGAGATCAAGGTGACCAGGGATGCCGTGCTTGTCGGCACGGGCACAGTGCCGGTAGCGCTCGGCGACGTGCAGCAGGAGGGCAAGCGGCGGATGCCCGCTGCCGACTGGGCGCGCGGTATCGCGAACGCCGGCGGGCCGCTGGCGCTCGGCTGACGATGACCAGCGCCAACGGGCATCACGTGGATCGGGCCAGGCGGACCGCCCATGACGTGCTTACCGCCGTCAGCAGCCGGGACGCCTACGCCAACCTGCTGCTGGCCAGGTCGCTGCGCGAGGCCGGGCTCGCGGGCAAAGACGCCGCCTTCGCCACCGAACTGGTTTACGGCACGCTGCGCAACCGCGGCAGTTACGACGCGATCATCGGCCTGTGCGCCGACCGGGATCTCCGCCTGGTCGACCCCGCCGTGCTCGAGGCGCTGCGGATGGGCGCTCACCAGCTCCTCGGCATGCGAGTCAAGCCGCACGCCGCGGTCGCCAGTACGGTTGACCTCGCGGTCGAGGTGGCGGGCAGGAAGCCTGCCGGGTTCGTCAACGCGATCCTGCGCAGGATCGCGCCACGCGACCTTGAGTCATGGCTGGCCATCGCGGCACCTGGCCGGGCCGCCGACCCGCTTGCCCATCTCGCTGTCAGATACAGCCATCCGCCCTGGATCGTGGCCGCGCTCGCTGAGGCGCTCGGTGAGGACCTGGCCGGCGGGCTGGCTGAGACCGAGGCGGCACTCGCCGCCGACGACGAACGTCCGCGAGTGCACCTGGCTGCCATGCCAGGGCTCGCCAGCCAGGCCGAGTTGGTCGCCGCAGGGGCGACGGCGGCCAGGTGGTCGCCGTTCGGCGCTTACCTGGACCGCGGCGATCCGGCAGGGATCGGCGCCGTAGCCGGGCACAGGGCAGGCGTACAGGACGAGGCGAGCCAGCTTGCGGTGCTCGCCCTGGTGCGGGCGGCAAAGGCTGGCGGGAAAATCGCAGGGCCGCAGCGCTGGCTAGACCTGTGCGCCGGCCCTGGGGGAAAGGCGCGGCTGCTTGCCGGGCTCGCGGCCGAGGACGGGGCGGTTCGCTTGCTCGCCAGTGACCTGCACCCGCATCGCGCCGGACTCGCCGCCACGGCGGTCAGCGGTGGCGCCCGAGGTGCTGGCACCGGGGCCGGCGGCTCAGGGGGCTCAGGGGGCTCAGGCGGCTCAGGGGGCTCAGGGGGAGATGGCGCCGCGCGGGTCATCGCGGCGGACGGGCTTGCTCCCGCTTGGCGACCGGGCAGCTTTGACCTGGTGCTCGCCGACGTTCCTTGCTCGGGTCTCGGCAGCCTGCGACGCCGGCCTGAGGCACGCTGGCGGCGCACTCCGGAAGACGTCGCCGCGCTCGGCGAGATACAGCGCGGCCTGCTCGCCGCTGCTATCGACGCCGCCCGTCCTGGCGGTGTCGTCGGATACGTGACCTGCTCACCGCACCTGGCCGAGACGAGATCCGTTCTGGCGGACGTTCTCGCGGTTCGCCCGCACGTCGAGGTGCTCGACGCGCCGGGCTTCCTTCCCGAAGTTGACGGCCTGGCCTGCCCTGAGCCTCATTCCAGGTACGCGCAGTTCTGGCCGCAAAGGCATGGTACCGACGCGATCTTCGTAGCGCTCCTCCGTGCCGGTACCCCGCCGGAGGGAGCACGGCCGGGGCCCGAGGGGCTGTTATGAGGTGCGGGTGAGCGAGCGGCCTCTCGTGCGGGACAGACGGGTCGTGCCGATGTCGGCGCGCTGGCCGCGCTCGTAGCCGTCGCGGTAGCCGCTGCCGCTGTAGGTGACCCTGGCCTTGCGGGTCACCGGGTACGCCTGCTCGACCTGCTTGCGTATGACCAGCGAGCGGTCAGCGAGCACCAGGGCGGTGCGGTCGGAAGTGGCCTGACCACTGGCAGTCGCCACGGTGACCGCGCTGTGCTCGGCCTGGCGCACCCGGCTGATCACCGCTGTGGCGAAGCCAAGCAGCCAGCTACGCCGCCACGCTCTCGGGCTGCTGCTCCACTCAGGCACACGGGCGCCTGCCAGGCCGTGCGCCATCTGGATCAGGATCGAGGTATACAGCAGGTCGGTTCGCTCGATGTCAGAGGCGAAGCCGAAGATGTGCACGCGGCTCCCCGGGCGGCTGCCGCTGAGCAGGATGCACTGGCAGCGCAAGGCAGAAGCCAGTCCGCAGAGCAGGTGAGCCTTCTCCCTGGCCCAGGGGTTATCGATGTCCAGCATCCGGTTGCCCGGCTGATCGGTCTCAGGCTGATCGGCGGCCAGCAGCGCACGGTCGATGCCGTACTTAGCCATCAGCTCTGCTGCCTTGGCAGTGAAAGCCTGGGCTTCCGCCGGCGTCACTGAGTCGTCCTCGGCCTGTGCAAGCAGCTTGCGAACCCGGTCAAGCAGGCGCTCTGGTGCATCGGTTAGTTGCACGCAACCTCCATCGTGAGAGTCTGAACCTGGGAGCGAAGGTAGCGGGTGGGTATGACACTTTCCGGGTCTTAGGCGCGGGCCTAGACTGCGGGTGCATGGACATGCAGATCTCACCCAGCATGCTCGCGGCGGACTTCGCCCGGCTCGCTGACAACGTGGCGATGGTTGCTGACGTAGCTGACTGGCTGCACGTCGACGTCATGGACGGGCATTTCGTCCCCAATATCACCGTGGGCCTGCCGGTCGTCGAAGCCATGCACAAGAACACAGGGCTGCCGCTTGACTGCCACCTGATGATCGCAGATCCTGATCGCTGGGCGCCGGATTACGCGGCGGCCGGCGCGGCGAACGTCACGATTCATGCCGAGGCGGCCAGCGCTCCGGTGAGGACGCTGCGCGAGATCAGGTCACTGGGGGCGCGGGCTGGCCTGGCAATCAACCCTGGAACGGCGGTCGAGCCTTACTCGGACCTCCTGCCTGAGATCGACATGCTGCTCGTAATGACCGTCGAGCCAGGCTTCGGCGGGCAGCACTTCCTTGACCTGGTGCTGCCCAAGCTCGCACGGGCACGCGAGCTTATCTCCAGGCACGGCGGCGAGGTGTGGCTGCAAGTAGACGGCGGAGTGAGCGAGGACACGATCGGCCGGTGTGCCGAGGCCGGTGCCGACGTCTTCGTCGCGGGTACGGCAGTGTTCGGGGCCAGTGACCCGGCCGCAGCCGTCGAGTACTTGCGGCGAACCGCTCAGGCTGCCGTGACGAGGCAGGCGGCGAGGTAGCCGCGCAAGGAAACTTTTTCGCCTCCGCTGTCGATCCTGAGGGATGCCGTTCGTCGGAACTGGCGTGGGGTAACCAGGGAAATCTGAACTCAAGGAGCAAAGATGGCTCAGTACGCGATCCTGATCTACGAGGCCGAGAGCGGCTACGCCGAGGGCGGCGAGGAGGTCTGGAAGGAAGTAGGAGCGGCACATGGCAGGTTCGCCGCCCAGGTCGTAGAGAAGGGCGGCAAGATCCTTGGCGGCGAGGCGCTGCAGCCGACGCCGACCGCGACGTCGATCAGGGGCGATGTGGTCACCGACGGCCCGTTCGCCGAGACGAAGGAAGCCCTGGGCGGCTTTTACCTGATCGAGGCTCGCGATCTCGATCACGCGATCGAGATCGCGAGGCTCTGCCCGGCGCTGTTCGGCGGCGTGGAGGTCCGTCCGGTCATGGACACCTCGAACATGTGACTCCGGCATGGCCGAGCACGGGGAAGCGGCGGCGGCGCGTGATCGCGATGCGGTCCGCGTCGCCGTCGCCGAGGCGCACAGGCGTGAGTGGGCGTTCGTACTTGCGGCCACCGCACGGGTGACGCGCGATCTGGACGCGGCAGAAGAGTGCGTGCAGGATGCGTACGTCGCGGCGCTAGACGCCTGGTACAGGCAGGGAGTGCCACGTAACCCTGCCGCCTGGCTGACCACGGCGGCAAGGAATCGGGCGCTCGACGGCATGCGGCGCGAGCGCACGCTCCGCTCCAAGCTGCCGCTGCTGGTACCAGAACAAGCAGAGGATGACTTCAGCGGCGCAGGAACCTGCGACTACATCCCCGATGACCGGCTGCGCCTGATCTTCACCTGCTGTCATCCCGCGCTCGCCAGGGAAGCGCAGGTGGCGCTGACGCTTCGGCTGGTATGCGGGCTGACGACATCAGAGATCGCGCAGGCGTTCCTGGTCGGAGAGCCGACCATGGCCGCGCGTGTCACCAGGGCCAAGAAGAAGATCTCCGCCGCCAGGATCGCCTACCGGGTGCCCGAGCCCGCTGAACTCCCTGACCGGCTCGATGCGGTGCTGACCGTGCTCCACCTGGTGTTCACGACAGGGCACACGGCGCCTGAGGGCACCGGCCTGGTCCGCGCCGACCTGGTGGAGCGCGCGATCAGCCTGGCCGAGATGCTGCACAAGCTCATGCCTGACGAGCGTGAGGTGTCCGGGCTGCTCGCGCTGCTCCTGATCACCGACGCGCGGCGGGCGGCAAGGACCGATGCCGCTGGCAATCTGCTGCTGCTCGAGCAACAGGACAGGTCACAGTGGGACCAGGCGAAGATCGTCGCGGGCAGTGAGCTGGTCGTCGAATCACTGCGGGCCGGCTGGCCCGGCCGGTTCGCGCTCCAGGCG
>Ga0335073_10010935_pt1 | contig 12762 bp, 10 predicted proteins | sample Lox_Sample_22_FD_207093 | JGI IMG/M metagenome (GOLD analysis project Ga0335073, IMG submission 207093) | Soil microbial communities from Loxahatchee National Wildlife Refuge, Florida, United States - Lox_Sample_2.2 | ecosystem: Environmental > Terrestrial > Soil > Wetlands | place: USA...
CGGAACACCCGATCGCCGCATGGTTCGGGCTACCGAGCACCGGCGCGATGATCGGGTCCAGACAGATCTCGGTTACACGGATGCCGTTGGCGGCAGCATCCATCGCGGCGGTATCGGTCAAACCGTTGGCGCCGTGCGTCGAGGCGATGGAGCCCGCCGAACCGAGGCAGCCGGCAGGACCGTCGATGCAGGCGCAATTGACAATCGCGCCGCCGCCCTGGCGACGCATCTGACGCAGCTCGTGGTTCGTGCAATTGGAAATGCCGCGGAGGCCCGCCGCGATCATGCGATCCCGGGCGCCGTTGCCGAGTTCAGCCGTCTCGGAGTGCGGGCTCATGCCGCCGGCGGTGTTGAACGCCGCGTCCAGACGCCCGAACGTGGCGACAATCCAATCGACCATCGCCGCCACCTGGGCGTCGTCGGCGATGTCGCAGCCGATCGCGACAACCCGGCGGCCGGCGCCGACCAAATTCTCTGCGGCGGCGTGTGCCGAAGCCTCACGCAAATCCGCCAACACCACCGTGGCACCCGCTTCGGCAAAGGCTCTCGCCGTGGCCAGTCCCATGCCGGCGCCCGCGCCGGTGACTATTGCGACCTTGTCCTTGAAAGACCAGTTCACGGCGGTGCTACTCCGGGTCTCATGCTGTTGGTGACCCAGAGATAAGCCGGGTTCGGTCGAGCGGTTAGACGCCAAAGCGTGCATGGGCTTATGGCCCGCATTCATGAATCCCGGCGAGCCTGTCCCGCACGCATGCGAGGACGCGGCCCAATTCATGCGCCGGGGAGATAAGTGCTATCGCCAGGCGCCGGCTAGTCCTGGGCGTGCATTCCCCTAGATTCAGTCGATCGAATGGAGAGCCGGGATGAGACGCCGTGCCGTGACGAACGCATTGTTCTCGCTCCTCGTCTCGGCATCGGCCCATGCCGACCAACGACCATCCATCAGGAGGTCCAGCATGTCTCGGCCCGCGCCAACGCTCGACGATCTAAGGCAGGTCTCGCCGGCGCTCGAGAAGTACACGCAAGGCGCGCTTTTTGGTGAGCTTTGGAAGCGCCCTGGCCTGTCTCCGCGTGACCGCAGCATCGTCACGCTCGCCGCACTGATCGCGCACAATCAGATCATCGAGATGCCTTTCTATCTCGATCTGGCGCTCGATGACGGCATCAAGCCGAGCGAGATTTCCGAGATCATCACTCATCTCGCGTTCTATTCCGGCTGGGGGACCGCCACATCGGCGGTCGTCGTCGCGAAGGATGTCTTCGCCCGGCGCCACATTCGGGTTGATCAGCTTCCGCCGGCGTCCGGTCCGCTGCTTCCGCTTGACGAGGCTGCCGAGGCGCAACGCGTGACGCGCGTGGGCCAGCAATTCGGCGCGGTGGCGCCGGGTCTCGTGCAGGACACCACCGATGTTCTCTTTCGCGACCTCTGGCTGCGCCCGGCGCTGGCGCCGCGCGACCGCAGCCTGGTCACCGTCAGCGCCCTGATCGCGACCGGCCAGGTCGCTCAGCTGTCGGGTCACCTCAACCGCGCGATGGACAACGGCCTGACGCAGGCGGAGGCCGCTGAGGCGATCCGGCAACTGGCCTACTACGCCGGCTGGCCGAACGCCTTCTCGGCGCTGCCGGTCGCCAAGGAGGTGTTCGAGAAGCGGCCGAAATAAGGGCCTTGATCGTGCACCTCGGATGGTCCCAGAAGCGGGCTTCGGGCGGTGATCGTCATCAACGCGCCTTCGGTCCCCCGACGGGCAGATACGATCGTCCGGCAAAAGCCCCGCCGTTGACGGCGAGCACCTCGCCGGTCACGTAATCGGCCGCCGGCGAGGCCAGGAACAGCGCAGACTGCGCTACGTCCGCTGGAGTTCCGAACCGCCCCCACGGGATGTTGCTCAGCATCGCGTGCTCGAAGTCCGGGGGCACGACCGCGCCGTCCAGCTTGATGTAGCCGGGAGCGATGCAGTTGACGTGGATGGCCTGCCCGGCGAGTTCCATGGCCAGGACCCGGGTGAACATGACGATTCCGGCCTTCGAGGCGCAGTAGTGCGCAGCGCCAAGCCGAGCGCTGGCGTGGGCGCCGGAAGAGATCGTGATGATCTTGCCGGGGCGTCGCCCAGCCGTCATGCTGCGCGCCGCCGCCCGGCAGGTGAGGAACACACCGCGTAGGTTGGTCTCGATCACGCGGTCCCATTCCTCGACGGTCATGTCGAGCACCGGGCAGTTCGGATATATGCCCGCGTTTGCCACCGCGATCGTGACGGGGCCGAGTGCCCGCTCCGCTGCCGCGAAGAAAGCCTCCACCGATGTCTCGTCGCGTACGTCGATTGTCTCAGCGAAGACCCGCTCGGCGCCCAGCCCGGCCGCCGCGCGCTCGACCGCGTCCTGTCGCAGGTCCCCCAGCGCAACCCGAGCGCCGCCAGCGTGGAACGCCTGGGCAATGCCCTGACCGATGCCAGCGCCGGCGCCGGTGACGACGACCATGGCGTCGCTGAAGTCGAAGCCGCTCATGTCCGCCGCTTGGCGCGACACCGCGCCATCTCCGCCCAGGTCGTCAACCAGATGCCGCTCTGACGCGCTGACGTTTTCCATTCGATCCACAGAGCTGCGATTAGGCTTCGTGCCGGAGGCTCCGTTAGCCAATAGTCCTGATACCAGGACGGACGGATGAACATCGGGGGCATATCGTTACTCCGCGAAAGAGGCACCTGCGGCATCACGACTGAACTGGACATGATCCTAAGAGCGCGCACTCGTCAGGACTAGGTGCCGAAGTCCGCATGAGCTTATGAGCGGACGTCATGAGTTGGTTGCCGCGGTGGGCATCGCCGTGGAGCGACGCATCGGGGCGTCTGACTGCGGCCGCTCTACTTTCTCAGGGCCCCCAAAACGTCTGCAGTGGGTCAGGCTGAGAAGTCCACCGTTCGCTGACGGACGTCGGGTGTACCTATAGGAAGCAGACCTGCCCCAGCGGAAACTCGCTCTTCTCGGTATGACCCCAACTGGACCTTAGAGGCCGTTTCGAAATTGTTTGTCACGCGTGCAGCCCATCGAGCAAGGCCTTGGCCTGCTTCAGGTCGAGCGTGTCGAAACCTTCGGTGAAGCAGCCGTAGACGGGGGCCAGAAGGTCGCGAGCTTCGGAGGGTCGCCCTTGATGGGCCCGAAGTTTGGCGAGCGCGGCGGTGGCTCGCAGTTCCCAGAACTTCGCCTCCTGCCGCTGTGCGAGAGCGATGGCGGCTTTGAGGCACTGTTCTGCCTCAGTCGCGCGCTGTTTCGGTTGGATGAGCAACATCTCAGCCTTGAAGCGAAGCAATTCTGGTTCGTACCACCGCTCGCCCGTGGTCGATGCAACGTCGAGCTCGGCCTCGAAAAGGGCCAGCGCGCCATCCGCGTCGCCGGCTGCGACCTTGGTCAATCCGACAATTCCAATTCGGATCGGCAGGTGGAAGCGACGCGAGGGAAACGACTTCAAGGTCTCCAGAGCGGCTTCAGCCTGGTGGACACCGGCTTCGACCTCGCCTTGCTGCACGAGGACCCAACCCTGCATGATTTTGGCTGGTATAAGGTAGTTCGCCAACGAGTACTTCTCGGCGAGCGGAACGCAAATGTTCAGATGCCCTTCGGCCTCTTTCGAACGGTTCAAGATGATGAAAGTTTCCGCGCAGAACATGTGTGCTTGCGAGAGGCTAGGTTTGTGATCAAGGTGCGCGGCGTCAACTACGATGACCGCATGACGACAACTACGATGGCCGGTGTGATGGCTCGCTGATTGCGGCGCGCGCAATGTTCCCCCCGCGATCGCGGGGGGAACATTGATGCCGGGGAAGCATGCCACCGACCACCAAGTCAGGCGGTACATGGACTCACGCAAGGACGGATACAGCCAAGGCGCTGCTGCGGCCCGCGCCGGCTTCAGCGAGCGTACCGGCCGGCGCATTGACGCAGCTCCGGTCCTGCCAAGCCAGCGGGATCGGACGCGGCGCTATCGAACACGGCAGGACCCCTTCGTCAAGGTCTGGCGTGATGAGGTCATGCCAATGCTGCAGACCATCCCGCATCTGCGCGCGACGACGATCCTGAGCGAGCTGCAGCGCCGTCATCCCAGTCGTTACCCCGATCGGCTGCTGCGCTCGTTGCAGCGGCGGGTCGCGCATTGGCGGGCGACCGAGGGGCCGGAGCGCGAGCTCATCTTCCGCCAGGAGCACCCGCCCGGCCGGCAGGCGCTCTCGGATTTCACCGATGGCAGCGTGCTTGAAGTGACGATCGCTGGCGCGTCATTCCCGCATCTTCTCTACCAATTCCGGCTCGCCTTCAGCGGCTGGCAGTATGTCAAGGCGATCTGCGGTGGCGAGAGCTTCACCGCGCTCACCGAGGGTGTGCAGGAGGCGCTCTGGCAGTTGGGCGGCGTGCCGCGCGAGCATCGCACCGACCGACTTTCGGCGGCCTATCGCAATCTTTCGAACCAGGAGGACGAGGCGGCACGCTACGCCGAGTTCTGCCGCCATTACGGCATGGAGCCGACCCGCAACAACGCCGGCATCAGCCACGAGAACGGTGCGGTCGAAGCCGCGCATGGGCATCTCAAGACCGGTCTCGGTGAGGCGCTCGAGCTGCGCAGCTCGCGGGACTTCCCCGACCTTGCCGCCTACCAGGCCTTTCTGCAGGAGTTTATCGCGCGCAAGAATGCGCCACGGCGTGCCGTCCTCGCCGTCGAACTCGCCGCCCTCTTGCCGCTGCCGCGGCACCGAACCACGGACTTCTCGACCGCCACCGTCACGGTGACCCGCTCAGCAACGATCAGCGTGCGTGGCGTCCTTTACACCGTACCCTCGCGCCTGATCGGCTGCCGCCTCAAGGTGCACATCTACGACGACCGCCTCGTCTGCTATCTCGGCACCACACCGGTGCTGACCGTTCGGCCGGCGGCACTTCAAGCGCCATGGCCCGCGCGTGCGCGTGGTCGACTATCGCCACCTCATCGGCGGCTTGGTCAAGAAACCGCAGGCCTTCCGGCATTCGGTGTTCCGCGACGAGCTTTTCCCGCGTCCCGTCTTCCGCCGCGCCTGGGAGACGCTCGACGCAAGGCTCGAGCCGCGCAAGGCCTGCCGCGTCTATGTCGGCTTGCTGCATCTCGCCGCCATGCACGGCTGCGAGGCGGCGCTCGCCGATCACCTCGCCGCCGTGCTCGACGGCGGCGGCACGCCCGATCTCGAAGGGGCGCGGGCGGCAGTGGCGCCGCCGGCCCCGGCGAGCGCGCCGGCGCTGTCGGTGCCGGCTCCCGACCTTGCCGGCTATGACCGGCTGCTGACGGGCTGCGGAGAGGCCGCATGACCGATATCGATGCCGCCAAGCTGCCGGTGATGCTGACGGCGCTGCGCCTGCCGACGATCTGCCGCATCTGGCAGGAGTTCGGCGCCCATGCCGACCGCGACGGCTGGGGCAGCGCGCGCTTCCTCGCCGTGCTCTGCGAGCACGAACTGGCCGATCGCCAAGCGCGCCGCACCGCCCGGCACATGGCCGAGTCCGGCCTGCCGCAGGGCAAGACCTTCGCCACTTTCGACTTTGCCGCGGTGCCGACCATCCGCAAGGCGCATGTCATGGCCCTCGCCGAGGGGGACGCCTGGATCGAGCAGGGCGCCAACATCCTGTTGTTCGGCCCCAGCGGCACGGGCAAGTCGCATCTCGCGGCGGCGCTCGGCACCGCGCTCGTCGACGCCGGCCGGCGCGTCCTCTTCAGCCGAACCACCGATCTCGTGCAGAAGCTGCAGGCGGCCCGGCGCGACCTCAGCTTGCCTGCCACCCTCGCGAAGCTCGACCGCTTCGATTGCCTGGTTCTCGACGACCTCGGCTATGTCCGCAAGGATCAGGCCGAGACCGCCGTGCTGTTCGAGCTCATCGCCGAGCGCTACGAGCGCAAGAGCCTGATTACGACCTGCAACCAGCCCTTCAGCGCATGGAACGAGATCTTTCCCGACCCGGCGATGACAGTTGCAGCGATCGACCGCCTTGTCCACCATGCCACCGTGCTCGAGCTCGACACCGAGAGCTATCGTCGGCGCGCCGCGCTCGGCAAGAGCGCCAAGGCCGAAGCGGACGGTCAAAGCGAAGCTTCGACGCAGAGAGCTCGCTGACGATGGCAACTCCTGACCCGAGCCCGCTCAGCTGCGAACCGCAGAGCCGATAGACGTCCGAATTACCGGTGTAGAGCGGACGCAGGTCTGCCAGCTGTTTTGGGCAGCTCAGTGCCAACTTCAGACATTGGCGCGTATGTGGCTAAGGTCTGCCGTGGGTTTCCTTAGGCCCGAGCTTCTGATACTGAGAAGGTCCACCGTCACCTAAACCTGCACAGAAACCGTCAACCTTCGGTGGTGCGCCTCCCCGCGACCAGCTTACTGATGGCAGGGCGCCACGATGCCAATTGTTCGATAGGTCTCTCCGGCGCACCAGCGCCGGAGAGCTTTTGTTGTGTGCCGAGCATGAACGACAGCTTGGAGGTGGAAGTCCTCTATCCAGCCTGGTGACGGCGAAGGATTAGCGAAGCGCAAGGGCGTCATCGCGAGGTGGGGTCTGAAAGAAGCGTGGAGCAAATCCGCGGCCTGATGGACAAGAACCGGATAACGAGGCCTACCCGGCCGGACGAGCGGGCAAAGGATCGCGAAGTCCATGGTCATCAAAGGGCGGGGTGGTAAATCCGGCGGGCGTGCGGTGAAGGCGGTCGGTCTTACCTCGGGAGGTCCACGCCGTGTCCGGCATCCCGGACTGAGCGGACGGCAACGTCCGTGATCGCGGCGGGGAAGTCAGCAGAGGGCATAGTAGCCCGCCGAGGCTTTGGCGAAGGCGGACGAAGGCCCGAACGGTGGAGTGGCAAGTAGGACGGCGTTCTCGCACGGGTCATGCGGCAGAAAACCCAACTCGACTTGGCCTTCCCTCCGGTAGCGACGGGTGAAGCCCGAAGCAGCGGGGCGGCAGGGACCGAAGCCCGCGCGGCGAGCGCCGCCAGCGAAAGCCAGGCGGTCTGCGGACCGTCGATGGACGCGATCGTCGAGCGTAACAATCTGAGGAAGGCGCTGGCGCAAGTCCGGCGCAACAAGGGCGCGCCCGGAATCGACGGCATGACCGTCGATGACTTGGCGGCCCACCTGAAGGACCACTGGCCCGCGATCAAGGTTCAACTGCTTGACGGCACCTACAAGCCGCTGCCGGTGCGGCGTGTCGAGATACCGAAGGCATCGGGCGGCATGCGGCCGCTCGGCATTCCGACGGCGCTCGACCGCTTCATCCAGCAGGCGACCCTGCAAGTGCTGCAAGCAGCCTGGGACCCGACCTTCTCCGAGCACAGCCACGGCTTTCGCCCTGGTCGCTCGGCGCAAGGAGCGGTGCGCTCGGCGCAAGAGTACCTTGCGGCGGGTGACCGCTATGTCGTGGATATCGACCTGGAGAAGTTCTTCGACCGGGTAAACCACGACATTCTGATGGGGCTGGTGGCGAGGCGGGTACACGACCGGCGCATCCTGCGGCTGATCCGCGGCTTCTTGACCGCGGGAGTGCTGGCGGACGGGCTGGTCGGCTCGACGGATGAGGGCACGCCGCAAGGCGGACCGCTCTCGCCGCTGTTGTCGAACCTGATGCTGGACGTGCTGGACCGCGAACTGGAGCGACGCGGCCATCGCTTCGTGCGCTATGCCGACGACTGCAACATCTACGTACGCAGCCGCCGTGCTGGCCAGCGGGTGATGGCGAGCCTCGAACAGTTTCTTGCCCGGCATCTCAAGCTCAGGATCAATGCAGCGAAGAGCGCGGTCGATCTGCCGAACCGGCGCAAGTTCCTCGGCTTCAGCTTCACGGCCGGGAAGGAGCCTCGGCGGCGCATCGCGCCGCAGGCGCTCACCCGGTTCAAGAGCCGAGTCCGGGAACTCACGCGCCGGACGCGCGGCGCCAGCCTCGCGCAGAGCATCGAAGACCTGTCGCGCTATCTCGTCGGATGGCGCGGCTACTTCGGCTTCTGCGAAACACCGTCGGTGTTGCGCGGGCTCGACCGGTGGATCAGGCGACGGCTTCGCGCCATCGTCTGGAAGCAGTGGAAGCGCGGGCGCACCCGCTTTGCGGAGCTACGCCGCCGCGGCGTCGGCAAGGATCTGGCGGCACGCACCGCCGGCAGTTCACACGGCCCCTGGCGGCTCAGCAACAGCCCCGCACTCGCCATCGCGATCCCAACGGCCTTCCTCAACACGCTCGGCCTCGCCGCCCTCGATGTCTTCGCGGCCGACTAATCCATCGAACCGCCGGATACGGACCCGTATGTCCGGTGGTGTGGGAGGGGTGTAGCCGCGAGGCTACCCCCTATCCCGATTGCGGCTGATCCCGTATGGCGTCTCACTCGTCGGAGCGACCTTACCAATCGCCGCGTCAACGCAATCGGCAGCGTGAAATGCATGAGGTTCGGGTGGCGCGGGGATCCCCGCGCTCGTGGCTCGGTGCAACGGGCTGCACATCGACTGCGCTGTTCTACGATATTCCGCCGTGAGGTCCTCAGGAGGAGCGCGTCACAGTCGCGGACGCGGATGTGGTGGCAGAGCGGCGACGATCTCATCCCCGCGTTTCGCGGCGCCTTCACCCCATACGCATCGCGACCTTTCAAGATGACGCCGTATGACCGCGACGGCGCCGGCCTCGTCCTGCTTTGACAGAAAGTCGAGCAGCTCAAAATGCTCACTCGCCGACTGTGCAATGTATTCGCGACTCGAGCCACTTTCGAAGCCGTGAAGCCGAACACGATCGCGCAGCGCCTCGACCAGCTCGGCGAGAGGCTTATTGCCGAGCGCGGCGATTAGCCCGATATGGAACTTGCGGTCTGCCTCGAGAAACTCAATAAGATTGCCGCCATCGGCCGCGTGTTTCGTGGCCGCCGCAAGTTGGCGCAGCTTCTCCAGTTGTGGAGGAGGGAGACCGGCGCGTGCGATCTCCGCGATGCTGGGCACCTCGAGCAGCAGTCTTACCGCAAAGATATCGTTGAGCTCGTTTGACGAGAGCGAGACCACGCGGAAGCCACGATTTCGGACAGGCTCGAGCAAGCCTTCGCGAGCGAGATCGAGGAGCGCTTCGCGCACCGGGGTCGCCGAGACGCCGAGCTCGGTGGCCAAGCGCGGGACGGAATAGAGCTGATCCGGTTGCATCTGGCCGGTGATGATCAGCCCGCGAATGACGTGCCGCGCCTGCTCGCGCAGGCTGGGTCCGGATACCAGGCTGACCGCACCGCTCGGTCGCATGTCCATGACAGTTACCTACCTGAAAATCTTGCGCGGGTAAATGTGATATGGAACGCTTGACGGATCGCGCATGATATGTGATATGTTACTCTAAAATCGCTACGCAAGGGAGGTCGGCCGTGGTGGACCACATTCTATTGCTCGTATCCGACACCGTCCGCTGGGACATGCTCGGCTACAATGGGGGCGAGGTCCGAACCCCCAATCTCGACCGGCTCGCCGCGCAATCGATGGTGTTCGATCGCGCTTATGTCTCGAGCTTTCCGACCGTCCCCGCCCGTTACGAATACCTCACCGGCAAACCGGCCTATGCCGGTGTCGGCTGGGGCGCGCTGCCGCGCGCGGATCGCTCCATCGCGAGCGCATTGACCGAGGCGGGCTATACCACGCTGGGCGTGGTCGACACGCCGTTCTATCAGGTCAACGGCTATCACTACGATCGCGGCTTCAACTATTTCTACGATATGAAATCCCAGCTTCTGGGAACGCCGCAATACAGCTCCTTCAGCGCACCCGGCAAGACCAAGCGCCAAGGCGAGGGAAAACTTCCGCAATGGCCGATCACCGGCAAGGTGCAGCCGGATCCTCGAACCGGCGAGATGGATTGTCCGGCGCCGCTGACCATGGTGCAGGCAGCCAAATGCCTGGAGCAGATCTACGACGACAAGTTCTTCGCGCTGGTCGACACCTGGGATCCGCACGAGCCCTGGGATCCGCCCGAGTACTACACGCGCCACTACCTTCCCGACTATGCCGGCGAGCGCGTGCACCCACCCTATGGCGACTGCCGCAAGCACGGCATGACCGATCGCGATATTCAGGTTGCGCGCGCGCTCTACAGTGGCGAGCTCGAGCTGGTCGATCGCTGGATCGGGCATCTGCTGGCTCAGCTCAGCTATCTCGGCATCGAAGAGTCGACGGCGATCATCTTCACCTCCGACCATGGGTTCCTGTTGGGGGAGCATGGGCTGATGGGCAAGATGGTCCGCCGAGCGCCCGGTGAAGCGACGTGGATGCGCTCGCCGCTCTACGAGGAGATCGCCCGGGTCCCGCTGATCGTCCATGTGCCCGGCGCCAAGCCCGGGCGAAACGCGAAGCTCGTCTGCGCGCTCGACATTGCACCGACGATCTGTGAGCTGGCTGGCATCGCGCGTCAGCCCGACATGGACGGCCTTTCGCTGCTTCCCGCTGTCCGTGGCCAGGCCTTCGAGGGCCGCGACCACGTGCTGACGGCACTGCCGCTCGCCAACCCCGGTGATACGGTCGAAGTGGTCGACGATCTCATGCGGAAGGTCGTCGAGTGGCAACCGGTCACCATTACGACACAACATTGGTCGCTGCTTTACGCGACGCCGAGCGAGCCGATCGAACTCTACGATCTGCGCGTCGATCCGCGTCAGACGACGAACGTCGCGGCAAAGCATCCCGACGTCGTCCGATCACTGCTCGAGCTCTATGCGCAGGACTTGCGCCGCGCTGGAGCCGCGCGGAAATATTGCGATCCGCGTCTGGCGAGCTACCTCGAGGCTCATCCCGGGTTCTTCGAGCGCGCATCTTAGGGCACTTGGCGTTCGCTGCCGCGGTCCGGCTGCAGGAATGCCGCGACCGAGAGCGAGGCGCACATCTCGATCGACCGAGCCGGCGGAGACAGACCATGACGGCGGACTTAACGCGAAGGCAGTTCCTCGGTGCCACCGGGGTCGGGCTTGTCGGGCTCGGCTACCCAACCCGCAGTCCGGCCGCCGCGGCCGATGCGGAAGCGCCGACGCCGAAGCGCGGCGGCGTCCTCACCATCGGCCAGGATGACAACCCGATCGGACTCGACCCGCATAAGTCGGCAGCTTTCTCGACCGACAACATCGTCGAGCAGATCTATACCTGTTTGCTGCGGTGGGATGCGACGTCCAGCCATGTGGAGCCCGACCTCGCGGTCGCATGGGAGAATCCGGATCCGCAGACCTTCGTGTTTCATCTGCGCGAGGGCGTGATGTTCCACAATGGCGACCCGCTGACGAGCGGGGACGTCAAATTCACCTTCCAGCGGCTGGTCGATCCCGCGACGCGATCGCCTTGGGTGTCGATCTTCTCGGTCATCCGCGCGATCGACACGCCCGATGCGCGCACGGTGGTGTTCCACCTCGCGACCCCATTTGCTCCGTTCCTCAACTATCTCGCTACCGTCAAATACGCCGCGATCGTCAACGCCGCGGACGTCAAGCGCCGCGGCGACCTGGTCAAGGGCGGCGTCGGCACGGGGCCGTTCATGCTGGAGGATTTCCAGCCGGATTCCCTGGTGAAGCTGAAGCGCAATCCTCATTACTACGAGCCCGGCTTGCCTTATCTCGACGGCTTGGACTTCCGCATCATTCCGGAAGAGGGGAGCCGCATGGCGGCGCTGCGGGCCGGCAGCGTGCAGTTGACTTGGCTCAGCTCTCCGGACTCGGCCGCGCAGATGCGCAGCGCGGCGAACATCGTAGCGCCCGAACCCAAAGCCTATTCGAGACTGCTGCTGCTCGAATTCGATCAGCGCCGTCCGCCCTTTAGCGACGTTCGCGTGCGACGAGCCTTCAGCCTCGCGCTGAACCGCGAGCTGATCGTCAAGGTGGTGTGGCGTGGCCAGGCCGGCCTCAGCGCGGCACTGCCACCGGCGCAGGCCCCTTTCGCGGTTCCGAGCGGCGATGTGCTCGGCTTACCCTACGCCAAGGAAGACGTTACCGCAGCCAAGGCGCTGATGGCCGAAGCCGGTTACGCCGCCGGCATCGACACGACCTTCGCGGTCTCGCCATCCAACTATGGCGACGTGCTGATCGCGCAAATCATTCAGCAGCAGGTCGCTCGCATCGGCATCAGGATCAATATTCTCCAGAAGGAGTGGGGCAATCTCGTCACCGATTTTCAATCGACGGAATCGCCGATCTCGATGGCAGGTTTGGTCTGGGGTCCCGATCCCGACACCAACATATCGATTCGGCTCGACTCGCATTCCACGGTCAATCCGGGCAAGACCGCAGATCCCGCCTTGGACGATCTCCTGGCCAAGGGGCGACAGAGCTATGACACTGCCGAGCGCGTCAGAATCTATCGTGCGGTTCAGCAGCGCATTGCCGATATGGCCTACGTGATCACGCCCTGCGCCTCGCCGCTGCGATGGGAGATGTGGAGCACGAAGCTGCGTGGCTACCGCGCCGTGCCTTCGGCACAGCGGGTCTATCTGCGGCAAGCCTGGCTGGACTAGCGTGTAGCGCCGGATTTCGGAGGGGGGAGGCCCCGATGCTTAGATATGCCGCCGGACGCATCGCTCTTACGCTGCCCGTGCTGTTCGGCGTGTCGGTCATGAGCTTTGCCATCATCCATCTGATCCCCGGCGATATCGTCAGCGTGCTGGCTGGTCCGACCGTGGGCGTCCATTCACAGGCGGCTCAGAACATCCGTCATGCGCTTCATCTCGACCAGCCGCTGCCGGTCCAATATGGCATCTGGCTCATGGGCGCTCTTCATGGCGATT
>Ga0335073_10010937_pt1 | contig 12761 bp, 10 predicted proteins | sample Lox_Sample_22_FD_207093 | JGI IMG/M metagenome (GOLD analysis project Ga0335073, IMG submission 207093) | Soil microbial communities from Loxahatchee National Wildlife Refuge, Florida, United States - Lox_Sample_2.2 | ecosystem: Environmental > Terrestrial > Soil > Wetlands | place: USA...
TGTTATTTATAGCGAAGCGAATGGTCCTGTCCTCGTTGACGCATGACGTGATGGTCACTTCGATTCAAAGTCGACCCCTGTGTGAGTAAATAAATAGGGTGGTGAATTTTTATTGTGCACTGTGCACAACCAAATCTTCGCCCATTCAAATCCAAACACCACCACATCATCGGCTATTCCTACATGCTCATGTCAAATCCTCTCTGGCGATGGTGCAAAAGTCATTTAAAACGGAAATCTACGTTCGTCCGGCATGTTTGCATGTGAATCCGACGATTTCGCCAATCTCCTGTAGAAATCGGCTCGCCTGGTATTTTCAGGTTCGCGAACCCGCCTTGCTTCCAGGAAGAAGCATGAAAAAGAGCGTCTTGCGTTTTCGTAAGCCGTGTAATCGTATTGGTAAGACTGACTCGTAGGAATTTGATATCAACGCGATCCAATTCAAACATCTGTCTCCATCCTATTCTCGCCTTGTCAATATATACTCAGAATTTGCTGCCCGGTTTTCTGACGGGCACTCTATGTATAAGCTATGCAAGTTTCGTCCATCGACTCTAGTGGAGAGAAGTTCCGGAATCTTACATGTTTCGTCGCATCGGATGCCCTTAAGTTCGACCCAGCCCCCGAACATGTTTCTGGAAAGAAAATGGTGTCCTCGTCAAGCTCTCAATACATAAACGCGAAATGACGAGCAACAACAAATCGAAATTTGGTATACTAAGAATTCTTGGCAAGGTATTGTTTGATTTCTGAAATCATCCGACACAATAGGACCCCCAAACCCCAGCAATTGGCCCGGTACGTTCATTCCTAGCTCGATTTCAATGGATAGGGCACCAACCAACAACGAAAGAAACCTTCGTCCGTCGTCGGTCTTATCTTTTGGCTCATAACTCGACATAATATTGTTGGGGCTGGTGAGGCGGCGGGCTTGAGATCCAATAATGAGATCGCTTCGGTCCGACTTTGAAGTCCTGATGTCGGGGGCTTTGTTTTATTCACGCGTTACCTAGTGCCCGCCGCCGGTTATTGCGGACACAAACCCTTCCACTGGTCGCGTAACCTACAGCTCGATTGTACCCAAATCGACGGGAATTACAACAAGGAATCGACGCCAGATCAAAAGTCGGTTCTGTGGGGAACATCGATTCATTTTGAATTTAAATGTATCTCAAGGAAAGTGGTATTGTTCCGCGGCTTGAAGGTTAAACGTGTGTATTCCCGGCGTTGATGGGGATGACCTTTTTCAGACAGACATCGCCAAGTCGGTTTTCTTCATCTTCATCAAATCGTTGGGCTTTTCAATTCCCCCACGGGTAGTGGATTGAACGAAAGTATGACTCAATTACTGAATGTGGCTATGAGAAAACCTTTCAGATTCTGAGACCTCAGGTGCTGTCTACTTTGGTAGGATAGAGGATCGTGAAATATGAAAGAGTTATTCACGTAAATAAAAGACGTAAAATAAAAAATGTTTACAAAAACGATAATTTTCGCTAAATTAAAATCTTGCCATTGAACAGCAAGTCTCAAAGCAAGCCAGCAAAAGAAAACCATCCCTACGGCCACGAGGGAGTAATGGTTGAAGATGATATCGACCATGATCTCTTAGAGTTCATGAGGGCTCATCTCCCAAGCCAATCACAGACACCCACCTGTGAATCATCTCTTGGCGTTCTTGAGAGTGCCGAGTTAATTTGCGACGTGTGTCTCCCTTGACGAGTGCAATCGCTGAGCTAACATCGTTTTAGTCTGCATTAGACGTATCGATAAGTCGCGATGGATGTCGGGCTGCTGCAGAAAGAGTATTTCCCGTACGATGACACAAGACTGACGGTAGCTACACAAGTCTATGGAAGAGCAGCCTTATGATACGGGGAATTGGTCGTCGCACGTTCTGCATCCCAAAGCCATGTCACTTGAAGCTGTGGATTGGATATTCCTTGTTGACTTGCTGAACTTTTCATTCTTCTCCGATGAGATGGACCCTGAGAAACAGTTTTATGTTGAGTACAAAGGGCAGAAATTCACTGGTTACTGGAGTTTGTGTGCAGCGGTGAATCGAGCAATCGACGCTGAAATTCCCATTACCTCTCCTCGATTTTGGATTGAGGCGGATGATGATACACTACGGGACGTATTCCGTGGTGATGGTCTAGAGCCGATGCCACTGCTGTACAAAACCCGCCGCTTTCAAGGGTAACGGTAAAAGGGATGAACGAATAGCGTGTCTTCGAGAGGCTGGCAAAATCCTATGTGAGGTAATTCTGAACACTGCAATTTATCGGGCTAACGATAGGACTTTGATGATACATTCCTCACAATGCTGAAAAAAGCGAATCATTCCGCAGTACGACTCATTAATCTCGTCGTCAACACCATCCCCTCCTTCAACGACATTGCACCTCCCCTCTCATCGTGTACAAACGCAAAACCGCTCAAATTCTACAAACGAGCTCAGATCCTCATTGCCGATCTATGGGCCTGTTTCTGTAATACATCGTACGGCTACTTTGCCGACATCGACAAATTAAGCATGTTTGCGGACTACCGTGTTCCGCAAATTCTCCATTCCCTTGGCTGTTTACGATACTCTCCTTACCTCAAGAACCTCATCGACTCGGGAACCGCCCTCGAATCGGGAAGCAGATTGGAAGTCGAGATTCGAGGCTGCAGTATCTGGAGCGTGGAGCTTTTGCGCAAGGAAATGTCGCGGGAATGGGGACGGGATGTGAATGCTATTTTAATTGATTTTTGGTTATGGGACGAGGCGCAGAAGATGAAAAAGGAAGGGAGCGGGTTTAATGTGTCTTTTCATCGGACTAGAGGGATATTCTATTGATGGGTTTCGGTTTTTCAATACCGCAGATTTCCTTTTCATGGCTGAGAGGGTCGGCATTTGATAGCGACGGACGAATAATATTAGGTTATTGCGCTGGTCGCAGATAGCGGACGAAGGCATACGTATCATTAGCGGCATTGGCGAGTATGGGAAAAGTAGTCTTAATTCGGTACAGTATTCCGATCGAACTATTTTGGTTCTCGCTCCAACGGCCCCAACGGACTGCTCTTTTCACATGTTCAGCATATGAACCTCGTTGGGACAAATGACGTTAGATCATACGGTGAGTCAAGAGACCCAGACAAAGGGAGATGCGCAACCGAGCGGAAGGAGCCCGGCAGCGAAAGCACTTGAAATAGCAATTGACCGAAACGGTCCGTATCCTTCATTAATTCCATCACGATCTGATTGGTGGGTTCGGCTCAGTATAGCCCCCGATCCATGGCACGGATCGCAGAACAGTTGTACAAGACAAATAATCGATCGTGCGAAAGGGTCCGAGATCGGGAAGGGGCCAAAACATTTGAAAAAAGGGGGTCAAAAAATCAATTCTCGAAGACGATTCTGAATGACCAAGAAAAACAAATCGGCAATTTTGTCTAGAATTAAATTGACCCCACGCAATGACTTCCCCACGAAAGATAACAATGCGATCAACTATTTGTCCTCGAAGTGACCGCGGGGTGTGATTATCGAGGTGGTGGTGGGGTGGTACGTGCTCGAAAACCGGTGTATCAGTGGGGGCCCCCAGTTCGCGCGAATTTTCTCGCTCGAAATTAGCGGATTAGCGGGCCGCATAGACGGCACAATCCTGCACCTTAAACGACCCCCAACAAAAGACTCGTTCGAACCAAACCTTTCTTTTGTTCCAACGGACCGACCGATGTAAATCTCGAGATGCGATTTCCTGGAGCCGATGGTCCGTCGCCTTTAAACCGCATCAACCGAGCCGCCCCCAAAACCCCTTTATCCGTGCACCCAATCATCTAAAATTAAGCACGTCAACGGGGCTCGGTGATGGCCCCACTGGGCTGGTGCGATAAGCCAGTAAGAGGCGTGGAGTGGTGTCATGCCGAGCAAATTGATACACACAAAATAAATTTCGTGGCGCTTTAGGCCCACGAAGCCACGTTTGGCGAGCATGTTTCGTACTTGTGTTGGAATTCATTTAAACTTTTTTTCCCTCTTTTTCTTCCCACGATGCGATGTGCCGTGCATGTGATATGAGTGACTCGACGCAAAGTATATAAAAAGACGAGAGGACTACCATCTCTTGGACACCCCATTGCATAACACCACTCGAGCTCAAAAAGAAATATTCTTATAGCCACCAAGAAACTCGTTTAAAAGATTGAAATCATGAACGCGTCGATTCGAGCATCAGAAAAGTCCGGAAAAGTTCGAGGTATAATAGCGAGAAAGTTTCGATTACCTTGCACGGCGTGTTGGAGGTGTGGAGCCGCCGCTGCTCTGGGACGACGATGTTTGAGATGTACAGCTCAAAACTGACATCAAATTTGACTCACATTTTTCACACAAAAGTTCTGAGGTATACTTGTCCTTTCCTGCCGGCGTTGACATTCAGGCAAACATTAATATTCGGACGCCGTTAATATCCATTAGCCCGGAAAATAGACAGCGAAAAGTTATTTTGGATAGAGATCTTTTATTCTTGGATTCTAGGGGGGAGCGCTGTATTATTAGGAGTTGGCGGATGTTTTTGAGACTTGAGAACGAAGGATGAGAAACATTTCAAATAATGTTCAGAAACACCTTTTATGCATTTTAGTGATGCGAAATCTAAGAATTCCTTTTAGCTAGTATCTTCTGCGGGACCTCGATCATCACCACAATATCTCTTCCGCTTTCAACGGTCCCTCCTGTAGATTAGCACTGAGCTGACAGCAACAAATACGATATCAGGTCTAGGCCCAGCAGGCACAACACCGCTCGGACTCCTTGCTGGACTCGAATAGTATCCTTCCTTGATCTTTTAAATCAGTCAAGGACAGAAACGAGTTACATGCTTGAAGTTGGACCATTTTCGGAAACTATCGTCTTCCCCCCAATACAACATCCGCAACCATCTGTGTAACGCCGGGTAGTCATGTCGAATCGAGCCTATGTTGCATCTAAATCCGTCCTTGTATGCAACATCGAACCGCACAATTGTGGTGAACAAGCGGATATCTAAGGTTAGCGACTCCACTTTCCCACATACCTGCTTCCGTCAAGACATTTCCCATTAGGTATCTCTTTGTTTTTAAGATTTGTTCCAAGCGGTCAAGTGACTTGAAAAGCGGGTAGACGTTCTCCTCATATGCGTCTTGGGTGGTTGCGAATCCCGTTTTGTAGACTCTAAAAAATTTAGTCCTGCGAAGAAAGATCATGCGACCCGTTATTGACGGTATGACTTCATATTAGCAAGATCCAACCCAATTTCGTAGATACTAGACCCATTCATTCAAGGCATCGATTTCAGGCCTCAATTCTTCTGGGTAAAAGTGGACACCTTTGTACTTTTCCTCAACAAACTCGTCAAATTCGGAGTTGAAGAATCGAATGATCTCCGACGACTCGTTGTTGACAATTTTCTTTGTCTTTTTGTCGTAGAGAATCGGGATAGTGTACCGCAGATTATAATTCGGGTCAACGGATTGATATATCGCTTTTGTGTGCGGGAAGTTGTTGACCGGGTCGGCTGTGCAACCTTCTTGTTCGGGAGTGAAATCCCATCCGTTTTTTCCTAATTTGTATCCTGTAATTGAAATATCTATAAAGTGAGCGTCGCTCCCAAGTGTTTCATGCCAATGACATCTTCCAGTCCCTTGAGGCTTCGGACAATCAGCGTGCGACAAGCCCACGGACATATCAACGCACAATAAAGAAGATATCGGCCCTTCTCTGGCGGAAATGGCCCATCTTTTGAAATTTGGGATCTGAATTGAGCATCCTGGCGCCGAAATCGGCCGTCTGCATCGGCTTGTTTGTGTTGGTCTTTCTCGTGAGATGCCATGATTGGCACAAATACTAGAATTCAAGTCCCCTTGGCTTGAAGCTGCGTGGTGACCTGCTAAAATGTGGAGATCTCTACTCGAGGGCGGCACGAACCAAAAAGATTTACTAGGGTTGCCGATTAGGGCGCGTTCATATTTGCTGTTCTGCACGTTGACTGGCTCGATGGCTGTTACACTCTTGCACTCGTCATAAGCCACCATGAACGGGGGCCCTGAAAATCATTTTCGTTCCCAGCATGGTCATGGTACCATCCTTATCACGGCGGAAATAGGCTCGAGCGGCTCTTACCGAGGTTTGCGAACCATGATAGCAATGATGTTCCCGCATTGGTACCCGCAGGCCAAACTCTATGCACATCCACGTTCCAATAATTCCAAAAATCGAATCGTCGACCGAGTGGCCGGATTCCGATGAGGTCACATTATCTGATTTATATTGGCTCTTTTACCGCCAGAACCGACGGTATCATCGTTCCGCCATGCGGCTCGCCCCATTGCACTTGATGTTTTTGCATTGCAGTAAACTAATCAACGAGAGGGCTAACTGTTGTCTTGACTAAACACACCCATCTTACAATCACGCCGTCAACTCCGTCCCAACGCTATTTGAAAGCAACAAGACCAGTAAACCAAAGAAAGTCACACAAAAGAAACCTCGGACAATCAAAAATTGAAGCGAAAGACGAAATCAAAGGCGGCTGCTCGGGGATGATCGGCTATCAAAAACGATCAGACTAAGGTTCGGCGGCAAGCAACGGGATCGTACCTGACATAACTGATTGCCGAAGCAGCTCAGTTTTGCATGCCGCATTTCCCACAGATGTTACCCCACATGACGTACTCGCTACACCGGACGCATTTGACCCAGGGCCTGGTATCACCAGGCGGGTTGATTCCTACTAGCTTACGCAGGGTATGTTTAACGTTCATGTTTTGTGAAGATTGATGTAGATTCCTGTATCGAGAGTCTGATTATCGGGATGTAGGGTGCCTGCGTCTGTCTGTTGCTTCGGGTGTGTGCGATGAGAGGGTGGAGGGGGTGTGTGTGTTTGCGGGCGGCTATTTATACTGCGTCGGGGGAGGGAGTCTCCTCGTGTGCATCATGTCGTAGGAATTGTTTTTTTAAATTAATTTTTAGTTCAGAAGTTTACAGTACCTACTAAGGTCGGGAGAGTGTAAAAGCATTCCGACCCGCGCATATAGTTTGGTAGTCTGTTTTGCCTCGCTTCGGCGCCACGGCACCAAAATCTTTGTAGTCGGACCCGAAGTTGTGTTCCCGATTCCCCTAACGCAAGCCATTGAACCAACACGGAGGAAGACTACAACGCCACAACGAGACCCGTTACCCCCGTTCAAGGTGCTCAATATCAGCAATTTTGGCAAACAAGGCTTGTGCCACCCCGCATGGTCCTCCCCTTGAACTCGATCACCCCACGGACCGGGCTTGGGAACTTTAATTAATTACACAAATTAATGTTTGATGTAATACTCAACACTCTGTAAACGAGAGACTTTCACTATCCGGCTATTTAGCCATAAGAATTGCTATGTACAGGCTCGAGGATCGGGTGCGCTCCATTTTTTAATTCATCCGAAGAGGTGGGACACCAAGGCCATTTTTTGCAAAATCTAAAAACCATGTTCCGCGTAGCCTTCCCGTCGGAACCACCAATAGAGACCCCCACGCAGGAGGTCAGCAGGTCTTTGTATCCGTTTGCAGATCCGCGTAAACGCGGAGCTATTGGTCGGAAAATGCAGCGCTACTATTTAGAAGACTCAAGAACCAGATGCCAACCCCCACACGTGCATAGCCTCATTGGCTGCATATTAGTCGTGAATTTGAAATCCAGTAGCCGACGACGCTTGTCTTCCGATGGAGTGCAGGAGGCGTCGACAAAGGGAGCACTCGGAATGGCATGACTCGAAGTTCGGGGGCCCACTGGTTATCTCCATCTCACAAGGCAATTTCCTATTTGTGCTTGGTTGCCTCGAATTCAACCTTATTTCAGCTAGAAGCGCCTTAGGCCATTGCAGGCACTACCCGGATAAGTAAAGCGAATTAGCGGTGGATCCATTGCGTCGGGAATTCTGTACTGCTTCGTGATGATCCGAGGTTGTGGGATTTAGTTCACGGCAAAAGGCATCACCTGATTCGCGACGAGTGCAACCTTAATTATCAATATTATTATCGAGTCGATGATTCATCACTTCCGCCCCATTAAGGGCTCTGTGACGTGACGCTCGATTTAGTCTCGATAATATGACAATCCAAGTTAGATCAGGTTCTGTCTCTGAGGAGTTTGGCTGACCGATGGGTTGATCCGACTGTCTGGATACGAAAGGGGTCGTGATCAAATTGCCGATAAGGCGGGGGCTTAATTTGGGCGTTATTCGCATCCAACTCATTGGATTCCGCTGCAGTTACACCGGATATTAATTTCCACGAGCTGAATCCTTTGAAAATGCGAAATATTGCTATTCGTACACGCATGGTGACGTGTTCAGAAGAAAGTGGCGACTTTAAAGATTCATGGGAATTGAAGCTAAAACCCCCCGAAAGGGTATACATATATGACGTTTCGGAAACTTTAAATTCTCCTAGTGTGAGGAGTCACCATGTCGAGTGCATAACGCACCGTTCGACCTGCAGGATGCAGCCACGGAATGGCGTATGCACCGGCCACTAAAGGAAGGGCCCAAAGCGTTGGTGCAGCGCGTGACAACGAAATTCCCTCGAAATTCCGAACGCAGATACGTTGAAACACAGAACGTTCCCGTTGGGGGAATCAAAGTTTGTCCAAAGTGAGTTTTTACGGGATGCAAAACCATCGCTCATGGCCTGTGTATATATTGCCACACAAAATATATCTATTGTACAACACGCTGATATCCCCGTTAAACTTTCCTCAGAGAAATAAATAAATAATCCAACACATTATGCCACCACGAGCGCCTCCAAAAAGCAAAATGTCCTTTTTACGTGGGGTATCCAAAAAAGCTTCCTGATTCGATCAGCGGCTGGACAAGGCACAGTGGGAAATTACCTCTTCTATGGTTGCGTCGTGCCGTCGTTGTCGGGAGACGCAGGTGACCGAGGCGAAGCCGGGGAAATGCCGTTATCCGCTTCGTCTTCATCTTCGTCCTCGGGGACGCTAGGGAGGGAAAGGTGTCGCATTAAGGTATCGCGTAGTATTGCATGACTTATAGGTTTTGTAATAAAATCGTTCATCCCCGCCGCAAGACATTCTCTCTTTGACTTATCGTCATCGTAGGCTGTGAGCGCGACAATGGTAAGGCGGTCTTGCACGATGTGTGGCATTCGTCGAATGACTGTGGCGGCTAATGGTCCGTCGATGTGTGGCATTTGGAAATCCATGAGGATCAAGTTGAATTGCTCGCCTTGGGTCTCGGCTCTGGAAACCGCCTCGATGGCTTCGAATCCGTTGTGCGCAAACAGGATATGTCGGAAACCGTCTTTGGTTAACATTCGTTGGACTACCCGCTGATTGATAGGTTCGTCCTCCGCGATTAATATACGACAGTTGCGCTTTTGGGACATTTTGAATGTCTGATGAAGGGTCGTTGGGGTGATTGTATCCTGCACAACTTGAGGGGGAGCTTCTTGTCCGATGATTGTGGTGGCTGAGGTGGCGGAAGATTCGATGGCGAGTTTGGAGGGCGCCAATACATCCGATCCAGATGTTCGCACCGAGAGTTTACTAGAGTTTGTAGAGTTTCGTCGCGACAGCCGATTGACTCGTAGAGGTAACAGGACTTTAAATACTGTCCGGCCACGTTCATTGACGCTTGGCGCTCGTCGTGAGGTAACGTCGATCCTGCCGTCCATCTTAGTGACCCAGAATTGACAAATCGCCAGACCGAGTCCGATCCCTCCGTATCCCTCGTTGTGAGTCTTATCGTCGGCCAACTGATGCCACGGCTCAAAGATTTTACTCAGATCGTCGTCCGCCATGCCAATTCCATTGTCCTCCACCTCAAACTCAAAATATTCGACGTGCCAATCCAGAGCTTCTTTCCCCTTCCCCGAGGTCGAGGAATCTTCGTTCGAAAACTGACTTGGGAGATGAGCCATACTTCCATGACTGCTATGGGACGATTCCTGATCGCCTAATGGTTTTGGCTTCTCCAGCTTGCCGCGCGCTTTAATTCGCATCGTTATCCGCCCTCCGGGCCTCGTAAATTTGATGGCGTTCTGAAGGAAATTGTTGCAGACTTGCGATATTCGATAATAGTCTCCGTAAACTTGCCATTCTGCACAACTTTCCGGAGAGAATTCAGCTGTAAAGGCGAGATTCTTGTCCTGGAGCTGAGACTGGAAGTCGAATTGCGTTTGGGTGTGTAGAACACCGAGTATGAATACTTGAGGATTTATTCGACCGAATCGAACATCTTCAGCGTACTTGGTGAGATCCTCTGTTAACCGTTTTAGTCGCCGCACTGAAAGATATGCATCCTTCAATTCCAACTTCTCATCTCCAGAGAACACGGGGCTTTCAAGCCCTGCCATTAGCAAAACCGCCTATCAAAGAAATTACAGCTCTCCAGCGGGGCGAGAATCCCGTTAAGTGGCGTCTTCAAGTCGTGTGCCACACTATGCATCAACCGCTCTTGGGTCTGCAGTGCCTCCTCCTTCACTTGTAACGCATTTTGAGTGTTGAGCTTTTCCTCCTCGACCCGCGATAACGCAACTTCAAGTTCCTCCATTTTGTTGTGCAATTCAGCAGTTTTTATGCGAACCTGCTCCTCCAACGACTCGTATTGCTTCAACAACTGATCTCTCATGATATTGTGAGAACGTTGAACATCAGAGATTTCATCTCGGAACCACCATGTCCGTTCCTTGACTGGGTCAGGGAGAACCCGTGAGGACGTGTCATCATCGGTTCTTTCCGCCGCCCGAAGAGTGACTTTGTTGGCACGACTTAATTCCTGGATGCTTCGCACAAAGACGATGACGAGGAGGGAGATGAAGAGACATACAGCCGTGTACGGCACGACCGAGGTGATGGCTGCGAGTTTCTGTTGTTCGACCACTGGTTCGTAGACTTCTGACCGGAGTTCTTCTGCCAAAACTCCCCATTGCACAAATCGCAGAGCAGGAAACTTTTCCGTAAGCAACAGAAAAAAAGGGAGGGTAGCGTACCGTATATCCGACTGAGACGGCGGTCCCGTACGCATTGTGCGTATCAATTAGAAATCCAGTCTTGTTTTTGAAAGCTAGATCGATTGCTGGATACTGTCCTGGATAAATGTCTTGTTGGTATACATTTGGAGTCCTGGCAGGCGGAAGAAGGACGTCGTAGTGAGATCCATTTTTGGCAACGACGAGTAATTGGCCGGTTTGTCCCATTCCAGTAGTATCGTTTACTGCCCGCTGAAGGCCACTCGCGGTGACAATCATAGACAGATATCCCAATTGTGGCGGCACGCTCGAGGCGTTGATGTTCATTATTGGGATTGTAAGGGAAAAGGCGAATGTTCCCGGCGCAGCAGGGACATAGACAGGTCCAAGTAACTCGCCAGTAGTTTTCGGCATTCCCGGCAGCGGTGGCTGAGGCGGGGCAGTTGGGATCAAGGAATCCGGAAAGTCGTAGTCGACTTCCGAGATGGTCAAGTTGGGCAGGCCGTTGAAGTTGTTATCGTAGACTCGTGCTTCATAGAGAGAAGTTTGCGTTCCCATTGCCGTGCTGAGGTCGTTGTAGGCGAGGGGGAAGTCTGCGTTAGGATTCTGAGCTTGGGCATAGTAATTGATGAGGGCGGCCTGGATCAAGACTCTTGTGGTGACAGAGTAGACTTGTTGGTACAATGTTCCAATCGTCTGATTGAGTTGAACGGACTTTAGCACGGCGATTGTGACGAGGTTATTCCCCTGCAAGTCCAGCAGTGTCTGTCTGTCGTTTGTGTACTAGGGATCACAGTCAGACCGATTTGTGCATAAAAATTGAAAAGAGAGGGGGAAAAAGAAGAAAGAACTTACCGTCGTGACCGCTACCACCATGACACAGAGTCCGCAGAGGATGCAAATGACAACACATAGCTGTATGTAGATGGGGACTCTGAATTTGTTGAGGTAGAAGCGCGGCGGCCGTCGTCGACCATTCGGTCCAGTGCCGCTGTCGATGGGATCGCGCTCTTTGCTTTTCATGGCGGAGTATGGAGCTGTTATGTCGCCATTCGGAGTGGAGGTTGCAGACGAGGGAAAGTCGGCCGAGCGGTTTGTTGTGGAGGTGCTTCCGTAATTCTCTGTGCTGGCAATGGTTGGCCGGTCTTCACGGGCGATGTCTTCCTTCTCGATTGTGTCGTACGGCGAGTTCAGCATCGAGTGCCCCGTACTTCGGGAGCAGCGCTTGACGGGGGAGAGATTTTGTGTGTGTGCGAAGAGGTTGTAGTAGTACTCACTGCCCGTCCTGGAATGAAAAGCCGATATTATTTTTCGGGCCAACCCAAAATTACTCTGTGTGGTGTCTTTGTGTGTGTGCGTGCGTGCGTGTGTGCGGGTCCGACGGTTTGAGTTGCCTTCTGGTTATTAAACGAGTGTTTAATAACACAGAGCTTCCCCCCTCAGATTGACATAAATTCCATTATATGATTGGCCAAGTAAGTAGTCTTTAAAACGGAGGTCGACTTGTGGCGAGATGCATGATTGGCTCATGTGAAACGGGACACGATTTTACGAAGGGTCCCACGACGATCCATGGGAGATCAATCTTATTTCCCACCGGCTTTTCTGTCCAATGTCTGTCCATTACGCATCTGCATCGAAGATTTCATGGCAATCTCCGTAGCGTGAAATATTCATTTTCGCGGGTTCCCGGTATCCTCGATGATCTGATTGAACAAGAATAAACACTAAGGCACCAACGGTTGAGATTTGCGTGACT
>Ga0335073_10010940_pt1 | contig 12757 bp, 11 predicted proteins | sample Lox_Sample_22_FD_207093 | JGI IMG/M metagenome (GOLD analysis project Ga0335073, IMG submission 207093) | Soil microbial communities from Loxahatchee National Wildlife Refuge, Florida, United States - Lox_Sample_2.2 | ecosystem: Environmental > Terrestrial > Soil > Wetlands | place: USA...
ACCGGTACACGTCGACTTCCCGCTCGGCGAGCTCCACGGGATTCCCCGCCCGCGCGAGCGCGTACGCCCGCCGACCGCCGACCTTGACCGCCGAGTACGCCGGCGGGCGCTGGCGCACGACCCCGGTCGGCAGCTCGAGATCGCCCTCCGGCACCACTCCGGTGCAGACGATCTCGCCCTCCGGATCCCCGGTCGTGGAGACGGCACCAAACCGTGCGGTCACCTCATAGCGCTTGCGCAGGGCCATCAGGAACCGCTGCACGCGCGTCGCCCGGCCGACCAGGATCAACAGCAGCCCGGTCGCGAACGGATCGAGCGTCCCGGCATGACCTACCTTGACGCGCCGAGGGCGGCCGAGCGCGCGCCGCATCTGCGCCACCACGTCATGCGAGGTGATCCCCGCCGGCTTGTCGAACAGGACGATGCCGTCGGGTGGGCCGGCGCTCACTGCGAGTGCGCCGCCAGCTGCTGTGCGACTTCCTCGCGCAGGAACGCCACCAGCTCGTCCCACTCGAGCGAGGTCGAGAAGCCCGCCGCCTGACGGTGGCCGCCCCCACCCTGTGCCCGCGCGATCGCCGATACGTCCACGCGCTCGTCGCTGGCTCGCAGCGACACCTTGCGGGCGCGGCCGTCGTCGTTGTGGTTGCCGGCGCGCTCGCGGATGAGCGCCGCCACCGCGGTGCCCTCGACCGCGCGCAGGTGGTCGATCACGCCTTCGGAGTAGCTCTCCTCCGCCCCCGAGTCGGCGAAGTCCTGCGCGTCCAGCTCGGTGACGGTCAGGCGCCCGTCGTCGTAGCGGTGGACCTTGGCCAGGCCGCGGGCGAGCAGCGCGAGCTTGCCGTAGGGCACGCCCTCGTATACCCGGCGGTAGATCTCGTGGACGTCGACGCCGGCCTCGATCAGGTCGGCCGCCATCACGTGCGCGCGCGGCCCCGTGTTCTCGTACATGAAACGGCCGGTGTCGGTGATCAGCCCGACGTACAGCGCCTCGCCGATGCTCCGCGTCGGGTCGACGCCCAGCCCGTACATCAGGTCCCACACGATCTCGGCCGTACAGGACGCCTCGGGCAGCACGTAGTTGACCGTGCCGAAGCGCGTGTTGTCGTGATGGTGGTCGATGTTGACGATGTGAGCGCCCGGACGGCGGAACGCCTCGGCCGGGTTGCGCTCGAGGTTCCCGCAGTCGAGGAACACGATCGTCCGCTCGTCGAGATCCTCGGGTGGGGCGCTGACAAGGTCGGGAAGCTCGAAGAACTGGTACTCGTGCGGCAGCGGCAGATCGCTCGCGTCGATGAACAGCAGGCAGTCGTGGCCGAGCGCGCTCAGGATCTCCTGCGTTGCGATCAGCGAACCGAGCGCGTCGCCGTCGGGGTTCTCGTGGGTTACGACGATGAGCTTGTCGGCGGAGCGGAGCTCCGCCAGGACTTCGTCGCGGTCCGCCCCCGCGCCGTTCTCATTCATCTGGCCCCCGCTCACCCGGACCCTGGTCGATCAGCTGCGAGATCCGCATGCCACGATCGATCGACTCGTCGTACTCGAAGGCGATCGTCGGCGTGTGCTTGAGCGACAGCTCGGCGGCGACCCTCCCCTGGAGGAAGCCGCGGGCGGAACGCAAGCCCTCGAGCGTCTCGGCGCGCGCCTGCTCGTTCCCCAGGACGCTGACATAGACGCGCGCGTGGCGAAGATCGGGGCTGGTCTTGACTGCGGTCACGGTCACGAACCCAACACGTGGATCCTGGAGATCTTTGGCGATCGCGTCACTGAGCACCGCTCGTACGGCCTCGTCGACGCGACGCATCCGGCCGTCGGCCATCCTACCCGCTCCCCTCCAGGCGAGTCATCAGCCGCTGACGGATCACTCGCATAGGTCATCGACCGAGGTGACGATCCGCTCGACGTGGACGTTGTCCGGCCAGCGGGCTTCGAGCCACCGCTCGAGGTTGTCCACGGCCGTCGCGAGCACCGCGAGCGAGCCGCCCGTCAGCGCGGCGGTCAACCTTGACCGTTGCCAGAGATCCTGGTGGTCGACCTCCGCCACCGCCGCCCCGAGGCGTCCGTGGAGCTGCGCCTTGATCGACGAAAGCTCCTTGCGCTTGCTCTTGAGGCTGCCCGCGTCCGGGAAGTGCAGATCGATCACGAGCACCGCGACGAAGCCGCTGTCCGACATCGCGGGCCACGTTAGCTGCTTTAGACGAGCTCGCGCTCGACCTGGCGCGTCGTGTACGTCTCGAGCACATCGCCTTCCTTGATGTCGGCGAAGTCTCGGAGCACGATCCCGCAGTCGTAGCCGGCGGCGACCTCGCGCACGTCCTCGTTGAAGCGGCGCAGGCTCTGGATCTGCCCGTCGTAGACGACGGTGCCGTCGCGGATCAGGCGGACCTTCGAGCCGCGCGTAATCGTGCCGTCGATGACGTGGCACCCGGCGATCGTGCCGACGCGCGAGGCCCGGAAGATCTGGCGCACCTCGACGGAGCCGAGCGTCTCCTCGACCTCCTCGGGCGCGAGCATGCCCTGCATGGCGTCGCGCAGTTCCTCGATCGCGCGGTAGATGACCGCGTAATGACGGATCTCGACGCCCTCGCGCTCGGCCACCTGCCGGGCATCCCCGACGGGTCGGACGTTGAACGCGAGGATCACCGCGTCCGAGGCGGACGCGAGCATCACGTCGGACTCCGTCACCGCGCCGACGGCGCCGCGGATCACGTTGACCGAGACCTCGTCCTGCGGCAGCTTGGCGATCTCGTCCTCGATCGCCTCGAGCGAGCCCGCGACGTCGGACTTCAGCACCAGGTTGAGCTCCTGCACCCCGCTCTTGAAGATGTCCTCGAGCGAGACCTTCTTGCCCGAGCGCCGGGCGAGCGCCTCGGCCTTCAGGCGGGTGGCTCGCTCGCCGGCGAGCTGACGCGCGCGCCGCTCGTTCTCGACCGCCCGGACGCGCTCGCCGGCCTCGGGCACGCCGTCGAACCCGAGCACCTCCACCGGCTCGCCGGGCAGAGCCTGGCCGACCCGGTGGCCCATGAAGTCGTTCATCGCGCGGACCCTGCCCCAGTGCGCGCCGGCGACGAGCGAGTCGCCGACCTCGAGCGTGCCGCGGCCGATCAGGATCGTCACCACGGGACCGCGGCCCGGATCGAGCTTGGACTCGATCACCGTCCCCGACGCCGGGGCATCGGGGTTGGCGCGAAGCTCCTCGACCTCGGCCATGACCAGGATCGTCTCGAGCAGATCCCCGAGCCCCTCTTGGGTCTTGGCCGAGACGTTGACGAACTCGGTCTCGCCGCCCCACTCGACCGGCTGGAGTCCCAGCTGTGCCATCTCGGCGCGGACGCGGTCGGGCTGCGCGCCCTCCTTATCGATCTTGTTGACGGCCACGAGCATCGGGACGCCGGCTTCCTTGGCGTGGTCCACGGCCTCCTGGGTCTGCGGCTTCACGCCATCGTCGGCGGCGACCACGATCACGGCGATGTCGGTGACCTTGGCGCCGCGGGCACGCATCGCGGTGAACGCCTCGTGACCCGGCGTGTCCAGGAACGTGATCTCCTTGCCGTCCTGCTGGACCTGATACGCGCCGATGTGCTGGGTGATGCCGCCGGCCTCGCCCGCCGCGACCTGCGTCTGGCGGATCGCGTCGAGCAGCGAGGTCTTGCCGTGGTCGACGTGGCCCATGATCGTTACCACCGGAGGCCGCTCGACGAGCTGCTCATCCGAGTCGGCGAACACGGGCTCGACCACGGTCTCGTCCTCGGAGTGAACGATCTCGACGGTCTTGCCGAGCTCGGCCGCCAGCACCTGGATCGCCTCGTCGGACAGCGTCTGGGTAAGCGTCTTCATCTCGCCGAGCGCCATCAGCTGCTTCATGATCTCCGGCACCGGCACGTCGAGATACTCGGCGACGTCCTTGACGGTCGAGCCCGAGTTGATCGCGACCGCGTCCGGCTCGACCAGCGCAGTCTGCGAGGGGCGCGACTCGGCCTCCTCGTCGTAGACGCCGCGCCGGCGCCGGCCGCGACGCTGCCGGCGCGGGGGCTGGTTCGAAGGCGGCGGTGGCCCGCCGGTGGTCCGGCGCGAAGCCTGGGAATCGATCACCACGCGGCGCCGTCCGCCGGCGTTGCCGGGCGCGCGCTCGCCCTGAAGCGAATCGCGGGTGGGGCGCTTGTGGCCGGTCTCGCTCTCACTCCGGCGAGGCGCATCCTCACTCCGGCGAGGCGCATCCGATGCGGGTCGCGCCGCGGCCTCGGGCTGCGTCTCGGACCTCTCGGACCGGGGAGCCGGCCTCTCGGAACGCGGCCCGGACGACTCGGCGCGGGGCGCCGGGCCCCCGCCACGTCCCTCGGCCCGCGCGCGCTGGGGACGGTCGCCACTGTCGGCGCGCTGGGGGCGCTGGCCGCCGCCGTCGCTGGGCTGCGGGGCGCGCTGCTGGCGCTCAGCCTCTCCGGATGCGCTCTGACCGTTGCCGGCGCCGTCGCCGAGGACCCGGCTGGCCGCCGCCTCGTCGACCGACGACGACACCGCCTTGACCTTCAGGCCGGCCGCTTGGAGCCGCTGCAGCACTTCCTTGGGCGGAAGCCCGCGCTCCTTGGCGATCTCGTGAACGCGTTTACTCATCTACGTCCAGTGTAGGCGCCTAGTCGCCACCGTTCGCGGCGGCCTGCACCTGATTGGTGTCCTTGCCCTCGAGCGCCTGGTGGGCCTCGATGCCGCAGTAGCGGGAGCCGGGCAGCGCAGCGTTCGGGCAGCGCCGGCCGTTGGAGAGGATCGCGTGGCACCGGCCCTGCGTTTCCTCCTCCTCGTAGCCGTGCTGCGCCTCCTCGGCGGCGAACTCGGTCTCGGAACGGATGTCGATCCGCCAGCCGGTCAGCCGTGCGGCCAGGCGCGCGTTCTGACCCTCGCGGCCGATCGCCAGCGACAGCTGGTCGTCGGGGACGATCACGGTCGCCTGCTTGCCGGCGTCGTCGACCAGCACCTCGCGCACACGCGCGGGTGACAGTGCCTTGGCGACGAACCGGGCGGGCTCGTCGTTGTACGGAATGATGTCGATCTTCTCGCCGCGGAGCTCGGACACGACCATGCGCACCCGCGAGCCTCGCGGCCCGACGCAGGCTCCGACGGGGTCGACGCCGTCGACGTGCGAGACCACCGCGATCTTCGAGCGGTAGCCGGGCTCGCGCGCGACGTTGGTGATCTCGACCAGCCCGTCGGCGATCTCCGGCACCTCGAGCTCGAACAACTGCTTGATCAGCTCGGGGTCGCGCCGCGAGACGATGATGCTCGGGCCCTTGGTCGAGTTGGAGACGTCCTTGATCACGGCCTTGATCCGCTGCGAGTGGTCGTAGCGCTCGCCCTCGACCTGCTCGGACTTGGGGAGCAGCGCCTCGACGCGCTCGCGAAGCTGCACGAGCGTGTAGCGGGAGTCGGACTGCTGCACGATGCCGGTGATCAGCTCGCCGACGCGGTCGCGGTACTCCTCGAACATCATGTCGCGCTCGGCCTCGCGGATCCGCTGGAGGATCACCTGCTTGGCGGTCTGGGCCGCGATCCGGCCGAAGTCGTGCGGGGTGACGTCCTCGGTCTCGATCTGGTCCTCGTACTCCTTGAGCTTCTCGAGGTCGATCTCGGGCTCGGGCGGCTCGCGCATCTCGCCGGTCTCGGGATCGACGGTCGGCTGCTGGTCGGGCGTCGCCTCGATCAGCAGCTGCTCCTCGAGCTCGGGCGGGATCTTCAGCTCCCAAACCTTGAAGTCGCCGCTGTCGCGGTCCATTTCGACCTTGGCATAGCGCGCCGCTTCAGGCGTCTTCTTGTACGCCGACAACAGCGCGTCTTCGAGCGCCTCCATCAGCTTCTCGGACGAGATGTTCTTTTCGGCGGCGAGGCCGCGAACGGCCTCGACGATCTCTCTCGACATGGCTTCAGTCTCCAGGTACGAGGTTGGAGCGGGCGATTTGCTCGTAGGGGATCGTGACCACGCCATCGGGCGCGGCGATCGTCACATCGCTATCCGATGCGCCGACGAGCTCGCCGGTCACGCTCTTGTGGCCATCCCGGGCCTCGCGCAGGCGCACGCGCGCATGCCGGCCGAGAAAGCGGGTGTAGTGCTGCGGCTTGGTCAGCGGCCGGTCCTGCCCAGGCGAGGACACCTCGAGCGAGTAGCGGTCCCGGTAGTCGTTCAACCGCCCCGAGACCCGCTCGCACAGATCGAGCGTGACGCCGTCGGGATGATCGATGAACAGCCGTAGCGTGGCGGGAGCGACGACCTCGGCGAGCAGCACCTCGACGTCCGGCTCGCTCGTGGCGAGTCGGCCCTCGATCTCTGTTTGGAGTTGGTTGCCGTTGGGCTGCACTACGGATCTCCTCCGTCACATAAAAAAAGCGGGCCAGCGCCCACTTCGGGTACTGCCGCCGAGCAACGCCCGGCGCTCAACTTCAAGTCCCAAGATAGCACCGCTACGTCGGGCTGGACAGCCCCGCATCGTGCGATGTGCACACGCTGATAAGACCCTTAGCTAGGAGCCTGGGCCTCGCTTCGCTCGGCGTCCGTGGGGCCAGGTGGGCCCGTCCGGACCGGATCGCGCGTTACTCCTCCGCGGGCTCGTCGCCCTCGGCGCGAGCGCGGGCACGGTCGCGGTAGAGGCGGTAGTCGCGACGGCCTGGCTGCATGCCGGCCGCCTGGGCGAGCGGCTGCCGAGCCTCGGCATGGCGCCCGAGCAGCTGCAGCGAGCGGCCGAGGCAGAACAGCGCGTAGTCGTTCGTGGGCGCGCGGTCGATCACCGCCTGGAACTCGTCGGCGGCCTCCTCGTAGCGCTGGGCGCCGAACAGCGCGCGGCCGAGCGCCTCGCGGATCGAGGTCTTGTCCGGCGCGAGGTCGCGGGCTCGGGCGAGCGGAATCGTGGCCTGGTGGTTGTGCCCCGCTTCGAGCAGCTCGGTGCCCCTGATGAACAGCTCGTACACGTCTTCCATGAAGACCATGTTAGTCGCGGCGCGGGCGGCGCTGGGGACGCGGAGGAAGCGCCCACAGGGCGCGTAGCGCCCCGCCGATCCCAAGCCCGGCGCGCAGCTGTGCGCGCAACGCACGCCGCTGGCCGAGCGTCGGCAGTTTGGTGCCGCCGGCGTAGCGGGCGACCCGGAGCGCGCGCACGTACTCCGCGGCCTCGGGCGAAGTCCGGAACCGCCGCTCCACCGCCGCGAGCGTGACCCCGCTGCCGATCGGGCGTCCGCTTCGTGAGAGGGCACGTTCGAGCTCGGCGAGGAGACCGTCGGGACCGAGGGGCGCCCTCCGGCGCCAGGCGAACAACGCGACCGCGAACAGCACCGCGAGCACGCCGAGCACCACGAACAGAGAGCTGTCACTCGATCCGGTGCTGCGCACCGTCGAGGAGCCGCCCGACGATCCGGACGAGGTGTCGGCGCGTCGCGTCTGATGCTGGAACTGGCCCGTATTGAGGAAGCTCCCGACCGACGAGATCGGGATCTTGCCGCCGCGCGCGGGCGCGGCCGCCGGCGTGGGATCGAACGTCACCCAGCCATAGCCTGGGAACCAGGCTTCGACCCAGGCGTGTGCGTCCACATCGCTGACGATCCATTCCTTGCTTGCCTGGTCATACCCGCCCGTCGTGAACCCGGTCGCGACCCTCGCCGGGATGCCGCCCATCCGCAGCAGGAGCGCCATCGCCCCGGCGAACTGCTGGCAGTACCCGAGCTTGTTCTCGAACAGGAACGTGAGCAGCGGATACTGAGTGAGCGGCGGGAACTCCTGGTAGGTGAAGTTGTTTGCAGGCGAGAGGTAGCTCATCACGCGCTTGACGAAGGCGTACGGCGTCTTCGATTTACGTGCGAGCCCCTGGGCGAGGACATACGCCGGGAAGTACGGCGAGCTCCTGATCGCCTCGGCTCCGGTCAGGCTCTGCTGCCCGGCTACGTCGATCGGGGAGCCGTGGCTGCCGAATGCCGGGAAGACGACCGTCTGCGGGAGAGCGCGCTGGGCGGACGAGCCCTGCGGCAACGTCAGCGCGAGGTCTCCCTGCCGCACGCCGGCCGGGTAGTTCGTTCCCGCCTTGGCGAGCGCGGTATTGCCCGGATGCGGCGTGTACGCGGCCACCGTGTAGGCGTCGCCGGGACCGAGCGTCGTAGCGCTCGTCCACGTCCCATCGCTGGTGCCGGGAACGGCCGGCGTCGTGAGGTGGCCGGGCGGCTGCCCCGCATAGCCAGCCGCGATCACCTGCGTGGTGTTCATCGCCCGGATCGTGACCGTGAGGCTCTGCGTGTAGTGCGTGATCGTCCGCTGGCTGACGCCGGGGAGGCCGACGCCGCTGCCGACGCCGCCGGCGGCCCAGCCGGTCCCGTCGAAGTCGTCGAGGTTCTCGCTCTTCCAGTACTCCCCGGGCCACACCTTGGGGGTGGCCGACACGTTGAGCACGATGGTGCCGGTCTGCGGCCAGGTCAGCGGCCCGTACTTCTGGGTCCAGTCGAACCGCACCACGTGCGCGGGGGTGAAGCCGCGGGTCAGGGCCTCGTAGTTGATCCACGGCGAGTTCTGCTTGATCGCGGGCGCGAGGATCATCGCGAACGCGCCGGCCACCGCGCACGCGAGCAGCACACCCCCACGCCGGTCGGCCGGCACCCGCTCCCCCCACATGAAGAACGCGAGCAACCCGAACAGCAACAGACCCTGGAGATACGGGAACCTGGGATGGACGAGCGTCGCCGGCACGACCACGAGCGCGATCAGTGGAAGCGCGGCGCCGGCCCGGCGAATGTCGCCGAGCGCCGGCGGCGCAAACGCGAGCAGCATCGCGGCGTCGAGCAGCAGCACGGCCGCGCCGAGCAGGATCACGATCCGGGCCCACTCGTTGATCCCGGCGTACGGGACGAGGATGCCCGGCAGCGCCGAGAGCCCCTGACCGATCCCGTTTGCGGTGTCGACCACCCGCAGATGGATCGTCCACGACAGCGGCACGCCGCTGATCGGGAAGGCCGCGAGAATCGCGATCAGCGCCAGCGGCGCGCCGATCGCCGTCAGCGGCTCGGCGGCGCCTCTGACCGCGGCGCCCGCGCGCTCGCGCTCGACCATCACCGGCGCCAGGGCGGCCAGCAGCAGCGCGACCGCGAGCAGCCCGAGCAGCCGTCCGGTCGGCGCCGGGTTCATCAGGGTTCCCCACCGCAGGACGCCGTACAGGCCGAGAGCGGCAAACGCGACCAGCCTGATCAGAGGTCGATCGTGGCTCCTGGCGACCTCCCGGCTGCGCGGGCCCTGATCCTTCCGGAGCGGCGCGAGGACCGCTACCTGCGTATTCGTGGTCACGCCGCCCGCTCCCTCGCCCGCCGCCCGGCCCCGATGACGAAGCCGAGGCACCCCGCGACCTCGAAGCTCGCCTGCTGGCGCGGGTGGTTGGACAGCGCCTTCGGAACCACGACGATCGCGGCCCGGACGCCGGCGCTTGCGAGCCCGGCCGGGAGGCGTGCGTGCGGCGTCGCGGCGACGTACAGGACCTGCGCCGATCGGGCACCCGGCGCGAGTCCGGGAGCCCGCGCCTGGGGTCCTCCCTCGACGAGCGCGAGCCTGGCGTGTGCCACCGGCCAGGCGATCAGATCGGTCTCGATCTCGAGCGGCCGGTACTCGCCCGGGAGCAGCAGGCCACAGCCGGTGCGGGTCCCGAGCTCGAGCACCAGCGAGGCCGCGGCACGCACCGCGGCATCGAGGTGCTCGGCGCTGTGTGGGGACTCGTCGACCCGGGCATCGACGACGACCAGCGGTCGCGTCTCGGTGTCCGCGCGCAGGCGCCGCTCGAGCAGGCCGGCGCCGCGCGCGAGCGCGGGCCAGTGGATCCGCGAGGCGGGCGTGCCCTGCCGGTAGGGGCGAAGCCCGTCGACCTCGGTGGCGCCGAAGGGCTCGAGCGGCGCCGCGCCGGTGGCCCGACGCCACTTCTCCCCCGCTCCCGGAACCCACTTCACCCGCTCGGTCCGCGGCAGCACCAGGATCTCCTGCGCCGGCGAAGGGCTCACGCGCTCGACGCGGGCGAGCTCGAGCGCGTCGGACACGACCAGCGTCGGCGGCTCGATCCGCCTGATCCCGCGCCGCGGGAACGAGGCCACGATCCGGACGCTCGCCGAGTTGCCGCCGGAGATGATCGACATCGGGCCGCGAATCGAGATGGGCTCGCCCGCGAGCGGGTCCTCGACGGCCGCCCCCGGCAGTCCCCAGGGTCCGCGGCGGACCTCGATCGTCGCCTCGATCGGCTCGTCCTCGACGACGCGTTCGGACTCGAGCTTCCGCTCGATGCTCGCGCTGCCGGCCGCCAATGTCACCCACGCCGGCGCGGCGATCCCGAGAAGCGTGATCGCGATCCCCGGGACGAACAGCGGCGCGGCGTTGAACAGGAGCGCGACCAGGATCAGGACCAGGCCCGATACCGCGACCGCGCCCGCGCGCTTCACAACGCTCTCACCGAGGCAACGGCATCGCTGACGACGTCCGCCGCCGCCCGTCGCGCCGACTCGGGGGCGAGCACGAGACGGTGGGCGAGAACCGACTGGGCCAGGGCCTGGACGTCGTCGGGAAGCGCGTGGTCGCGGCCCTGCATCATCGCGTAGGCCTTGGCGGCGCGCAGGAGCAGCAGCCCGGCGCGCGGGCTCGCGCCCAGGTCGACGCGGGGATCCTCCCGCGTGCGCCACAGCAAGCGGACGATGTAGTCGCGCAGCGGCTCCGATGCCCGCACCCGCATGGCCGTGTCCTGGGCCGCGAGCACCTCGGCGGCGGTGGCGACGGGCGCGAGCGTCAGCACGCGGTCGCCGGCTTCGTGGTCGGCGAGCATCCCGGCCTCGGCGCCGCGCGAGGGGTAGCCCAGCGTGATCTTCACCATGAACCGATCGACCTGCGCCTCGGGCAACGGGTAGGTGCCCTCGTACTCGATCGGGTTCTGTGTGGCGAGCACAATGAACGGACGCGCGAGCTCGTGGCTGTGCACGTCGACGGTCACCCGGCGCTCCTGCATGCACTCGAGCAGCCCGGACTGGGTCTTCGGCGACGCGCGGTTGATCTCGTCGACGAGGACCACGTTGGCGAACACCGGTCCGGGGCGGAACTCGAAGCGCGACTCGCGTTGGTCGTACACGTTCGTCCCGACGACGTCGGCTGGCAGTAGGTCCGAGGTGCATTGCACGCGCGCGAACTGACAGTCGATCGACCGCGACAGCGCTCTCGCGAGCGCGGTCTTGCCGACGCCGGGATAGTCCTCGATCAGCACGTGGCCCTCGGCGAACAGGGCGACCATCAGGTGCGTCAACGTCTCGGGGCGCGCCTGCACGGCGCTGGCGATGTTCCCCGCGAGTCGCCGCGCCAGCGCGGCGACGGCCTCACACTCGTGCGGGGCTACGGGTGTCTGCTCGGGCTCCATCCTGTCCACCCCTCGCTGTACGTATCCGCTCCACTTCGTCAAGGACCGCCTCGGCGACCCGTTCCTTCCTGGCCCGCGGCACGTGCCGCTCAGCGCCGTCCGCGGTCACGATCGTGACCTCGTTGTCCTCGGACTCGAATCCGATTCCCACGCCGGCGATGTCGTTGACCACGATCGCGTCGAGTCGTTTGCGCTCGAGCTTGCCGCGGCCGCGCTCGACGGCGCCCTGGCCGTGCTCGGCGGCGAACCCCACGATCGTCTGATCCTCGCGCCGGAGGCCGACGAGCGCGCCGAGCACGTCTTCGGTCGGTTCGAGTTCGAGCGTGGGTACGCCTTCTTCCTTCTTGAGCTTGGTCTCGACGGGGCCCGCCGGCCGGAAGTCGGCGACGGCGGCGCTCATCAGCAGTACGTCGCAGGCGGCCACTTCGTTCCGAGTTGCCTCGGCCAGGTCCGCGGCCGTCCGTACCGGGATCACGCGCACTCGCGCCGGCGCCTCGAGCCCGACGTTCGCGGCGATCACCGTCACCTCGGCGCCGCGCCGGGCGGCCTCGCGCGCGAGCGCGTAACCCATCCGCCCCGACGAGCGGTTGCCGACGTAGCGGACGCTGTCGATCGGCTCGCGCGTCCCCCCGGCGGTAACCAGCACGCGCAGCCCCTGGAGCGACGGCGGCCGCAGCAGCGACTCGCACGCCTCGAGCAGGTCCGCGGGCTCGGGTAGCCGTCCGATCCCGTGCTCGCCATGCGAGGCGAGCTCACCCTCGCCGGGCGGGATCACGGTCACGCCACGTGACCGGAGCAGCTCGAGGTTGGCCTGGGTCGCCGGGTTCAGATACATCCGGTTGTTCATGGCGGGGGCGACCGCGACCGGGCACGCCGCGGCGAGCGCCGCCGTGCTCACGAGGTCCTCAGCGTGGCCGTGCGCGAGCTTCGCCAGCGTGTTCGCGGTGGCCGGCGCGATCAGGTACAGCTCGGCGCGCTCGACCAGCGCGAGGTGGCTGATCGGGGCCCGTTCGGGCACCGGCTCACCGGGATAGGACCCCCGGGCGGGATCGGCGTCGAACTCGCTCGTCAGCACGGGCGCCCCGGTGATCCCCTCGAACGAGGCCCGGCCGACAAACCGCTCGCTCCTCGGCGTCTGGATCACCCGCACCGCGTGTCCGCGCTTGACCGCCAGCCGCGCCGCCTCGAGCGCTTTGTAGGCCGCGATCCCGCCGGTCACGCCGAGGAGCAAGCGCGCCATTTACCGGGCCCCGCGCGACCTTACCGGTAGTGGTACTTCAGCTTGCCCTGCGCGACCTCTTCGAGCGCGATCGTCAGGTAGTTCTTCGACCGCGTCTCGACCATCGGGGGCGGGAACTCGTCGAACGTGC
>Ga0335073_10010943_pt1 | contig 12756 bp, 12 predicted proteins | sample Lox_Sample_22_FD_207093 | JGI IMG/M metagenome (GOLD analysis project Ga0335073, IMG submission 207093) | Soil microbial communities from Loxahatchee National Wildlife Refuge, Florida, United States - Lox_Sample_2.2 | ecosystem: Environmental > Terrestrial > Soil > Wetlands | place: USA...
CGGCTCCGCCGCCGGTATTCACAGGCCCGCCCATCCCGGCCAGCGGGAGCTGTCGCGCACCGGGCGCCGGCCGGGCTCGCGGGCGTGTGGTGGTCAGCGATGGCCTCCGGTGCTGGCCGTCACCGCGTGGGGCGGCGCTGCGCCTCCGCGAGAGCGGCGAGGCCAATGAGCACGACTATGGCGCCGGCGAAGACGTTGCTCCAGTACATCGGGGTGGCAATGGCGAACTTCGCGTCCAGGACGAACGGCGAGATGATCAGCCAGACGCCGGCCAGCAAGCTGCCGACCTCCAGGCCGAGGAATCCCCGGCTGCCGGAGAGCGCGTACAGTCCCAGCGCCACGACTGCCAAGCCGACGATCAGGTTGCTCACGGTGGCGTTGTTCCCGGCCCGCTGCAGGACCAGGAACCATGGCGAGATGGCCACCCAGAGCCCGGCCAGCATGCCCAGCGCCACGGTGGTCTGCGTCAGCGTGCTGTGCGGAGTCGATGGCGCGAGGTAGTCGTCCGAGATCACCGTCATTACCGGGCGCGTGGCCGCGCCATTTGAGATGACCGACTCGGTCGTGTGCGATGACATCGCGTGTCCTTTCATCGATGCTTCCCTGTGTGTCCTACGCCTTCACGATCGCGCGCCGGGCTGGCTCCGGCATCGTGGCCAGCCGCCAGGCGGCCTGGCGGCTACCGGGACCATCGGGATTGCTGCTAGCCCCAATGCGCGGCATCGTGCGGCGGGGCACAATGTCCCGGCAGTGCCACGGCCCGGCTCGGAAATTGACTTGCGGCGCACTGCGACGTTGCGTCTAAGCCCTTCCCGACGTAGCCCGGGTCGAGATCCACGCCGACGAGGCCAACGCCATCAGCGCTGCCATCCCGCGTCGGCTGGGCTACCGGCTTGCCCGGGTGGACGAGCGCCCGCCTGACGCCCCGGCAGAATCTGGCCGGCTGCAGATCTGGGTCATGGAACGTCCCAGCAACGCCGCTGGTTAGCCAGCGGCGATCGGGAGGGTGACGGCCAGCGACGTGCCCTTCCCGGCCGGGCTGTCGACCAGCATCGTCCCGCCCAGCGCGGCCACGCGGTCGTTCATGCCGATCAGCCCGGTTCCGCCGGCCGGGTCCGCCCCGCCGACGCCGTCGTCGCGCACCCGCAGGTGCAGTGCATCGCCGCCGGAGTCGAGGTCGAGGTACACCACGGAGGCGCGGGCGTGCTTGGCCACGTTGGTCAGCGCCTCGGCGACGACGTAGTAGGCGGCGACCTCGACCGGCTCCGGCAGCCGCCCGGTGGCCTGCACGCTCAGCTCCACCGGGATGGCCGAGCGCCGGGCCAGCGTCTTGAGCGCGGGGCCAAGCCCGCCCTGCGACAAGATCGCCGGGTGGATTCCGCGGGAGATCTCCTGCAGTTCGGCCAGGACCTCGGCTAGTCCCTCGGCTGTCTGGTCCAGCGCGGCCCGCAGCTCGGGCTGCCCGGCCGGCACCCGCCGTTGCGCGCCGCGCAGCATGAGCGCGAGCGAGACCAGACGCTGCTGGACGCCGTCGTGCAGGTCCCGTTCGATGTTGCGGCGGGCGCGGTCAAAGGTGGCGACGATGCGGGCCCGCGAGGCGACGAGCTCAGCACGGCCTTCCGCGTTCGCGATCGCGGTCGCGGCCAGCTCGGTGAAGTCGGCCATGCGCTGCTCGGCACCGGCCGGGAACGGCCCCTGCCGCGACGAGGCGGCGATGGCACCCCACAGGCGGCCGCCGACGTGGATCGGGCTGGCCACCGCGGACCGCAGCCCCTCGCTGCGGATGATGTCGGCTATCTCGCTGGCCTCAGCGCTCAGGTCATCGACGCGGGCGGGCAGGCCGGTGCGGTGGACCGCCTGGACCGGTTCTGGCGGCTCAAGCAGCCTGCGCTTCCCGGCGACGAGTTCCGGCTGCTCCGTGGTGCCCACCCGGGCCAGGGCGGTCGCCGTGCCGTCGGGCTCGAAGCGCATGATCGTGGCCACGTCGGCACCCAGCAGCTCGCGTATCTCGCCCGCGACCTCCGAGAACACCTCGGCCGGCGACGCCGGACTGGCGACGAGCATCGCCACCCGCCGCAACGCGGCCAGCTGCAGCCGCTCCACCGATGCGGGGTGACTGCCGTCGGCGGGCTGGGCCGTCACCTCAGCCGCCTCCGCCGGCGCGCCGCGCGGTCATGATCCTCACAGTAGCCCGCCGGCCGCCCCTGGCCGCCCGGGGCAGCGGGGTGGTGGGCACCACGCTGTTCCTCCAGCAACAGCGTGGTGCCCACGACCACGTAACGTATGTAGCGAGAGTGCTTACCCACTTACAGATTCCGGCGTGACGGCAGATGACGCAGACGCGTGTGGTCCTGGCCGACGATGACGTCCTCCTCCGCGAGGGGATGGCGAGCCTGCTGGAACTGTCCGGCTTCCGGGTCGAGGGCCGGGCGGGCGATGCCGCCGAACTCATCGCGCTGGTCCGCGAGCACCACCCTGACCTGGCCATCGTCGATATCCGGATGCCACCGGACCACCAGACCGAGGGCCTGGAGGCGGCGCGCGTCATCCGGGAGGAGTTCCCGCAGACCGCCATACTCGTCCTGTCGGTCCATGCCGACGTCGAGCATGCGATGGAACTGCTCGCCAGCGGCCAAGGCATCGGTTACCTGCTCAAGAGCCGTATTACGGACGTCGATGAGTTCATCGATGCGCTCAGCCGGCTCGCGCGCGGCGGCAGCGTCGTCGACCCGGCCCTGGTGCAGGAACTGGTCGCCGCCCGCCACCGCAACGATCCGCTCGACGCCCTGTCCCCGCGCGAGCGTGAGGTACTCGCGCTCATGGCCGAAGGCCGCTCCAACACCGGCATCGCCCACCGGCTCTGGGTCACCGAAGGAACCGTTGAAAAGCACGTGAGCAGCATCCTGATGAAGCTGCGCGTGCCGGAGACCGAAGACGACCACCGCCGGGTGCGCGCCGTCGTCACCTTTCTCGAGGCGAGATAGAACCCGCCGGGCCGCCGCCGCTGCTCCCGCCCATCAGGGCCAGGATCGCGTCGGCCGACAAGGCTGTCTTCGGCAGAAAACCGGCGACCGGGCTGGCCTGGATCAGGTCGGTGAACTCCGCCTCGGCGTGGGCCGAGATCAGGATCAGGCACCCAGCGGCGCCACCCGCTTCGTCGGCCAGGCGCCGGGCGAGCTCGCAGCCGCTGTCGCCGCACAGGTCAATGTCGACGAGCGTCACATCGGGGCGCAGCTCTATGGCGCGGCGCAGCGCAGCCTCGCCGGTCGAGGCCACTCCGACCACCGTCAGCCCCTCCTGCTCGAGGAAGGCGCGGGCGGCGTCCAGGAAGCCCGCGCTGTCGTCGACGAGCAAGCAGCGCAATCCCATCTGTCTAGGATCACAGGCCGGCGGCCGGGCGCGCATTGCAGCTAGCCGCAATCTGGCCGCGCTCTACAGCCGGTCCCGGCCGTCGCGTCCCCAGCCGTCGCGTCCCCAGCCGTCGTGTCCCCAGCCGTCGTGTCCCCAGCCGTCGTGTCCCCAGCCGTCGTGTCCCCAGCCGCCGCGGGCCCGGCGCCGGATGAGGAGCAGCACGACGATGGCCGGCAAGAGCAGCGCGGCCAGGCCGTGGCTGCCGATCAAGGCGGCGATGGCGAGCACCGCGATGGCGATCCGCGGGATCGGTTTGCGGGCCAGCCCGGGTGGCCGGGCGGGCCCGGGGTCGGTGACGGTACCCGCCTGCGGATCCCGGTGGCGGGGCAGGTCGGTGAACAGGTCCGCGAGTTCCTTCTCGGTCCGGGCCCGCAGCGCCCGCCCGGTCCTGGAGTCGAGTTCCTCGGCCGTCAGCCGCCCGGCCTCGAAGTGATCGCTCAGCTCAGCGACCGCCCGGTCGCGGTCGGCGTCAGAGACCCGCAGGTCGCCGGGCGGGTACACCCTGGTTGCTGAATCCCCCATGCGCGGCCTCCCCGGAGTGATGGCGCCGGCCTGCATCGCAGGCCGGCATCGACAACGTTACGGACCGGCCCGCCGCCGGGTCATCGGCCTGTGGGTGGACTTCCGGTATGAGTTTTTCACCCTGGGGACGCGGGCCGGGTCATGCCAGGGGTGTACCCGCGAACGTCACTGGCCGTGCCCCTGCCCTAGCACGGGCGGAGGGCCGAAGCTGGGGATGTCGCAGGTCGGGACGGTGCCGAAGCCCTGGATCGGGGTGACGTTCACGTCGTCGGCACTGTCGCCGTCAGGTCCGGCGGGAACCATGTTGGTGTTGTACGTTCCGGCGTTCACGTACTGGGTCGGGCTCTCCCCGAGGGTGGGACCCTCGTCGCCGTGGTTGCCGTCCTGGGTGGTGTTGTCCAGGTCGATGTTCTCCAGGCCGATCTGCAGCGGGTTGGCCGCATCGAAGCCCTCGAAGATCGAGTAAGCGCCGGACAGGGAGTCGGTCGACACCACCCCGTTCAGCACGATGTCGTTCTGCGTGGGGACGCTGGTCCCGCCGGAGGAGTAGTGCGGGTTGAAGATGAGCAGGTGCTTGATGTTGGTCATGCAGATGTTGGTGTAGGTCACCCGGTCGGTGAGCCCGCCACTGTTGGCGTCGGTCTTGATCTGGATGCCGGTGTCGCTGACCGAAAGGTTGCCCAGGCTGTCGTAGCCGTTCAAGGTGGAATTCTCGAACAGTACGTTGTAGATCCCGCCGGCGGTCTGGCTGCCGACCGAGAGCCCGTGTGAGCCGTAGCAGTTCACGTCGTCGACGGTGATGTTGGCCGACGGCGTGCCCGGGTTCGACTTGACCGCCACGCAGTCGTCGCCGTTCTGGATCATGTCGCCGAAGATCGTGACGTCGCTCTCGCTGACCGGGTCGACGCCGTCGGTGTTGCGCGCGGTTGCGGGCGTGTTGATCTCCACGCCCCAGACGGTGAGGCCGTAGCCGTTCTGGATGTACACGTGGTACATGGGCGAGTTCTCGAGCTCGACCTGGTAGATCGTGATGTCGTTCACGCCGTCGCCCTCGACCAGGATCGGGTTGTTCTGCTCACCGCCCGATGCGGCTGTCTGGGCGATGTCCCACCAGCTTTGCGTCGAGCCGACCAGCGTGTCCTCCCCGCGCCCGTCGATCGCGCCGAGGCTCCCGTCCGGGCCGCGCGTTCCCTCCAGGCCCGAGCCGGATCCGGCGAAGGTGATGAACGGGTAGCACCCGCCACCCGCCGCGCTGACGGTCCCGCACGTGTTCGTCGGGTACTGGCTGGGGATCTGGTAGTCCGCCGGGTTCAGCGAGGCGTACAGCGTCACCCCGTCGTCGACCAGCAGCACCTCGTGCGGGCCGATGGTGAGCGGCCCGCTCAGGAAGGCGCTGCCGCCGGGGCCGGCCGCGAGTTCGACGGCCCGGCCGGAGTAGGCGCAGCGGTCGAGCGCGGCCTGGATCCGGCCGGTGTCGGGCGGGCTCATCTCGTCGGCGCTGCTGAACGTGCCGGTGGTCGACAGCGCGGCGCTCAGCCTGATGCACACGCCGGGCAGTTCCGGCTGGCCAGGACGCCGCGGGTCGCCCGTGGCCACGGGCATCTGGTACGGCGGGCTGCCCGTTAACCCGGTGGTGGCCGATGCCCGGGCCGGATGGGCCCCGGCGTGCGGGCCGGCCGCGGACGCCGGGGAGGCGAGGGCCGGACCCGCGACGAGAGCCAGAGCGGTGGCGGTGACCGCCGATAGCCACCAGAACCTGCTGGTCATTAAGGCCTCCGAAGTCCCATGAAGCCGCAGCCCGGCGGAACCCGGCAGGCCCGGATTTTCGCGCCCGCTGTCATGTAACCGCTGGGCGCAAACGCGGTCAAGGCGGACAGCGGAAACAACCGTATCCGGGAGGTAATAGGCTAATAACGCGCGCCGAGGGAGGTCCGGCATGCCTGACATAACTGCCCCGGCGAGCACCGCCGTGCTGATCGCGGGGGGCGGCCCCTCCGGGCTGGCGGCGGCGGCCGAGCTTAGCCTGCACGGCATCGGCTGCATCCTCATCGAGCCGCGGGAGCAGGTGTCACACCGCCGCCCGCGGGCCAAGACCACCAGCGTCAGGACGATGGAGCACCTGCGCCGGTGGGGCCTGGCCGGGCAGCTCAGGGCGGCTGCGCCGCTGAAGGTTGCCTGGTCCCAACGGGTCATCTTCTGCCGGTCCCTGTCCGGGCCGCGCATCACCGAGTTCGCTGGGGCCTTCGGCCTGACCACCGAGCGCGACAGCAGGTTCGCCGAGCCCGGCCAGCAGGTGCCGCAGCCCGTGGTGGAGCAGGTGCTGCGGGCCCACCTCGCGGGCCGGCCCGGCGTCGACCTGCGGTTCGGGCACGCGGTTGAGGCGCTGGCCCAGAAGGACGACAGCGTCACGGTCACGGTCCGCGCCCCGGACGGCACCGGGTACCTCCTGCGGGCACGCTACGTGCTGGGCTGCGATGGCGCGGGCGGCGTGGTGCGGGATCAGATCGGCGCGCGATACGCCGGCCGGTCCGATCCCCGGCCCAACTTCAACGTCGTCTTCCGCGCGCCGGGCCTCGACACCCACCTCGGGCCCGCCGTCCAGTACTGGGTGGTCGGCGGGCCGACGACCGGCCTGATCGGCCGGCTCGACCTGGCCGGCACCTGGTGGGTGATCATGCCTGGTGTCGAGGCGGGCTACGGAGCGGCCCACGCCTCTGAGCTCATCACCGGGCTCATCGGCGGGCCGGCCGAGCATGAGGTGCTGGCCACCGATCCGTGGACGGCCCGGATGCTGATCGCCGACCGCTTCAGCCGGGGCCGCGTGTTCCTGGTCGGCGAGAGCGCTCACGTAAACCCGCCATGGGGCGGGCACGGGTTCAACACCAGCGTCGGCGACGCGGTCAACATCGCCTGGAAGATCGCCGCGGCCCTTCGGGGCTGGGCACCGCCGGAACTGCTGGCCAGCTACTCGGCCGAGCGCCGCGGCGTGGTCGAGCAGACGGTGGCCAGCGCGGAGTCCAACATGCGCAGCCTGGCCGGCGACCTAACGGCCGACGAGGCCGCCATCCAGCGCGCCAAGCGGCCGGAGTTCCACAGTCTCGGGCTGGTATTGGGCTACTCCTACGCGGGCTCGCCGGTCATCCAGCCGTCGGGGTGCCCTGACCCGGCCGCCGATACGACCAGCTACGTCCCGGCCGCCGAACCCGGTGCGCGGCTGCCCCATGCCTGGAATATGGATGGATCGTCCCTCTACGACCGGCTCGGCACCGGGTTCACGCTGGTCGGCCCGGCCAGGGGCCACCTGGCTGGCGTCGAGGAACTGGTCGGCCGGGCCCGCGAGCGCGGTATTCCATTCACGGTTTGCGAACCGCCGGACGACTACCCGTGGCGAGACGAGTTCCTGCTGGTCCGGCCGGACCAGCACATCGCCTGGCGAGCAGCCGATCCCGCGGATATCGACCTCGACGTGGTAACCGGCCGCACAATCGCATCCATAGCCAGAACGGGCAGTCGCGACGGCTAGCCCCGAGCGGCCCGCAGCAAGGTCCCCCGACCGGCCTGAGCACGCGGGCGGCTGAGACAAATCGGGCCATTCATGATCTCGGCAAGTGAGGCGCAAATACGCCCACCCCAGTTACCGAGATCAAGGAATTGGCGCGCGGCAGCACCCAGAGGAGCACGGCCGCCCCCAGATGCCTGCATGCGTGCTAGCATGCAGGCGTGGAGCAGATGACATGGCGGGCGCCAGCCGATCTGATCGAGCGGGTACGGCGTGCTGCTCAGCGGCAGCGCCGCAGCATGAACGACTACGTGACGGCCGTGCTCGACGCCGCAACCAACCCGCGCCTGGCCGGCGACGAGGCCGAGCGCCTACGGGAACGCCTGGATCAGGCCGGGCTGCTGGCCGAGTCCGGGGAGCGCCGCAGCCGCCCTCCGCGCGAGGAAGCCGCCCGCGCCCGTAGGCGTGCAGGCCGGGGGACGGCCCTGTCAGAGATTGTCAGCGAAGACCGTTGACTACATTCGCCGACTCCTCGGCGCTGGTGAAGCTTTATGCGGATGAGGCCGGGCACGACCATATCCGAGGGCTGGCCAGCGTGGCCGTTGCACAGCTCGCGAGGGTGGAGGTTCCGGCGGCACTATGGCGGAAGCAGCGAATGGGCGAGCTGTCCGCCGACGACGCGAGATTGCTCACGGCCGATTTCGAAGCCGACTACTTCGGCACCGGTTCCGAGCCTCCGCGGTTCGCGGCTGTAGCTGCCGCCGGGAGCCTTCTCGACGAGGCTGCCAGGCTGTGTGCATCGCATGGCCTGCGGGCCTATGACGCAGTCCAGTTGTCCAGTGCTCTCGCTGTCCGCCGGATCGATGAAAGCTGCACGGCGTTCGCCGCCTTCGACCGCTCGTTGCGGACGGCAGCAGCAGCCGAGGGTTTCGCGCTCGTGCCGTCGGATCTGCCGGGCCCGGCTGGATCGCGGCGCAGCTAGGGCGGGTGAACTGCGGCCGCTGCCTGCGGCTTTTGTCGGTCCTACGGCTTACGCTTTTCGCGTGGCGACACTCACATTTGTCTTCACCGACATTGAGGGGTCGACAGCCCTGCTGCGGCGCGTGGGTGCTGACGTCTACGCCCAGATACTGGCCGATCACCACTCGCTGATCCGGTCGGCACTGGCCGGTCACCACGGCACGGAACTGAACACCCTGGGAGACGGGTTCTTCGCCGCGTTTTCGTCGCCGAGGGCATGCGCCGCGGCGGTCGTGGAAATGCAGCGTGCTCTTCAGCAGCATGACTGGCCGGAAGGGGAGCGCGTTCGGGTGCGGATGGGCGTCCATACCGGCGAGGCCGCGCAGACCTCCGCTGGCCTGCTCGGGCTGGATGTCCATCGCGCGGCCCGGGTGGCGGGCGTCGCATCCGGAGGCCAGATCCTGCTCTCGGAGACGACAGCAGCCCTGGTACGGGACTCGCTTCCGGCCGGGGCGGCGCTGCGGGATCTCGGCCTGCACCGGCTGAAGGACCTGGGCCGCCCGGAGCAGATCTTCCAGCTCGAGGCGGCGGGGCTGCCGGCCGAGTTCCCGCCACTGCGCTCGCTCGACAATCCGGCCCTGCCCAACAATCTGCCGGTCCAGCTGACCACGTTCATCGGCCGCGAGCGGGAGATGGCCGAGGTCCGGGCTCTGGTCGGGTCGTCGCGTCTGGTCACGTTGACCGGGGCGGGCGGCTCTGGCAAGACCCGGCTCGGCCTTCAGGCAGCCGCCGAGCTGCTGGACGGGACCGGCGACGGGGTGTGGCTGGTTGAGCTGGCCGCGGTCACCGCCGAAGACGCGGTACCGCAGGCCATCTGCGCGGCCATCGGTATCGCCTGGCGGCCTGAGCGGGCGGTCCTCGAGACGATGATCGACGCCCTGGCCCCCCAGCATGTTCTGATCGTGCTGGACAACTGCGAGCACCTGATCGGCGGCTGCGCCAAGACCGCCGACTCGATCTTGCGGCGCTGCCCCCGGGTGCACCTGGTGGCAACCAGCCGGGAACCGCTCGGCATCGGCGGGGAGACCATTTACCGGGTGCCGTCGCTGTCGCTTCCCGGCCCCGGTGAGCCTGGTGACCCCGGTGAGCCTGGTGACCCCGGTGAGCCTGGTGACCCCGGTGACCCTGGTGAGCCGGGCGCGATGACGCCCGAATCCTCAGACGCGGTCGCGCTGCTGCTGGACCGGGCCAGGGAGCAGGGGGTCGAGGTTCCCATTGACCAGCAGACCGGCCCGCTCATTGCCCTGATCTGCCGGCAGCTGGACGGGATGCCGCTGGCCATCGAGCTCGCTGCGGCCCGGCTGCGCTCACTCTCGCTCAGCGACCTTCGCGATCGCCTCGATCAGCGTTTCCACCTCCTCACCGGGGGGAGCCGCACCGCCTTGCCACGCCAGCAGACGCTGGAGGCGACCGTCGACTGGTCCTATTCGCTGCTCACCGCGGCCGAGCGGCAGCTGCTCCGGCGGCTGTCGGTGTTCGCCGAGGGCTTCGGCCTGGCCGCGGCCGAAGCGGTCTGCGGCTTCGGCGATATCGCGGTATTCGAGGTCACCGAGCTGCTCGGCTCGCTGGTGGACAAGAGCCTGGTGGTGGCCGAGCAGGCGGGCGGCGAGGTCCGCTACCGGCTCCTCGAGACCATTCGCCAGTTCGCTGGCGAACGGCTGACGCAGGCCGGCCAGGACGACGCCGCCGTGGTCGCGGCGGCGCACAGTGAGTACTACCTGTCCGTCGCCGAACGAGCGGCCCCTCACCTGACCGGGCCGGACCAGGGCAGCTGGTTCCGGCAGCTGGACGCCGACCGGGCGAACCTGCGGCGGGCCGTCCGGCATGCGGCCGACGGCCCAGACGGAACCGCGCGGGTCCTGCGCTTCGGCGCCGCGCTTCAGCGCTACTGGATGGCGCGCGACGACGAGGAAGACACCCGCGAGCTGCTGCTGGTGCTGGAGCGGCCCGACGCACGCGCCGACCCCCGGCTGTTCGGAGCGGCGGCGATCACCGCCATGGACGCCGTCCGCAGCGACGGCGTCCATGGCGACGGCCGGGCCGCGGCCCGGCGGCTTGGCGAGCTCGTTGCTGAGCTCGGCCGCCAGCTCGACGACGACCGGCTGCTCATTGCGTCTCTCTCGCTGCTCTGTGGCGGGTTCTACTTCTCCGGCGAGCCGGAGAAAGGGCTTCCCCTCGGGGAGGAGGCCGTCGAGCGGGCCCGGCGCCTGGGGGACGATGTCTTGCTGGGCGGGGCCCTGATGCACTGCCTGCTGGCCAGCGACCTCATCGACCCGGTTCGTTCCGAGCAGTTGTTCGCCGAGGCCATCGCCTGCACGGAGCGAACCGGCGACCGGCTCGTCAGCTACAACCTGCACAACAACCTCGGCGTCCATGCGCTGCGGGTGGGAGACATCCCTGCCGCCCGCGCTCACCTGGAGCAGGCGGCGGCGATCATGCCGGAGATCGGCGAGAAAAGCCACCACGTGACCGTCAACCTGGGCTGGGTGCTGCGTCAGGAGAACGACCCCGGCGGCGCTCGGGCCAAGTTCGAGGCGAGCCTGCGGATGAGCCTGCGCAATGGAGAGCGGCCGGGTATCGCCTACTCCAGCCTCGGGCTGGCCTGTGTTGCCGCGGACGAAGACGACTGGTACCGGGCGGCCAAAGTTCATGGCATGGCCCAGGCGTTCCTTGACCGGACCGGGGAACCGTGGCAAGAGCCCGAGGCGAGCTACCGCCTGGAGAGCCTGGACAAGCTGCACGCGCATCTCGGTGCCGAGCAGTTTGATCGCTCCTACGGCGCGGGTAACGTGCTCAGCTTCGACGACGCTCTCGACTTGGTGCTCGGCCGGGTATCCGGCTGACCCGGCGGCGTCCGGTTCGCCGGGGCGTGATTAGCTGAGCGTGTGGCTTCGATTACGGATCCGGAGGTGAGTGCCTTCCTCAGCGAAGGCACCCGAACCGGCAAGCTCAGCTACACGGCCGCAGACGGCAGGCCGCTGGTGGCCCCGGTGTGGTTCATCGTCGAGGACGGGTGCGTCGTCTTCAACACCGGCAAGGAGTCCGCCAAGGGCCGGGCGCTCGCGCGCGACCCGCGGACCGCGCTGTGCACGGACCTGCAGGAGCCACCCTTCGGTTTCGTCCAGGTGCAGGGTGAGGCCGAGCTGTCCGAGGATCCCGCCGAACTCCTCCGCACCGCGACCGCGATCGCCGCGCGGTACATGGGCGCCGAGCGCGCCGCGCAGTTCGGCCAGCGCAATGCCGGCCCGGGCGCGCTGGTGGTCCGGCTGCGCCCGGCAAAGGTGCTGGCCGGCTTCAACATGACGGGCTGAGCGTCCCCTTATCCGAAAGCGGGCCGGGGAGAATGCGTCACTGACGAGTTCCCTGCCGCCTGCTCCACTGGCAGCTTCCCGGACATTTACTTCTCTGAAAGTAGATTCTGTGGAAGCTAAATGCTAGCCTGGGTCCCGCCCGGCCACGCAACGCTGATGCCCGGGCATCCCAGCAAGGAGTGAGCGATCATGACCACCATCGGGATCATCGGCAGCGGCCACGTGGGCAGCAACCTGGCCAAGGCCACGATTGCCCACGGCTACGACGTGCTGCTCAGCAACTCCCAGGGGCCGGACTCACTGACCAGCCTGGTTGCTGAGCTTGGGCCGGGCGCACGGGCTGCTGCGCCCGGGGAGGCGGCCGCTGCGTGCGACTTCGCGATCGTCGCGATCCCCATCACCACCGTCAGCCAGGTGCCGGTGGAGCCGCTGGCCGGGAAGGTCGTCATCGCCACGATCAACTACTTCCCGCAGCGCGACGGGCGCATCGCCGCGATCGATGACGGGACCACCACCGCGCCCGGGGTGCTGCAGGCGCACCTGCCCACCAGCCAGGTCGTGCGGGCCTTCTCCATGGTGGACGCGGCCGACATGTCGGGCGACGGCCATCCGCGGGGCGACCCGAAACGGCGGGCGCTGGCCCTGGCCGGCGACGACCCGGCGGCCAAGCGCATCGTCGCCCGGCTCTACGACGAATGCGGGTTCGACGCGCTGGACCTGGGCGGCCTGGACGAGAGCTGGCGGGTGGATCCCGGCCAGCCCGCGTTCGTCACCCGGCAGACCCTGGCCGAGCTGAAGGCCAACGTGGCCAAGGCCAAGCGCGTCGTGGCTCCGGGGCAGGGCAGCGCGTGATGAAGGCGCGCAAGTGGGTGGCCGTCGGCTTCGGCGGGCCTGAGGTGCTGCGCCTGATCGACGTCGACGTGCCCGACCCCGGGCCCGGCCACGTCCGGATCGAGGTGCGCGCCAGCGGGCGAAAGCAGATGGTTATGTGTT
>Ga0335073_10010947_pt1 | contig 12753 bp, 11 predicted proteins | sample Lox_Sample_22_FD_207093 | JGI IMG/M metagenome (GOLD analysis project Ga0335073, IMG submission 207093) | Soil microbial communities from Loxahatchee National Wildlife Refuge, Florida, United States - Lox_Sample_2.2 | ecosystem: Environmental > Terrestrial > Soil > Wetlands | place: USA...
CGCGAGCGAATGCGTCAACCCCGTAGCGCAACACCGGATTCCAGTAAGTCATCACGACGGCACGGCCACCGGCCGCACTGATCGCCTCGACGGCGGCCAGCGTGTCCCGAACTCGAACACCTCCGCGCAAAGCAACCTCGGACGCGTTCGCGATGGTGGGGCCGTCCATACCCGGATCCGAATAGGGCACGCCGACCTCGATCAGGTCGCACCCGCATTCGATCAACGCTGTCATCGCATCAATCGATGTCCGTACATCGGGGTATCCGGTCGGAAGGTAGCCGATCAACGCCGCCCGGTTATCATGCCGACACAAGCTGAAAAGCTCTGTCAGGCTACTCGTTTCACTCTGCTGGGCCGTCATGATTTGCCGCCCGCATCGTCGCCGTCAGTCATCAGGCCGAACCATTTCGCGGCTGTCTCAACGTCTTTGTCACCGCGGCCGGACAGGTTCACGACGATGACCGCTCCGCTGCCCATCTCGACACCCAACTTGACCGCGCCGGCCACCGCGTGCGCCGATTCAATCGCCGGGATGATGCCTTCCGTTTGGCACAACAGCCGAAACGCGTCCATCGCCTCGCTGTCGGTGATCGGCCGGTATTCGGCGCGCCCGGTATCCCGCAGCCACGCGTGTTCGGGGCCCACGCCGGGATAGTCCAGGCCGGCTGAAATCGAATGCGATTCGATGGTCTGGCCGTCTTCGTCCTGCAGCAGGAATGAGAACGATCCCTGGAACGCTCCGGGCGACCCGCCGGTGAATGTCGCGGCGTGGCGGCCGGTCTCAACGCCGTCGCCGGCAGCCTCGAAGCCGACCAGCCGAACACCAGGGTCGTCGAGGAACGCATGGAAGATTCCGATGGCGTTGGATCCGCCGCCAACGCACGCAGTGACGGCGTCGGGCAGTCGGCCGGCCTGATCCTGGATCTGCACACGGGTCTCGAGCCCGATGACGCGCTGAAAATCGCGGACCATTGTCGGGAACGGATGCGGCCCGGCGGCGGTGCCGAAACAGTAGTAGGTGCTGTCGGCGTTGGTGACCCAGTCGCGGAACGCCTCATTGATCGCGTCTTTGAGCGTCTGCGAGCCCGACTCGACCGATATCACCTCGGCGCCCAGCAGTCGCATCCGCGCCACATTGAGGGCCTGTCGCGCCGTGTCGACGGCGCCCATGTAGATGACACAGTCCAACCCGAGCAGCGCGCAGGCGGTGGCGGTGGCCACCCCGTGCTGGCCCGCACCGGTCTCAGCGATCACCCGCGTTTTGCCCATCTGCCGAGCCAGCAAGGCCTGGCCCAAGACATTGTTGATCTTGTGAGAACCGGTGTGGTTCAAGTCTTCTCGTTTGAGGAATATGCGGGCGCCGCCGGCGTGCTCACTGAGCCGAACGGCCTCGTAGAGCGGAGACGGCCTTCCGGTGTAGTGCACTTGTAACTTATCGAGAGCGTCCAGGAATTCCTGGTCAGTGCGCGCCTTTTCGTAGGCGGCGGTGACCTCTTCGATGACCGCCATAAGGGCTTCTGCGACATACCGGCCCCCGTACACACCGAAATGACCCCGAGAGTCGGGGTCGTGGTGGGTGGGCTCTGCAATCGCCGCGCTGGCACGCGGAAGTTCCAAGGGGCGCACGGGGGTACCTCCCGCTTGCGGGGGAATGTCTGCCATCACCAAGGCTCAACGCGCAAGCGGCTCATATGGTTCAACCATCTCCGCGCATGCGTCTCCGGGCTAGCGGGCCGGCTTTGGACACGATGGATGCCTGCCCGCGGTGACCAGATCGGCGACGGCGGCGCGGGGATCGCCGCTGGTAACGAGTCCCTCACCAACCAGCACAGCGTCGGCGCCCGCACCGGCATAGGCCAACAGGTCGGCGGTGCCGCGCACTCCGGATTCAGCGATCCTGATTACATCGCTGGGCAGCCCGGGTGCGATGCGCGCGAAGCAATCTCGATCTACTCGCAACGTCCGCAGATCGCGGGCGTTGACGCCGATTACCCGCGCTCCGGCCTTCAGCGCCCGGTCGGCTTCCGACTCGGTGTGCACCTCGACCAGTGCGGTCATACCCAACGACTCGATGCGCTCCAACATCGACTCCAGCACAGGCTGATCCAGCGCCGCGACGATCAGCAGCAGCATGTCGGCACCGTGCGCGCGTGCCTCGTGAATCTGATACGGCCCGACCACAAAGTCTTTGCGCAGTACTGGAACCGACACCGCTTCGCGCACCGCATCGAGATCGTCCAGCGAGCCCTTGAAGCGTCGTTGTTCGGTCAGCACGCTGATGATCCGCGCGCCGCCGTCTTCGTACGCGCACGCCAATTTGGCCGGATCGGAGATCGACGCGAGTTCTCCCGCCGACGGGCTGGCGCGCTTGACTTCGGCGATGACGCCGATGCCGGGCTCGCGCAGAGCCGCTAAGACATCCAACGGTGCCGGCATCGCCTCGGCGGCGGCCTTGATCTCGGACATGCCCACGACGGCCTCACGAGCGGCAACGTCGGCGCGGACTCCTTCGATGATGGAGTCGAGCACGTTTGCCGAACTCATGTCGGTCCTTTTCCCCTTTGTGGCCCTGCGGTTGCCCAGCAGATCGGTGGCGTCCTTCGAAGGGTAGCGACCGTCAGCGTGCGGTCCGTCACCGACCCTCGCTGTCAGGATCGTGTCGTGTTTCGCGATCCGGTTCTTGTGGTTGATCGGTGGGGTCGCGACCCTCGTCGAGCGCATCCCAGATCATTCGCTCAGACATGGTCTTCTCGTCGGGTTGCGACAGTGCTCGGCGGGCAGCCGGCGTCAGATATTTCGCCACTGTGGCGGGCGTCGACGCCGCCGCTCGCATCAACAACACCGCAGCGACCAGCGTGCATATCGCAGTCACCAGAGTGATCGCCGGTCCCGGGTAATGCCGCTGGCTGCCCACCAACGTCAGCACCGGGACGTGCGCGATATCGGCTCCGCGCACTGCCACGTCCGGGATGACCCACAGGCTGATCGCCAAGTAGCCGATTGCCAGGCTGGCAACGGCCACCAGCAGCGCGAGCATTCGCAGCGGCCAGCCGCGCACGGCCAACGCGGCGACGGCGGTAGCCAGCAACAGCAGCGCTAATGGGACCAACGCCGACGACCATGCCGCGCCGGGCAGCGTGACGAGTTTGGGCGGGCCCAGCCCATCGAAGGTCCGCAGGTCGACCCAGGTCAGCCTGGATGCCGCCCACAATCCGGCGGCGGCGATCACCAGCAGGGCCTGCGCTATGCGGATGGCGTGCCGGCCCGGCCGTTCGGGCTGCGCCTCAACCATCAGCCCGCGTCCGGCGCGATCAACGTCTCGGCCGCGGCGATCGCATTGAGCACCGCCCGCGCCTTGTTCGTCGCCTCGGTGTGCTCGTAGGGCCCGTTGGAGTCGGCTACCACGCCGCCGCCGGCCTGGACGTAGGCGGTGCCGTCGCGCATCAGGGCGGTGCGGATCGCGATCGCGAAGTCGGCGTTGCCGGCGAAATCGAGGTAGCCGATCACGCCGCCGTAGAGGCCGCGACGGGTCTTCTCCACCTCTTCGATCAGCTCCATCGCTCGCACCTTCGGTGCGCCGGACAACGTTCCGGCCGGAAAGCAGGCCGTCACGGCGTCTAGGGCGGTGCGACCCTCGGCCAGCATCCCGGTCACGGTGGACACCAGGTGCATGACGTGGCTGTAGCGCTCGATGTGGCTGTAATCCTCGACCCGGACCGTGCCCGGCACACAGACCCGACCGAGGTCGTTGCGGCCCAAGTCGACCAGCATCAAGTGCTCGGCGAGCTCTTTCTCGTCGTGCAGTAACTCCTTTTCCAGCAGCTGGTCCTCTTCTTCGGTCTGCCCCCGCCACCGCGTCCCGGCGATCGGATGCGTCGTCGCCCAACGTTCCTGCACAGTCACCAACGCTTCGGGACTGGACCCGACGATCGAAAATGCTGTTCCGCCAGCATCATTCGGGACGTGGAGCAGATACATGTACGGGCTGGGGTTGGATACCCGCAGCATCCGGTAGACGTCGATCGGCTCGACGTCGGTGTCCATTTCGAACCGCTGGGACGGCACCACCTGAAATGCCTCGCCGCGCTCGATCTCACCGACGAGATGCTCGACGATCGCTCCGTACTCCTCGACGGTGCGCTGCGCGCGGTGCCGCGGCTCCGGTCGGGTGAATGTGGCAACTGTCGATGGCAACGGCTGACTCAGCGCGGCGGTCATCACGTCGAGCCGCGCGATCGCGTCGTCGTAGGCCTCGTCGACCCGCTCGTCGGTGCCGTTCCAGTTCACCGCATTGGCGATCAACGTGATGGTGCCCTCGTGGTGATCGACGGCCGCCACGTCGGTGGCCAGGAGCAGCAGCATGTCGGGCAAGTTGAGGTCGTCGACGGCCAACTCGGGCAGCCGTTCCAGCCGCCGAACCAGGTCGTAGGCGAAGAAGCCCACCATGCCGCCGGTTAACGGCGGCATCCCGGGTGGCGGAGCGGTGGCCAGCAACTCGCAGGTGTCACGCAGGGCTTGCAGCGGATCGCCGCCGGTAGGGGCATCCTGCGGCACCGCGCCGAGCCACACGGCCTCACCGTCACGCACGGTCAACGCCGACGGCGCCCCGGCACCGATGAATGACCACCGCGACCAGGACCGGCCGTTCTCGGCCGATTCCAGCAGAAAGGTGCCCGGACGGTTGGCGGCCAGCTTGCGGTACGCGGACAGCGGCGTCTCGGCATCGGCCAGAACTTTGCGCGTCACCGGCACCACACGATGGCCGGCCGCCAGCGCTCGGAAATCTTCGCGCGAGGTGGTGGCGACGGCGAGGTTGGCTTGCACGCTCCTATTTTCCAAGCCGTGTTCCCGAATGCCGCATTGACCCCCGGCGTAGCGTATGAGGCCATGAAAACCGGTGACACCGTGACCGACTTCGAGCTTCCCGACCAGACCGGCACCCCGCGCAAGCTCAGCGCGCTGCTGTCTGATGGGCCCGTGGTGCTGTTCTTCTATCCCGCCGCGATGACGTACGGCTGCACCAAGGAGGCCTGCCACTTCCGCGACCTGGCCGGAGAATTCGCCGCCGTCGGGGCCAGCCGTGTCGGCATCAGCGTTGACCCGGTCGCCAAGCAAGCCGAGTTCGCCGACACGCAGCGATTCGACTATCCGCTGCTGTCGGACACCGACGGCGCGATCGCGGCCCAGTTCGGCGTCAAGCGAGGACTGTTGGGCAAATTGATTCCGGTCAAGCGCAGCACCTTTGTCATCGACACTGATCGCAAGGTGCTCGACGTGATCTCCAGCGAACTGAGCATGGACACGCACGCCGACAAGGCGCTGGCCACGCTGCGCGCACGCAGCTAAGCGGCCGCTTTGTAGCATGCTGGCATGCCGCTGAACCAGGGGGACGTGTTCGCCGGATACACGATCCTGCGACGGTTGGGGTCCGGTGGGATGGGCGAGGTCTACCTGGCCCAACATCCGCGACTGCCCCGCCGAGACGCCCTCAAGGTGCTACCCGCCTCCCTCACCGCGGATCACGAGTACCGGCAGCGGTTCAGCCGCGAGGCCGACGTCGCCGCGGAGTTGTGGCATCCACACATCGTCGGCATCCACGACCGTGGCGAGTTCGAAGGACAGCTGTGGCTGACGATGGACTATGTCGAAGGAACCGACGCCGCTCAGTTGGTGCGCAGCCGGTATCCATCCGGGATGCCGAAGGCCGAGGTGTTCGAGATCGTCACTGCTGTTGCTGACGCGCTCGATTACGCGCATCTACGGGGATTGCTCCACCGAGATGTCAAACCCGCCAATATCTTGCTGACTGAGGGTGATTCGCGAGGACGGCGAATCTTGCTGGCCGACTTCGGCATCGCGCGAGAGATTGCTGATATCAGCGGTCTCACCGCGACCAACATGGTGGTCGGCACTACCGCGTACTCGGCGCCCGAACAACTCATGGGCTCGCACATCGACGGGCGGGCCGACGAATACGCGCTTGGCTGCACCGCTTTTCACCTGCTGACCGGGTCGGAGCCGTATCAAAACTCCAACGCGGCAGTGGTCATCACCCAACACCTGTCAGCGCCGCCCCCGCTGATCGGCGAACGGCAACCCGAGCTCGCGGGACTCAACGATGTGATCACCAAGGTGTTGGCAAAGGATCCCGGTGATCGCTTCCCGAGCTGTTCGGAATTCGCGACGGCACTTACCGGCCACCCTGGCGTCGGCGCGGCACGCACAGTTGCCGGCCGCGCGGCTGCAACTCCCACTGCCCGTGTCACCGCGCCGCAGCAGCCGGCGCAGGCGAAACCGCGCCGCCGCGCACTGCGGCCGGCCGTGGTGATATCCGCCGTGGCCACGCTGCTGCTGCTCGCGGTGGTCGGAGTGGTGGGTGTGGATCTGATGCGTCGCCACGCGCACCTGGCAGGCATCGGTGCCCTCACGCCGACGAACCAGCCTGGCAGCGACGCCATCCCGCCCCCGAGTCAGCCGGACAGCGGCGCCGCCGCGACGCCGCCGTCGATCCAACTCACCCGGTACATCACCGATCCCTCAGGTGTTCTGACCGCCGCCGGCCGCACCGCGGTGGAGGACGCGACTTCGAAGCTGTACACCCAGCGCAACGTTCACCTGTGGGTGGCCTACGTCAACGACTTTTCCGGGCTCACCCCGTTCAGATGGGCCGAGGAAACTATGCGCGCCAACGGATTCAGTGACACCGACGGGCTTTTGGCCATCGCCACCGCTCACCGAACCTTCACGTTCCGACCGCCGGCCGCGATGACCAACGGAACCGACGGACCTCGCGTCAACGCTGAGCTCATTCGAAAAGAGCGGATCGCGCCCGCTGTGCGCAAAGACGAATGGGCCCGTGCGGCGGTACAGGCCGCCGAAGGGCTCGAGACCGCCGGCTAAATCAGCGGGTTGCCGGTGATGACATGAGCTCCAGCATCGCGGCAGCCATGATCGGCGGGCTGAAGTGGATACCTTGCGCCACTTCGCATCCACAGTCTCGCAAATACGCGGCGGTCTCGGCGTTCTCCACGCCCTCAGCGACGGTTGTCACGTTCAGGGCATGGGCCAAGTCAACGACCGCTCGCACGATGGCATCGGCGCGTGGGTCTGTCAACACGTGGCCGATCAAGTCCTGGTCGACCTTGACTTCATCGATGGGCAGCTTGCGTAGGTAGGTCAATGCCGAGTAGCCGCTGCCGAAGTCATCAAGTGCGATGTGAATGTTGCGCTCCCGCAAGGCTTCCAGCACGTTTCGGGTTCGGTCGATGTTATCCAGGAGCAGGTCTTCGGTGATCTCGATGATCAGCGAGTCACCCGGCAAGTCGTGTCGCGCCAGTGCGTCGAAGATGCGGCCGGGCAGGCTGACGTCGCCGACCAGCGGGGGGAAGAGGTTGACGGCGACCGGCACCGCGACCCCGCGGAGTCGCCAGTGGGCGGCATCGCCGAGTGCCTGGTCCAGTACCAGGTCGGTGACCGTGCGCATCAAACCGTGTTGGCGCACCAGCGGCAGGAACTGCTGGGGCCGCACCAGTCCGAATATCGGATGTGGCCACCGCACCAGCGCTTCGGCGCCCACCACGGCGGTGGTGTGGAGGTCGACCTTCGGCTGATATAGCACGGTCAGAGCGTGCCGGCTGATGGCCTGGCGCAGATCGCCGAGCAGCCGGACCTCGACCAATCCGCCCCGAGAAGGCAGCACCTCGGATGCGGGAAGGGCCGGGAGAGCGTCCTCTTTGGGATGCATGTCGGGGCTATACGTCTGCAGACCACCGCGCAGCCGTTTAGCCGAATACATTGCCATATCAGCGTGTTTGAGCAGGTCGGCGGCGCAAAGGTCCGGATCGTCGGCGTCTGCCACTGCCAGGCCGGCGCTGGGCCGCATGAAGATGATTTCGCCGTCGGTGCTAAACGGTCGCTCGAACGCTTCCATGATCTGATAGGCGATCAGATGGGCGTTCTCCCCGGCGTCTTCGATGAGCACGCCAAATTCGTCACCGCCGAGTCGGGCCACGGTGTCGCCGGGGCGCGCGCAGCCGAGCAGTCGTTGCCCGGCTTGGATCAGCAGCGCGTCGCCGGCGAGGTGGCCCAGGTTGTCGTTGATGAGTTTGAAGTCGTCGAGGTCCATCGACAGCACCGCCACCGAGCGCTTGTCGCGGTGATGAAGCTGGATGGCATGCTCGAGCCGGTCGTGAAACAGTGCCCGGTTCGCCAGGTTGGTCAGAGGGTCACGCAGTGCGCGATCAGACGCGCGGTGCAGCAGCCGACGATTCTCGGCGACCACCAGAAATTGGCGGGCCAGCACCGCGATCACCAGCCAGGGCACCACCGCAAACGCGGGATCGGTTTTCACGCTGTTGCGGAACGCAACGAATTCGAGGCCGCCCGCGATTGCAAGCGGTATATAAGGCAGCCACACCGAGAACGACACGGTCGGCGATGCCGACGGTGCCGGCGCCGCATAGGACTCAGCTTTTGGACAGGTGAGCGCCGCGATTCCCACGATCACCAGCCCCGCAGGCCAGCCGAGACCGAGGGGGCTCTCGAATGCGTAGGTGTTACTGGCGAGCATGTACACGTAAGCGCAGCCGGACGCCGCGATCAGAGTAAGGCCCAGTGTCAGCAGGAATATGGTGATACGCCAACGGCTGTGTGCGCGGGCGAGCACTAAAACCGCGACGGTGACGGTCATGACCTCCGACGCCGGATAGGCCAATGACCACCGTGCTGCAGCGCTTTCCACTCCTGTCGCGGCGTACGTCTCGCGCAGTACCGCCACCCAGGCCACGACGAACAGCGACGCGGCAACGATCGCGCCGTCCAACACCATCCGGAACCGAGCGCCACCCGGATAACCGACCGGGAAGACCAGCATCGCTAAGCAGGCGGCTAGCGGGAAGAGCAAGAACCCGACATATGTCGCCGATGGGTAGAAGGGCTGAACGCTACCGCGCCAGTAGCGGTTGTACGTCACCACTACCTCGGCAAGCGCCCAGACCGTCAACCCGATGGTCATCAACAGCCACGCCTGCTGTTGCCGGCCGTGGGTACGCCATGCGGCCACTTCACTGCTCGCGGCCGCGAATACCGAAGGCGCCAGCGCTCCTACCGCGTCCACGAAGCGCATCGCCACCGGGCCGCCCCAACCTCCGAAGAACCAGACGAGAAACGCCAGTAACGCGGCGGTAGGGATCGCCGCGAGGTTGAGGAGGTGTCGAAGCGCCGTCGGTGATCGTGCCACTGTGCCCATGGCCTATCTCCGCGGTTAGTCGACGACCCGCCGAGGCGGCATTTCAATACGCTAGCAACACGGGCACTGCATCGCCGCGACATTTACGCGGATCGTCATGTGTTTGCCATCGAGGCGAGCAGCGAGAAATGCGCTCGGCGGGCGGCAACTGTCCACGCACCGGACCAGCTGGCCGATTGTCCGGACGTTCGTGCCGGAAAGCGTGCTAGTACGTAGGCGTCGCTGACGTTGCCGTCAATACACTGCGGCCCAACGACCGCTGTCAGTTGGACCTGCCCAGCAACCGATTTCCGACGGCTCAGCCGTCGTCCGGCTCCAGCAACACGTCGGCGTCAAAGCAGCTGTGGTCGCCGGTGTGGCAAGCGCCGCCGACCTGGTCCACCAGGAGCAGCACCGCGTCGCCGTCGCAGTCCAGACGGACCGAATGCACGTGCTGGGTGTGTCCGGATGTCGCCCCCTTGACCCACTGCGCGCCGCGGGACCGCGAAAAGTACGTCCCTTCACGGGTTTCCAGGGTGCGGGCGAGCGCCTCGTCGTCCATCCAGGCAACCATCAACACATCGCCGCTGCTGCGTTCCTGCACGATGGCGGTGAACAGTCCCTCGGCGTTGCGCTTGAGGCGCGCAGCAATGGCGGGATCCAGCGTCATCGTACGGTGATCCCTTCTGCGGCCATGGCCGCCTTCACCTGCCCGATCGTCAACTGCCGAAAGTGAAAGACACTGGCCGCCAATACCGCATCGGCACCCGCAGCCACCGCGGGCGCGAAGTGTTCGGCCGCACCCGCGCCGCCGCTGGCGATCACCGGCACCGTCACCGCCGCGCGAACCGCCCGCAACATCGCGAGGTCGAAGCCGGCCTGCGTGCCGTCGGCATCCATCGAATTGAGCAGGATCTCCCCGACGCCGAGCTCGGCGCCCCGGGCCGCCCAGTCGACGGCGTCGATGCCGGTGCCGCGCCGCCCACCGTGGGTGGTGACCTCCCAACCCGACGGAGTGGGAGCCGAGCCCGCAGGCACGGTGCGGGCATCGACCGACAACACGATGCACTGCGAGCCGAACTGATTGGCCATCTCCGCCAGCAACTCGGGCCGGGCGATGGCGGCGGTGTTTATCGAGACCTTGTCCGCTCCCGCACGCAGCAACACGTCGACGTCGGCGACCGTACGCACCCCGCCGCCAACGGTGAGCGGGATGAACACCTGCTCGGCGGTGCGGCGCACCACCTCGAGCATGGTGGCGCGTCCCGACGACGATGCGGTTACGTCGAGGAAGGTCAGCTCGTCGGCGCCCTCGGCGTCGTATGCGGCGGCGAGTTCTACCGGATCGCCTGCGTCCCGTAAGTTCTCGAAGTTGACACCCTTGACCACCCGACCGCCGTCGACGTCCAGGCAGGGAATGACCCGTACCGCAAGATTGGTGCCGCAGTAGGCTTCAGTACTCATCCGGCCGTCCTACCTTGCGAAGGATGTCAAGTATCTGCGCGTGCACGCCTGGTGCGGCGGCCAGCGCGGAACGCGAATCGGGGCTCCACGGTTCGCCGGCCAGGTTCGTCACAATGCCACCGGCGGCCCGTACCAGCGCCACGCCCGCCGCGTGATCCCATACATGGTCGCCGAAACTGATTGCGCCGCCGAGAATTCCGTCGGCAACAAAGGCGAGGTCGATGCCGGTTGCACCGTGCATCCGCAGCCGTGACGAGACTCGGCTGAGCTCTTCGAGCACCGCCAGCCGGTACCGGCCCGGAAATCGGCCGCGCGAGCCGGCGTTGAAAGTGCCGACACCGATGACCGAATCTGTAAGCTTGACCGTGGCCAACGGCTCTTGCGGCACACCGTTTTTCGTCAGTGGACCGCCCGACACCGCGACGTAGCGTTCGCCGGTGAACGGCAACCACGTCAAACCCGCCACCGGATCTCCGTCGTGCAGCAGGCCCAGCAGGATCGCGGCCATCGGCGACCCGGCGGCGTAGTTGAACGTCCCGTCGATCGGATCCAGCACCCACACCCACGGTGAGTCGAGTTCGGCTCCCCCGAACTCCTCGCCGTGCACTGGGATTCCGGTGGTTTCCACCAGCGCGTCGACGACCTGGCGCTCAATCTCCAGATCGACCTTGGTGGCGAAGTCATCGCCCCGTTTGGTGACGGCCGAATCCGCTCGGTGACCGGCGATGAACGGCTCGCCGGCGGCGTCCAGGATCGCCGACGCCTCGGCAACCAGCGCGTCGAGATCCATTGCGGCCCTAGCCTGCCACCGCTGCCAGCGCCTGCGGCAGAGTGAATCGTCCGGCGTAGAGCGCCTTGCCCACGATCGCGCCCTCGACGCCGCTGTCGGTCAACGTCGCGATGGCACGCAGATCGTCGAGACTGGAGACACCGCCGGACGCGATCACCGGAGCGTCGGTGCGTTCGGCGACCGCGCCGAGCAGATCGAGGTTGGGTCCGGTCAACGTGCCGTCCTTGGTGACATCGGTCACGACGAACCGCGAACATCCCTCGCCGTCAAGGCGTTCCAGTACTTGCCACAGGTCGCCGCCGTCGGTCTCCCAGCCGCGGCCGCGCAACCGGTGATCGCCGTCGATGATTTGCACGTCCAACCCGACAGCGACCTTGTCACCGTGCTCGGCAATCGCCTGAGCGCACCACCGCGGATTCTCCAGCGCGGCGGTGCCCAGGTTCACCCGAGCGCATCCGGTCGCCAGCGCGGCCGCCAACGAGTCGTCGTCGCGGATGCCGCCGGAAAGTTCGACCTGCACGTCGAGTTTGCCCACCACCTCGGCCAGCAGTTCACGATTGGAGCCGCGGCCGAACGCCGCGTCCAGGTCGACCAGGTGAACCCATTCGGCCCCGTCGCGTTGCCAGCCCAGCGCGGCGTCCAGCGCTGAGCCGTACTCGGTTTCGCTGCCGGCCCGGCCCTGCACCAACCGCACCGCCCGACCCTCGACTACGTCGACCGCGGGCAACAAAATCAACGGCACGTCATAACCCCTCAACCCAATTGCTCAACACCGCCGCCCCGGCGTCCCCGCTCTTTTCCGGATGGAACTGGGTGGCGGCCAGCGGCCCGTCCTCGACTGCGGCCAAAAACGGCACCCCGTGGGTGGCCCAGGTCAGCAGCGCGTCGGATGAACCCTCCCAGCACTGGGCCGCATAGGAGTGCACGAAGTAGAACCGGGCATCGGCGTCGAGGCCTTTGAACAGCGCGGTACCCGGCGCGCCCGCCACCACGTTCCAGCCCATGTGCGGGATCACCGGCGCATCCAATCTGGTCACGGCGCCGGGCCACTGTCCGCAACCGCTGGTCTCCACACCGAATTCGACGCCGCGCGCGAACAAAATCTGCATGCCGACACAGACGCCCAGCACCGGACGCCCGCCGGCAATTCGCTCGGCGATCACCCGCTCTCCGCCGATCCCGCGCAACCCGGTCATGCACGCCTCAAAAGCGCCGACGCCCGGAACCACCAACCCGTCGGCGCCCGCCGCGGCGTCGAGGTCGGCCGTCA
>Ga0335073_10010948_pt1 | contig 12753 bp, 8 predicted proteins | sample Lox_Sample_22_FD_207093 | JGI IMG/M metagenome (GOLD analysis project Ga0335073, IMG submission 207093) | Soil microbial communities from Loxahatchee National Wildlife Refuge, Florida, United States - Lox_Sample_2.2 | ecosystem: Environmental > Terrestrial > Soil > Wetlands | place: USA: Florida...
GAGCCGTAGTAGACGTTCGTCGAAGCGAACACCTGCCAGGGAAGGATCGAATTGGCCCCTATGTTCAAAGTGTTCCTCTGATCGTGATCCACGGGCGAATATCCCGGCGGGATGGCTACGGGGCAATCCGGCGAGACGGGAACCGGGCAGATCACGCCGCCGGTGATCGGTGATGTCGCCTGTGCGATCTGATTGGAATAGGCGACGTGAACCTGGGCGCGGCGCCAGATGCGCGGCGAACGCAGCGTTGTCTCCCAAGCCTGAATTAAAGCGGCTTGCCAGGTGATGGGCCAGAAGATGTTCGATTCGCCGATATTATTGTGATCCAGCCAGTTCGTCGCACGGTTTTGAAAACTGTCTTCTTCGAGTACCCAGCCGAAAAACGGAATCGACACGCCGAATTGATATTCGTGGTCGCGCTCGCCACGCAGAGGCGCGAACGTCAGAGTCTGGCTGGTGGCCAGATCGAGCAATGGGCCGGTGGCGGTCAGCAGGGGCGGGGCCTGGTAGAAGTCGCCGTAGAAGGCGTGAAACACCCAGTTGATTTTCGGGACTCGGATCGCGATGCCGTAGCGTGGGTCGGTCGCGTTTTCGATGACCGCCGGCTGGGTTCCTCCAGCCAGAGACCCGGAGTCGAAGTGCGATTCACGTAGGCCCGCGATCACAGTCAGCCAGGAGGTGGGCCGAAACCGGTCGCTGATGTATTCTTCAATCAGGCCGCCGGCGACGCCGGCGGTTGACGGACCGTAATTCTGACAATCCGGTGCGCAGTCAGTGAAGACGTTGTTGAAGTAGTTGCTCTGGTGCTGAACGAAACCGTAGGAGCCTACTTCGATGTCATTGTATTTGAGTGAAGTGATATTGGCGCTAGCCTGCGCGCCGGCGTAGTGCGCGGTTTGATTGACATCGCTGATCACTGGGTAATCCGTGGGCGTGCCGTTGTAGGCGGCTTCGTTGTAGTGATAAAAGGGCGAGAGGGTCATCACGATATTGGGATTGAAGGTATGCACCCAGGAAAGCGTGATGTATCCGTCGGGCTCGCGCTCGCTGTCGTGCAGTCCAAAGCTGGGGTAAACCTGGTTTCCGGCCGAGTTGGGATCCGGATCAACGGGAATCTGGTAGTAATCCTGGCGCAACGACGCAACCAGCCGGAACTGATTTGACGCACTGGCGTTCCAGATGAGGGAGCCGAATCCGCCATAACCGTTGTCGGCGTCATGCACCACTTGGCCGATCGGCGCCTGCAGACCGTAATCGCTGCGGTTTCCGTTGAGGCTCACATAATAAGCGAAGGTCTGGGTGTGGCTGGCGAAATTAAGTTGATCGTTGGTTTGGTACCAGTTTCCAAACGAGGTGACCAGCTCGGCCTCGTTATTGCTCTCGAAGCCCGTACGAGGCACGATGTTGAAGATTCCGTAGGTACGGTCTCCATACTGCGCGTCGTAGCTTCCCCGCTGCACTTCCAGGTAATCGATGTCCTTGGGATCGATTTGCGGGCCCAGATTGGTGGCGATGTTGGTATTGGGGATTGGCACGCCATCGATAAGCCAATCCACCTGATGGCCGCCGCGCATGTGCAGCATGTCGTGCGTCACGTAAGCACCGGGCGTGAAGTCCGTGATCATCGCCATGCTGTTGGTGCGGTCGGCGCCGGGCGTGAGAGCGATATCCTGGCGGTCCACCAGGGTGGTGGGAGTGACCGAAGTCATGTTCGTCTGTTCGGCTTGGCCCACCACCGTCGTGCTTTCCCGGACCGGAGAAATCGCCAGTTGAAAGTGCAGCACCGGCGAAGAGTTGGACTCGACCGTGACTCGCTGCTCCTCGTTGACGAAATTGGCTTGACTCACGGTGATCTCGTAGTCGCCCACCGGCACCGTAGTAAAGGCGAATTCTCCGTTGTTATCGGACTGCGCGGTTTGAGAATAGTCGGAAGTCACCGCCTTCAGCGTGATCGAAGCTCCCGCCAGCGGCCTGTGCTGCGGATCGTGGACAATGCCCTGCACCCGTCCGAAAATCGTTGCCTGGAGGAGACAACCGGCCAGAACGAAAGCGGCGCAAAGACACGGTACGAGCTTCCTCAGCAGAGACATAAGAACCATGAAACATCACTTTGCCGGCTCTGTCGTGCGGCAAATTGTCGCAGCCAGGAGGTTCAATGAGACGGCGGGTACTTGGCGAGTTTCCGCTGCAGGGAACGGCGATGAATGCCGAGCAACCGGGAAGCTTGCGAAATGTTCCCCTCGCAATCGGCGATGACGCGCTGCAGGTGCTCCCACTCGACTCGGGCCAGCGTCGGAACGGTGGTGGGCGCCGCCTCAAGCTCGCTGGTGGAGGCGGAGCGCAGCTGGTCGTAGACCGCGAGAATCTGGTCGGCGTCGGCCGGTTGGCTTGGACAATGATGCCCAAAGCCCAAGAAAGCGGCGATAACACAGAAATCGAGTTGATCGATTGTAAAACATGCACGGGCTTCTCCTGATGCGAATCGCCTCCCCAAATCAAGCACTCTAAATGATCCCGCATCCCTCTTGAGATCCGCCCTCTCTTTTCTCACTCCGTCACAATCTCCGCCGCTGTCGGCGCAATCCGATGCGCCTTTGAACTCCGCACGCGCCACTTCTTCCACCAGATATAGACGCCCGTAACCGACAGCAGGGTGATCGCAAGGCCCAGGGCACAGACAAAAATGCGGTAGGGAAGGCCGAACACGTCGGCTGTGTGCAGCGCGTAGAGCCAGCTCGAGACTGTATTGCCACTGTGTTCGCCGGTTGGCAGGCGCAAGGATCTGAAGGCTCCGGTGTCGCCATCTAAAACCAGGCCTGTAACGTTTGAGACCGAGAGATCGCGGCTGGTCCTGACGTCGTAATAATAGGCGTTTTCGTCAGGGGCGAAGGCGATGGCCTCCACTCCCTCCACGGTAAAGCCCCGGATCGCCGCCTGGTGGGCCATAAGCCGGGCGCCGGCTTCCTGCGCGGCGCGCCAATCGAGCTTCGGGGGTTGATCGCCGGCGCGGGGTGGCGGTGCCGTGGACTGGTTTACGGCCCACGTGTAGTCGAAAAGGGCGCCTGTCACACGATCATAGACTGGCCCGAGGTTCAGCATCACGCTCGACCAGGCGAAGACGAACAGCGCAGCCCATAGCCACAAGCCGCTCGCGCGGTGCAGGTCGAAATTGAGACGAAAAAAGGAACCCCCTCGCTTGATCTGCCAGGAGGGCAGCCAGCGCCGCCAGAATCTGGCCATCGTTATCGGCAGCGTGAGATAGAAGCCGACGAAGCAATCCACCGTCCAGAGCAGCGCCACGCCGCCCAGAATCCAATAGCCGGTCGTGCTCAGCTTCAGGTTGCCGTGCAGCTGGTAGATGAAGGGCATCAAATTGATCAAGCCTTGCGAAAGATCGCCGAAGTTGCGGCGTCCGAGTTCCGACCCGGTCCATGGATCGACCAAAAGCTGGTTAAAGCCAAGCGTGTGGGCTTGGCCGGCCACGGAGCCCCCATGATGAGACTCGAACGACACCCACACCTGATCGGGCGTGCGGAATTCAACGCTTGCCACCCGGCCCCGCGGAACCAATGCCTGCGCACGCTCGGCCAGCGTGGCTAGGTCGAGTTGAGCCACGCCCGGCCTCGGTGCGGCGTAGAGTTGCGGGCAGATCAGCCTCTCCAGGTCACTCCAGATGGCGAGCAGGCTGCCGGTTACGCCGACGAGAATGAGGAACCCCGCCATGACCAGGCCCGCCCAGCGGTGCAACCAAACGAAGAAATTGCGGTTCATAACGTGCCGCCCTTGGGCTGGGCTGGAGTCTGCGTGAAAGAGGCCCGTTTTCGGGCTGCCAGACCCCTCCCTTGCCGTTTCGTCCACCAGATGTAGACGCCGGTGCAGGAGAGCGTGGCGATCGCAAGGCCCAACACGCAGAGAAAAATGCGGTAGGGAAGGCCAAACACCCACGCCTGGTGCAGGCCGACGAGCCAGGTGAAGACCGTGTTGCCGGTATGTTCGCCGGTCGGCAGATTCAGGGATCGCAGAGCGCCGGTGTCGGCGTTGAAAGTGAGGGTCGTCTCCGAATTGTGGTCGCTGTCCCAGACGTCGCGGCTGCTCTTGACGTTGTAAAAGTAAGCGTGATGATCGTACTCGTACTGGAAGACAACCGGCCGTTCCACTGAGAAACCGCGGCTCGCCGCCTGTTCCGCCATCAAGCGTTGGGCGGCGGAAAGCGCCGTACGGAAATCGATGCGTGGGGGGAGATCTTCGCCAGTCGGGGACATCGACATGCCATCGTCAGGCGGCGGCCGGTAGTCCAATATGGCGTCTGTGAGCCGATGGTAGATCGCCGGGAGGTTGAACATCACGCTCGACAAGGCGAGGACGAGCAGCGCCGGCCAAAACCAGAGGCCGCTCGCCCGGTGCAGGTCGAAGTTGACGCGAAAAGCGCTGGCCCGCCACTTCACCTGCCACGCCAGCTTCCAGCGCTGCCAGAATCGTCCGACGCTTGCAGGCAGTGTGAGATAAAACCCTATGAAACAATCGATGGTCCAGATGAGGGCGACGATGCCCAATACCCAGAAGCCGGTGCCACCCAGAAAGAGCGTTGCGTGGAGGGTGACGATGGGATTTGTAAGCCACGATGGCCCGCTTTCGCCGGGTTTTGTCCGGCCGAGTTCCTGTCCAGTCCATGGATTGAGATATAACCAATCCAGGTCGAGTTTGTAGGGCTTCCCCGTGGCGGGGTTCTTGCGTGGGATGAACTTCACCGTGATTTGATCGGGGAGAGCAACTATCCAGTACGCCTGGCCTTGCGGTACTGCAGCCTCCGCCCGGCCGGTGAGAGTGGCGAAGTCGAGCCGCGGCACTCCCGGCTGCGGTTTGGCGTAAAATCGCGGGCTGGCCACGCGATCTATCTCATTACGGAAGGCGAGCAAACTGCCCGTCAGCCCCACAACAACCAGGAAGCAGGCCATCAGCAGGCCGGCGTAGCGATGCATCAGGAGCCAAAGACGACGAGTCAGCATATCGATTACTCTCCTTTCTGAGCTAAGCTTCAAAACAAAAGCTTCAGCGCCAGCTGGATGGAGCGCGGCCCGCCGATCTGATACAGGGTATTGAGGCCTCCGGCCGTAGAATAACCGCTGAAGCTGCCGCTGAGGGCTTGTCCCGCCGTTTGAGTCGGATAGCCGAAGACACCGCTGTTGCCGGAGATATCGCCCAGCGGCGGCCCGAAGTTGGGATGGTTCAGAACATTGAACATTTCGGCGCGAAACTGTAACTTCATCGACTCGTGAATCGGAAACTCGCGATGCACGGAGAAGTCCCATTGGGAGAACGGGTAGCCGCGCACTGTGTTTCGCCCCAGGTCTCCTTGCCGCAACGGGTTCCCGTTGGCATCGGTGGGCGGCGGACAGAAGGGCCCAATGCTGGGAGAGCCGTCCGAACACGTTGCCGCTCCGACAGTGTTGTTGAGAATTTTGCCTCCAGGGTATTGCGATCCGTAGAGGTAGATGGGAATTCCCGGAACCACATCCGGCCGAACTGCTACAGCTTTGTTGAGAAGATATTCGAACTCTGAGTCATCGATTGTGATCGGTGCGGCTGTGTGGGCCTGAATGAGGCTTTGGAGCGACCAGCCGCCCAGAACGGTCCGGGTGAGCCGGTTCAGCTTCGGCGCTGGTATGTTGTAGGTCACGCCGGTGGTAAACGCCTGACGAATATCGAAGTCCGAATCCCCGCGGTTCTGATTCGCATTGAACCCCGGCCCGGGATAATTAGACGCACTATAGGTCGAACCGGAAGAACCTGTATCGATAGAGTGCGACCATGTCCAGGAAGCGAGCGCCTGCAGGCCGCGTGACAACCGCCGCTGGAATTGGGCCTGGAGCGCATTGTAGTTCGATGTGCCCGTGCTGCCGATCAAAATTGCGGACGCGAGATTCTGGTTCGGTGATTCAATAAACGCCGTTTGCAGCAGGTTTCTTCCCACCGCGCCGACGTAAGAAACCGAGAGGGTCTGCTGGCTGCCTAGGTTCTGCTGCAACGCCACGTTCCACTCCAGCGTGTGCGGCGACAGAAGATGCGGATCGAAAGCGACCAGGGTATCCCCGTTGACAGCATTGGGCGGTACGATCGGAGGCGGCGCGGGGCTTACGGGGAAGGTGTCGCCGTAAACAAAATTGGACGAGTTATAGGGATATCCCTGGTTGATATTGTTCCCAATCTCTGACGTGGCCAGGTCGTAATAGACGCCGAATCCTGCGCGAAGGACCGTGACCGGCACGCCATTCTTCTGAAAGAGCTGATACGCCGCTCCAATCCGGGGCGCGAAATTGCCATACCGAGTGGCGAATGGCGGCGTTCCCGGGGGCGCGAGGGCCAACTGGGAGAGATTGTCGAAGTTGACGACGCCCGGGATCCCCGGGCCGCTCTGGGCGGTAGGCGTAAACTCCACATCCCATCGCAGGCCGTAGGTGAGGGTCAGGCGATGCGTCGCCTGCCACGTGTCCTGCGCAAACAGACTAAGATTGCGGATCAGGAGATCAGTGGGGACGCTGGAGTATGTGAAGATGCCGGCGGCGCTGGTGTCTCCAGTTTCGGCGGAGGGTACGTCGGCAAAAAACGGAAGCAGGAAATACTGCGCCTGAGCCACCTGCGGCGACAAACGGCGGAAGTCGACGCCGAACGCCAGCCTGTGCGTGCCAATCCACACTGCCAGGTTGTCGACCAGGGCCAGTTGTCGCTGCAGCGCATGCGTCCCCGCTCCCTGGGAAATGTCAGCGTTTAACAGCGAATAAATATCCAGGGAAAACTGCCCGTCCTCCGTGGTGATGGGGCTGGGAAAAGGTGGCGTGACGGGAACGGCCCCTCCGAAGTTGTCCAGTTTTGAGGAAGTAAGAACATTCACCCTGCTGTAGTTGAACCGGAAGTCGTCGGTTATGTCCGGAGAAAGGATCCAGGTTGCCCCCAGGGTTCCCGTCTGTATGGTGTCCTGAGCGGAGCTGATGGTATTCAGGGTCGTGCCTTCCAGAGCACGCGAGGTCAGGCTCGAAGGGGAGTAGTTGTACCGGCCGAACAGAGTGAGCTTATCGTTCACTTTGTGATCGATACGGAGGCTGGTGGCATCGAGTGAAGCGGGATTGGAATAGCTGGCGTTGAATTGGGCGATGCCGCTGCCCAGGTCGGGTTGATTGGGGTCGAACGGAAACGCATTCAGGAACGGCTGCATGCCCGGCGTGGCATTCTGGCGTGCCTGGAGATCCGGGACCTGTGACTGGGTGGTTTGCGGCAACCGGAGCCGAAGGCCTTCATAGGAAAAGAAAAAGAAAGTCCGGTTCTTCACTATCGGACCGCCGAAGGTCCCGCCGAAATCGTTCTGGCGTTCCTCCGCTTTAGGCAGGGCCGTCGACTGTGCTGTATTGAACCAGTTGTTGGCGTCCAATTTGTCATTGCGGAAGTAATCGAATAGCGCGCCATGGAACTGATCCGTGCCCGAGCGCGTGACGATGGAAATCTGCCCTCCCGGCGTGCGTCCAGTATCCGGGGCAAATGTTGAAGTCTGAATGCGAAATTCCTGAAGCGCATCCACCGAGACCAGACTATTGGTCCCACCGAGAACAGTGGTGGCGCCGACCGCCCCTGCGAACCCGTTGCCTGCGGAATTATTGGTTCCGGAACCTATCCCGCCGATTCCGATATTTGCGCTCACGCCGTCCACCGTCCAGTAGTTCGAGGCGGCGCGCTGTCCGTTCACGTTGAATTGACCACTGTCGTTGGGGTTGACGGAGGCAACAACCACCCCAGGGGTCATTTCAATCAGACTTTGAACGCTGCGCCCGTTCAGCGGAAGATTTTCCGCAAAGTCGCGGTCCACCACGGTGCTGACCGAGGCGTCGGTTGTGTTGATGTTGAGGGCCTCCGCGCTGACCGTGATGCTCTCGCTGGCCGAGCCAACCTCCAGAACAAAGTTGCGGGTCGCCTGGTCCTGAGCGTTCAAATCGAAGTCCGTCACCGTTTCCGTCTTGAAGCCGGTTTTGCGCACGGAAAGGGAATAGTGGCCCGGACGCAGCGAAGGAAAGGTATAGAGACCATCCTGGTTCGTTTTGACGGTTACAGATAGATGCGTGTCAACGTTTTTGATTTCCACTTCCGTGTCCACGACCATAGCGCCAGTTGGGTCGGTCACCCGGCCTGAGACGTGGGCGAGTTCTGTTTGTGCAAGACTCTGAGCAGGAAAGGCTAAGCAGGTTACGGCGAGCGCGGCACCCCAGACCCATGAACACGAACCACCAAACAGCTTGCTGCGGAAGCGCTCGCTCATACTCCCCTTTGATGTCGGAATGCGACTGCAACAACCGGTTGGCTCGCGAAGTTAGACGCCGGTCTCGGAGAGCCGGCAAACCAGGAGGTCTGAGAAGCTTTTTCGTTTCCGCTTTCGCTTGGGAGTTGTCCCCGATGACACATCGACAAGACAAACGACGCCTTCCGCAAGGAGATCAGTCTACAGCAATCGTCGATCTTTGTAGCGCGGCAAGTTGTCGCATCCAGGAGGTTCAATGAGACGGCGGGTACTTGGCGAGTTTCCGCTGCAGGGAACGGCGATGAATGCCGAGCAACCGGGAAGCTTGCGAAATGTTCCCCTCGCAATCGGCGATGACGCGCTGCAGGTGCTCCCACTCGACTCGGGCCAGCGTCGGAACGGTGGTGGGCGCCGCCTCCCGCTCGCTGGTGGAGGCGGAGCGCAGCTGGTCGTAGACCGCGAGAATCTGGTCGGCGTCCGCGGGCTTGCTCAGATAGTGATTGGCCCCTCGCTTCATGGCGGATATCGCGGTGGGAATGCTTCCATAGCCGGTGAGCACGATAATGGTCATCGAGGAATCGATATTGCGCAGCTCCTGTACGACATCCAATCCACCCATTCGCGGCATGCGCAGATCCACCAGGACCAAGTCCGGGCTACGATCGCGAGCGACCTTCAGCGCCTCCACGCCATCGCACGCACCCTCGGTTTCCCACTTTCTCTTGGCCAATGCATTGCAGAGACGGTCGCGGAACACCTCGTCGTCGTCCACCACCAGAACCAGCGGTGTTTCTTCAGGCGGCGACATGAGCTCCCCCTGGTGCGTGAAGCGGAAGCTCCACAGTAACCGTTGTTCCTTTGCCGGGAACGGAGTCGAATGACACACGCCCGCCTAAACTTTCTGCAAATGTACGAACCAAAAATGTTCCGAGCCCCATGCCCTTGCCGGGCTCCTTGGTGGTAAAGAACGGCTCGGCGATCCGGCGCAAAACGCTCGCCGGCATGCCGTGCCCCTGATCGCGCACGGCGATGACCAATAAAGAATCGTTCGTTCGGGCCGAAATCGTCACAGCGCTCGTGCCGGAACTTGCATCCAACGCATTCTGCACCAGTGCCACCAGCGACTGTACCGTGGCCCGGACCGGGAGGACGGCTTCGATCTCACCGGCAGCCACCTGGAGGTCGAGCAGCGCCCGCCGCGCCTCCGGAAATTGCCCGGACACTTGCACAAGCAGGTCGCGCAAGCCGATTCGTGCGGGCGCTTCCCCCATCGGTTCGGCACTTTGAGCGCTCATTCGCTCGAGGATTCTCCGGCAGCGATCCACTTCGGAACGGATCAGCCGGGAATCTCCAAGCACTGCATCGTCTTCCGCAACCTTGGCCGCATAGTGCTCGAGTTCCTTGGCGACAATGGCGATTGTGCCGAGAGGCGTGCCCAGCTCGTGTGCCGCGCCAGCCGCCAGAGTCACCAGCGACGCTAATCGCTCGTTCTTGGCCACTTGTTCTTGCAGGATCAAGACATCCTGTTCGCGCTTCCGGAGTGCATCCGATATCTTGCCGGTGAAGACCGTGATCAGGGCAGCCGCAACCACGAAGGCGATCCACATACCGATCAGGTGCGGAGAAAAGCCCTCGTCGAAATGGTGCGGCGCAAACTCCACGGCCGGCAGGCGAACAAAGAACAACAGACCAAAACCCGCGGTGGAGAGCGCTCCCAGAATCCAAGTCCATGTCTTCTGGAGAACCACAGCCGAAAGCGTGATCTGCACCAGGTACAACGAGCTGAAGGGGTTGGTGGCTCCGCCGGTGAATCCCAACATCGCCGTGAGGCAGAGCGTGTCGAGACAAAAGACTGCACCCAGTGTATTTTGGGTGACGCGGACCGGGAACGCCCCCAGCCGGCCGAGCAAGACGTTGCTGGCCAGCGCGACCGCCAACGGCATCAGGGCCCAGCGCAAAGGGAAACCGATGCGTAACCCATAGTACATGCCCAAAACCACGGCAATCTCCCCGGCCACCATCCCGTAACGAAGCCGGACCACCCAGGGCAGCGCGAGGCTCGCGGCGGGATCGCCGGCTGAGGGCGCCTGGCTGGGCGAAGCGGAAATCATCTCTTTGCCATCCTATCGCCACCCGAGGGACTTGCGCCTGCGACAATTTGCCGCAGGATGCCCGTTCCAAGCATGCCGGGCTGCTACCGCAACCAAAACCAGGAGGATAGCCGAGGCGCCGTTTAGAAGTGCGTCTATGCCCCCGAGTCCGCGCGCGCCGCCGTGTTGATAGCCCAAGCCGTCCTAAAGGCCGCCTCGTTGCCGTCCTTGCGGGGCATGGGAGTAGAATTGTTCGAGACTTATGCCACCTTGCAACAGAGTGCGTGGGCTGCGCCAGCTTCCCTGCACGGTTGCCTGCGCGGCGGTCGTTTCGGTCGGTGTCTTGACGGCACAGCCAGTTCCGGTCAGCAATCTGGAGGTGCTACAACTACGGCCGAATTTCTATATGATTGCCGGAGCCGGCGGTAACATCGGCTTTCAAATCGGAGTGGATGGCGTCGTGGTTGTCGATGCCGGGACTGCGTCCAGTGCGGACGCCGTTGTCGCCGCCATCAAGAAAGTCACAGCGAAGCCCATCCGTTACATCATCAACACCAGCGCCGATCGGGATCACGTAGGTGGTAACGCGATCGTCGCGAAGGCCGGGCAAACACTGTTCACGGGAAGCGGCGGCGCGGGTCTGGCTACCAATTTCCTGGGCGGCGGCGCGTCGATCCTTTCGGTGGAACAGGTCCTGACGAGAATGAGCGGACCGAGCGGGCGGCCTTCACCCTTTCCGGTGGAAGCCTGGCCGACGGAAACATTCAATATCCCTCGGAAGTACGTGTACCTCAATGGCGAGGGCATCGAAATTTTCCATGAGCCGGCGGCTCACAGTGATGGCGACGCCATTGTTTTCTTTCGACGCTCCGACGTGGTCGTGGCCGGCGACGTCCTTGACACACGGCGATTCCCGGTTATCGACGTCGCGGAGGGTGGGAGCATTCAGGGCGAGATCGCGGCGCTGCAGAAGCTTGTCGATACGGCCATACCGTCAGGGCCGATCGTATCCCGCGAAGAGGGCACGCTCATCATTCCCGGCCACGGCCGAATCTGCGACCAACTGGACGTCGTCGAATACCGCGACATGGTGACGATCATCCGCGACCGGGTCCGCGATCTGATGAAGCAGGGGCTTACGCTGGAGCAAATCAAAGCCGCCTCGCCGGCACGCGGCTACATCCGGCGTTACGGATCGGACACCGGTTCCTGGACCACGAACGATTTCATGGAAGCGATTTATCGCGGCCTGAAGGAGACGGCGCCATGAAGATCTTCCGCCTGTTCGGATTTGCGGCGATGGTCTGGACGTTTCCATGCCAGCCCGCGGCTGGACAGAGCCCGGCCAGCACGGCTAAAGCCGCCGCCCCGGTCGATTTCACGGGTTATTGGGTCGCGTTCGTGACCGAAGACTGGCGCTTCCGGATGGTGACGCCTCGCAAGGGCGATTACCGGAACGTCCCCATGACGGAGGAGGCGGTCCAGGTCGCCGACGCGTGGGATCCTGGGGCCGACGAAGCCTCGGGCAATCAATGCCGGTCGTACGGGGCCGCTGCGATCATGCGGCTGGCTGCACGGTTCCACATAACGTGGCAGGACGAAAACACGCTGCAGGTGGCGAGCGATGCCGGCGAGCAGACGCGCCTGTTCCACTTCGGCTCAATGCCGGCGCGGCCAGGCGAGCGGACGTGGCAAGGTTACTCCCGGGCGAATTGGGAGATGCCGGCCTCACTGAAGGTGGTGACCACCAGCCTGCGTTCCGGATATCTGCGCAAGAATGGCGTTCCTTATAGCGAGAACGCCGTGGTGACGGAATACTTCGATTTGGCGCCGCTCCCCGCCGGGGGCGAAGTGCTGCTGGTTACCACGATCGTGGATGATCCGCAGTACCTGCGCGAGCCGTTTATCGTAAGTTCCCAATTCAAGAAGGAGGCCGACGGTTCGAAATGGGATCCAACTCCCTGCACCGCAAGATGAGCCGATTCGCGGCTGCGACGCTCGCGGCCACCTTCCTGTTGGCGGGCCGGGCCTCCGCGCAGGTGGAACTAACCGGATCGTGGGCGGCGCGCAACCATGAATTTCTGACCGGCGACGGGCTGCCGGTTGATTTCACGGGGATCCCGCTTAACGAGGAAGGTCGGATTCGTGCGCTGAGCTATTCCCAGTCGCAACTCGAAATGGTGGAACGCCAGTGCCAAGGCTGGCCGGCGTTTTATATCGTTCAGGGACCGTTCGGGTTGAAGATTTGGAGCGAGACAGATCCATTGAGAGGAAACGTGATTTCCTATACCATCGGCGGCTGGGAGGATCGCGCTCCGATGACGATCTGGATGGACGGCCGGCCTCACCCATCCCCATACGCCCTGCACACGCGCTCCGGGT
>Ga0335073_10010949_pt1 | contig 12753 bp, 11 predicted proteins | sample Lox_Sample_22_FD_207093 | JGI IMG/M metagenome (GOLD analysis project Ga0335073, IMG submission 207093) | Soil microbial communities from Loxahatchee National Wildlife Refuge, Florida, United States - Lox_Sample_2.2 | ecosystem: Environmental > Terrestrial > Soil > Wetlands | place: USA...
AGCTACCGCGCCGTGTTTCCCGAGATGCCGCGGCAGGCCGGCTCGTGTGCCGCGACCGGGGTGCTCGGCACGGCTGTGGGCGTCATGGGCACTCTGCAGGCGCACATGGCTCTTGCGCTCGCGTTGCGGCTGGAGCCTTCGGTGCTCGGGCGGCTCATCACGGTCGACTTTCGTACGCTGCGCTTCGGCGGGTTTTCCTTTGCCGGCGCGCCGGAGCCCGCCGGCACCGCCATTCCCTTCATCTCGGCAGCCGATGTCGGCTCGGGCGATATCGTCATCGACCTGCGCAGCCTGGACGAGGCGCCGACCTCACCGATCCCGGCGGCGCTGCGCATCGGGGTCGAGCAGGTCGAGCGTGCCGAGGCACGCTTCCCGGATGAGCCGCGCATCGTGCTGTGCTGTCGCACCGGCGTGCGCGCCTGGCGTGCGGCCCGTGCCTTGCAGAGCCAGGGCCACGCCAACGTTGCGCTCGTTGCCTTCGGTGAATGAGACCCGCCGTTCTAGTCATTGCAGGCTCGGACTCGAGCGGAGGGGCCGGGCTCGTCCGTGATGTGCGGACGCTGAGTGACCTCGGCACTCGCGTGCTTTGCGCGATCACCGCGGTGACCGCCCAGTCCGATCATCGGGTGAGCGCTGTTCACCACGTGCCGCCTGCGGTGATTCGCAGCCAGATTCAAGCGGCTTGCGAGACGCAGCACCCCGATGCCATCAAGATCGGGATGCTCGGGAGCGGTACGACCATTCACGCGGTAGCCGAGGCCCTGGGACCCTGCTCCAGGGTGCCTATGGTGCTCGACCCGGTGCTGGCGGCGTCCTCGGGTGGCATTCTGCTCGATGAGGCCGGGCGCGATGCTTTGCGGCAGACCCTCCTTCGCTCTGCGACCATCGTGACGCCGAACACACTGGAAGCCGCACTGCTTCTCGGTGAGCAGCCCGCGAGCGAGGATGAGGCGCTCGGTGCGCAGGCGCAGCGGCTCATCGCACGGGGGGCGCGCGCCGTTCTGTTGAAGGGTGGCCATGCGCAGGGTGCCGAAGCGGCAGACTGGCTCGCGGTGTCCGGGCGGGCGCTCGAGCGCATCGCCTCGCCACGTATCCCGGCGACCCTGCGCGGAACCGGCTGCGCGCTCGCTTCGGCCCTCGCCGCCCACCTGGCCTTCGGGAGGTCGCTCCCCGAGGCATGCCGGTGCGCGAAGGCTTATGTCGCGGAGCTGCTCCGGGCCGCCGCTCAGGGTGGTACGGCCGATTGATTTGTCGGCGCGCTCGGTCGAGTATGGGTCGAGCGAGTTGATCGCCAGAAGGGGTGAGCGTCATGGCAGCCGCATTTCCGGACATTCCACTGTACCGAGGCTGGGGTGCGCCGCTTCGCGTCGAGTCCGACATTCGCGACCTGGAGCTCGTGCAGGGCGAGGTCCCATCCGAGCTCAGTGGCACGCTCTATCGCTGCGGACCGGACCGCCAGTATCCGCCGATGGTCAAGGACGACATCTTCATCGACGGGGAGGGCATGGCACACATGTTCCGGTTCCAGAACGGGCACGTGGACTACCGCAGCCGCTGGGTGCGCAACGAGCGCTTCGTGCTGCAGGAGCGGGCGCGCCGCTCGCTCTTTGGCCGCTATCGCAATCGGTACACGAACGATCCGAGCGTTGCCGGCAAGAGCATGGGGACGGCCAACACCAATGCCGTCTGGCACGGTCGGAAGCTTCTCATCCTGAAGGAGGATTCCCTCCCGGTGGAGGTGGATCCTCACACGCTCGAGACACGCGGCGATTGGAACTTCTCCGGTGCCGTGAAGGCGGTGAGCCTCACGGCGCACCCCAAGCTCGATCTGCACCGCAACGAGCTCTTGATGTTCTCGTACCAGGCGCGCGGGGATTGCACGCGCGACTTCGCGTTCTACATCGCCGACGCCGACGGGAAGATCGTGCATGAGGCCTGGTTCGAGATGCCCTATCCGGGCATGGTGCACGACTTTGCCGTCACCGATACGCACATCATCGCGCCGTTCTTTCCGCTCATCACCGACATGGCGGTGCTCAAGCAGGGCGGACCGTTCTATCAGTGGCATCCGGACAAGCAGAGCCATTTCGCCGTGCTGCCGCGCCGCGGTCCGGCGAGCGAGATTCGCTGGTTTCATGGACCGGCGGTGAGCGCCGGCCACATGATGAATGCCTTCAACGAGGGCTCGCAGCTGCACCTGGATGTGTGCCTCTACCAAGGCAATTGCTTCGACTTCTTCCCGAGCTTCGACGGCTCACCGTTCAAGCCGGCACCGCCGCTGCTCACGCGGCTGACGTTCGATCTGACCGGGAAGTACGACGGGTACGAGGCGAAGCTGCTTCTGCAAAGCCCCTGCGAGATGCCGAAGTGCGACGATCGGTACACGGGTAAGCCGTACCGCTACGGATATGCCATCTGCCGCTCCCCGACGGCGCGCGCCGGTGAGATGGGCTTTGGCGCGATCGGGCGCATCGACCATCGCACCGGGGCGCTCACCACCTGGACACCGGGGGAGAACTGTGGCGTCCACGAGCCAAACTTCGTGGTGCGACCCGGAGCGCCCGAGGGCGAGGGCTATCTGCTCGTGATCGTCAATCGCTTTGCCGAGAACCGCAGCGACCTTGCGGTGCTCGATGCCGCACGGCTTGGGGACGGACCTGTGGCGCTCCTCAAGCTTCCCATCAGAGTGCGCTCGACGTTCCACGGCATGTGGGTGCCGGAGCGTGCGCTCGCGACGGGGACTTACACGGCCTAAAGGGAGGCACTCGAGCCATGATCCGCTTGCTCAGGCTTTGGCGGCTGGTCGGAAAGGACCTGCAGCTTCTGTGGTTTGCGCTCCGCCATCCGCGCCGGCCGTTCTGGCTCGTGCCGGCCGTGGTGCTGCTCGCTCTTTATGCGATCGATCCCCTGAATCTCGCCATTCCATTCGCGGGTGTGGTGGACGATGTCGTGCTCATCCCCCTGCTGCTGCACCTGCTGTTGAGGCTTCTGCCCGCCGAGATCCGAGCGGCGAGAATGAATCTGAGCGACGGATTCCGGTGAGCGCAATCTATTCCACGTTCCAGTCGTCCGTCGCCGTGGTACTGGAGCTCAAGTCCTCGAGCTGAATCCTCTGATACGTGAACGAGATGCGCTCGCGCTCGTCGCCGGACGCATCGCCGTTGACACCATCGCCCGAATCCTTGTAGTCCACGATGGTCGCGTTCGTCAGGGTGATGCGGAAGTAGCCTTGCAGCTGACCCGTTTGCGATCGGCGATAGAAGTTGCACTGAACGGCGGGCAGCAGCTCGTTGGTCACCGCGGCGAGAAACAGTTGCGGCGACACTGCATCCAGCTCCTTGACGATCTTGAGCGGCTCGTTGGTCCTCTTTCCCGAGGCCAGTCCGCTGCTCGCATCGTACGGAATGGACACTTCCTCGGTGAGATAGAGCACCGGGATCTCCGTGGACGCATTGCTTTCCTTCAACGTCCCGCTCCGGGCGGTGATCGTGCAGTAGATCTCCTGCGCGGACGTGGGTAGCGCAGAGGCGAGAAATCCGAGACCTGCCAGAACAACAAACAAGCCGCGCGACATACGACTCCTCCCAGAGCTGTCACAAGCGGACGCGACTATAGGGTGGTCACTGTCTAGCTTGATGTGACGGGCTGGGCATAATGTTCACCATTCGCCATAACGAAGCAGGCGGTTTGTGATCGGGTGCGCAAAGCCGCGCCGAGGTGCGCTGCACCAGGCGCCGGGTTTGGCTCCTGCCGGCCGACAAGCCCCGGGGTAGAATGAAAATCGATCGGCGGATGTTCGCTAACGGAGAGGTGGCAGAGCGGTTGATTGCACCGGTCTTGAAAACCGGCAGCCCTTCACGGGGCTCGGGAGTTCGAATCTCCCCCTCTCCGCCATTGCGTGCGGCGCCGATCCTGAGCGGCGAGGGCCAGCCCGAATTTATTGTGCGTCCCAGGCGCTGATGTACATGCGCTCTGCTTTGACGGCCATGTAGATGCGCACCTTCTTCAGGACGTCCACGCCGAGCTTGAGCGGATGGATGCCGAAGCAGTCGCTGAATCGGTAAGCTCCGTCACGGTCGAGACCAATGAGGCTGCAGCGGTTGAGCCTGACGACCCTGACCCGCGCATCCGTGATTTTGAGGCCCGGCGAGCTCAGGGACATCGTGCGATAGCCTTGCTCCGATGTGGTCTCGTCCCAGCCATAGGCGACCTTGGTCACCTCCGCGAAGATCAGTGTCGTGTTGGAGTTGGCGGCCAGTGTCGTTTCCAGGTTCTTGCCATCCGCCTGCATGACGAAGTAGAGGGTCTTGAGCGGACTGGGCCGCAGGGCGAGCTCGCTGTAGCTGTGCGTCCAGTACACCGGCGGGACACCCCGGCAATGCTGGTCGGAGAAGATGCGGACTTTGTCGTGACCGAGATCGAGCTCGAGATCGAAGTAATGAAACAGTTCCCAACCGATGGAGCCGATCGGCTCACCCGGCTCGGGTGTCTCCGAGGCATCCTGGCCGGTGTTGATCAGCAGGTCCCAGCCCGGGTAGCTCACGCCTCCGATCCTGAGATCAGAGACTTTGGTAAATGAATTGGACGGTCGACCGCCCAGATTGAACACCGCCGAGGCGTGAAAGACCTTCAAGCCCAGCTCGCTGATTACGGCCGGGGAGATCACCACATAGGGGAAGCTCAGATCGAGGACCATGTTCTCCGGCTTCCCGTCGATCGTCACGGGGAGGATCACCCCTCCGCCGGGGGAGTAGGTCACCGCGAGCTCTGCGTACTGCTTGGGCTTGCACCCGCTCTCCTGAGCGTACGAGAGTGTGGGCCCGATGAGCGATATCGCGGCGCCGACGATCGCGCCAATCCGGATGATGAACACGGTGCGTACCTCGAGGGTTTCTCTGTTCGGTTGGAGCATCCTTCTGTTTAGTTCTCTGTCGCGGGAGGGCAGCATGTTTCCGCGATGACCGCATATGCTGTTACATTGCGCGCCTGATGTGAAGGCTCGAAAGGGGGCGGCTTCGCCATGAAGATCGCGATCACGGGTGCCTCGGGGCAGTACGGACGGCTCGCGACGGACCGCCTGATCGAGCGCGGCCTCGCCTCGGACCTCATCCTCATCACCCGAACGCCGGTCAAGCTCGCCGAGCGCGCGCGCGCGGGCTGCAGCGTGCGCTACGGTGACTTTGACAAGCCCGAGACGTTACCTGTCGCGTTGCGGGGCGCAGACACACTGCTGCTCATCTCCGGCACGCGTGTCGGCGCCCGCGTTCCGCAGCACAAGGCCGCGATCGATGCCGCGGTGGGCTCCGGAGTGGGGCACATCGTCTACACCAGCTTCGTCAATGTCGACGCCGCAAATCCTGCAATCGTCACGCGCGATCACCGGGCGACGGAGGAGATGATCCGCGCAAGTGGCGTTGCATTCACGTTCTTGCGCGACGCCCATTACGCGGACGCGATGATCCTCAATGCAGGCCCGGGCTTCATCGCCTCGGGCCTGTGGCTCACGAGCACGGCGGGTGCGCGCGAGGCGATGGTCTGGCGCGAGGACTGCGTCAACTGCGCGGTGGCGGTGCTGACTCAGAGCGGCCACGAGAACCGCGCGTATCCGATCACCGGACCCAATCGTGAGAGCTTCGCGGACGTGGCAGCGATGCTCTCGGAGATCGTCGGCGTGCCCATCCGGTTGGTGGAGACCGACGATGCAGGGATGTATGCGCACTTCGACTCGCTCGGCATCCCGCGTCAACCGGTCGACAATCAATCGGTGGCGGGGCTTCCGTGGAACAGTGACGACATGGTGAGCTTCGAGCGGGCGATCCGGGAGGGCTATCTCGATGTGTGCACGGACGATGTCGAGCGCCTCACGGGCCGGCGTGCGCGTTCGGTGCGAGAGCTGATCGAGGCGAACGCCCAGACGTTGCGGAGCCTGCGAAAGTGAGCTCCACGATGACTCACCCGCAGCTCGAGTTTGCCATGGAGGTGAGACTGCAGTTTCCGCGCGTGCAGTTGATTGCGAACACCCCGACGGGTGGCAACCGCTCGGCCGTCTATGTCGAGAGTGGAACCTTCGAGGGTCCCCGGCTTCGAGGCAAGGTCGTGCCGCACTCGGGCGGGGATTACGCGTACTTCCGTCCCGATGACGTCGCCGTGTTCGACGCACGGTACATGCTCGAAGAAGAGGATGGCACCCTCATCCTGCTGAGCAACCGCGGCTTTCTGTGGGGCCGTAACCCCGACACCATGCGGCGGTTGCGCGAGTGGGCATTCGCAGGAGGCCCCCCGGTTGCGCACGATGAGTACTATCTGCGCGCCCAGCCGACCTTCGAGACGAGCGTCGGCAAGCACGACTGGTTGACGAAGCACGTCTTCATCGGCGTTGGGGAGCGCCGCTCCGACGGCAACTGCTTGCGCTACTACGTCCTGGGGTAGACCGCCAGACCATTCGCCGTGTTTGGGGCGCGGACACCTGCCCTGCTACACTCGAGCGTGGCAGGCACGGCGGGTCGCGCGGCGGCGCGCAAGAGTGCCGCCACCAGAAGGGGGTTCAACATGCGCGCACGAATCAGCCCGGTAGCCATGCTGGCGGCAGCGCTCGCTCTCTCCACGCCCACGTGGGCGCAGACCAACTTGTTCGGAGTGTCCGGCTTCTCGGCCACCGTGAATCTGGCCCTGCCGACCGGTGGGGCCATGTCGATGCGAATCTACGTGCTGGGAACCAGCGAGCGCACCGATCTGCCGGGAGGACGCGGGGGTTACAGCCTCACGATCGGCAGCAATCAAACGATGTACCTCGTGATGAACCCGAGCATGTGCATGCAGCGCAGCCTCGATTTGCAAAAAAATGGCCCAAACCCGTTCACGATGAGCGGGGACGTGAAGCGGCAGGAGGTGGGGACCGAAACGGTGGACGGGCATCCAACCAAGGTCGAGCTGATCACACTCACGACCCATTCCGGGCCCATGACCATGAAAGCCTGGCGCGCGACCGATTTGCAAGGTTTCCCGGTGCGCCTGGAGATCCCGATGCCCAGGGGCGGCACGATGCGCGAAGAGCTCACGGACGTGAACCTCTCGCCGCCGCCGTCCTCGATGTTTGCTCCGCCTTCGAACTGCATGCAGATGGGCGCCATGCCCGGCATGCCCGGGGCGCCACACTGAATTGGATCGGCGGACTCAGGAGGCCGTGCGGCGCCGGTTGAGATCAACCGATCGCACTCGCGCATCGCGCCTCAGGCGCTCGATGGCGTGACTGCAGTCCTGCTCCGATGCTCGTAATGAGAACAGATACAAGCCCGGCCCGACGGTGCGCAGGAACGTCAATCGCACACGATCGCTTCGCGCAAGATCGCTCACGAAGGGGTCGGGTGGTCGGCTGCCGTGGTCCTTTGAAAAGGCGACGATGATCTGAGTGCTACAGGAATCGACCTGCGCGCTGGGTGAATACGCACAGCTCGCTCGCCAGACCGCGCAGGCCGCGAGCATCAGCAGTGCTGGCGGTAAACGAGCAGCGTGCGAGCGGCTCAAGGCCGCAGGGCGCGGGCAGCGTACGCCCGCCGCCTACGGTGGGAGGCCAATGCGACCATCAGCCCGCCCGCCAGCAGGGTGATCCAGTCGACCGCGCCGCCCCCGCTCTTGCCGCCCAAGGGGTTCGCCTCGCCGGCGCCGGTCCCACTGCTGCTGCTACTAGTGCTGCTGCTACTGGTGCTGCTGCTACTGGTGCTGCTGCTACTGCTACCGCTCGAGCTGCTGCTGGAGCTGCTGCTGCTCGAGCCCTGGGCCGTTACGGTGAGCTGAGTCCACCCCGAGCGCGTCGTGTCGGCGACGGAAACGGCGCTCACCATGACGTACGGCGTGGAGGGTACCGTTGCCGGAGGCGTGTAGAGGCCCGAGCTGGAGATCGTGCCATAAGTCGCGTTCCCGCCGGCGACGCCGTTGACTTCCCAGGTGACGGCCGTGTTCGCGTTATCGCCGACGGAGGCCGTAAAGGCCACTGGACTACCTCCGGCTGAAGCGACCGGACCGTTGGGAGTCAGCGAGACGACCGTGATCGGCGTGAGGCACGTGATGCTTGCGCTGGCTGGCGCCGAGGTGGTCGCGCTCGTCGAATTGATGGTGGCGGTGGCCGTGCTGCTGCGGCCGCCGCTGTCGGTCACAGTGAGTGTGACCGTCACGGTTCCACTGCTGGGCGCGGTGACCGTGGTCGTCACTCCGCTGGGGCTGCTCACCGGGTTCGTGCCGGAGCTGCTCGACCATTGATATCCCACGCGGCTTGGAATCGAGTAGCCGCACGCGGCCGCGCTGCCCGATGCGTTGAGCGTGACGGTCGTACCGGGCGTCACGGTTGCGGGCTGTACGGTCATCGCAGCAATGGGGGCAGCTGCGGCGGTGACGGCCGCCGAGGCGTTCGCCATTCCATACCCGCAGCTCACCGGCACGGGCGGGCTCGCGCTCGCATCTGGATTCGTGCAGATGCATTCGAGATCCGTATTGTCATAGCCATTCGCCGAGGTGTAGCACATCGGCGGCTGAGGCGATTCACCGACGGAGGTCTGAGGGAATGGGCTCGAGGTCTGCTCGAGAATTCTCGCGAGGTCCCCCGGAGTCAAATTGCCGTTGGCTGCCAGCATCAGCGCGGCGATCCCCGAGACGATGGGTGCCGAGAAGCTCGTCCCGAGGCTTGGGTTGTTGATGATGTCGGTGGTGTAGCTGTCCTGAGTCGGGCTCATCGTGCCGAGGTTCGTCGCCGAGATGAGCGAATACAGGCAGGGCTGACTGACCTCAGTGTTGACGCAGTTGCCCGCTGGTGCGGCGACGGCCACTTGCGCCCCCAGGTTGCTGTAGCCCACCTTGGTGCCCGCCTGGCGCAGCCCCGCGACGGCCACGACTCCGGGACAGTTTCCAGGTGCATCGACCGGGCCGCCTTCGTTGCCCGCGGAGGCCACGACGAGCACGCCCCGCGCCGTCAGCTGGCTGATGATCTCCGAGTAGCTCTGCGGGCAGCTGCCGCTGCCTCCGATACTCAGGTTGATGATGTTCGCGGGATACGGATTGTCCGGTGCTCCCTGCACCGAAACCCCGCCCGCCCAGAGCATCGCGGTCTCGATGTCGGAGTCCAGACCTCCGCAGACCCCGAGGGCGCGCACGGGCAGGATCCATGCATTCCAGGTCATGCCCGCCATGCCGAGTGCGTTGTTGGTGAGCGCCCCGAGGATGCCGGCCACGCGGGTGCCGTGCCATGAACTGGGCTCGGCCGACGTCTGGCCGCTGCATTCCGACACCTTCAGATCGGAGCTGGTGATCCAGTCACCGGGATCGGAGGCATCAGGCCCCGGGCACTGGACACCATTCGCGACGAACGAATCGCTGATGAAGCAGTAACCGGACAGGAGGCGGCCTGTCGGGGTTGCTGTGGCGGAGACGGCGCCACTGGTTCCCGCACCGAGGAGGTCGGGGTGGTCGAATCGCACTCCGGTATCGATATCGGCAATGACGACGCCGTTGCTGCCCGTCGTGACGCTCCAGGCGTCGACTGCATCCACCGCACTTGGCGTCGCACTCGAGCCCGACACGGGTGCCTGCTCATACCACTGCTGCAGCGGGGCGCCGTCGTCTTCCTGGGTGCCGTCGTAGAGAGGGTCATCGGGCGCCTCGTGAATGTAGCGACGCTGATCGGGCTCGGCGTACTCCACATCCGGATCGGCCTGTAATCGGGCGAGCGTCTGCGCGAGCGATGCGCCCTGTGCGCTCGGCAGCACGTGAATCACATGCAAGCGCGTCATGATCTCGCGCGAGCTCTGCAGGCCGACTCCGGTGCGCGCCGCCAGAGCCTTGATGCGCGCCTGCTCTTGCGCCTGCTCAACGGTCGAATTGGTGGTGCTCCCGGCACTCGTCGCGCGTAGCTTTACGATGATGTTCTGGATCGAGCCCGCCGGAATTCCGGCAGGGTGGGTGCGCACAGGATTGTGCTCGACGTGAATGGCGCCGGCACCCACGGCGGCCGCCGCCACCAACATCAACCAAGCGGACGACCGCATAACGACCTCCCTGGAGCCATCTGAGGCCAGCAAGCTCGACCATTATTGATGGATCCGCAAGCAACGCAAAGAGTCGCAACGTCGCGACGTGCGGCAGCCATCAGCGCCGCGAGCAGTGTGATGCATCTCACGCTCGGGTCTGCGGCGAGAGCATCGGAGGGAAGCCTAAACAGCTGACTTATTTCGTGCTTGAATGCCCTTCACGGATTGGCCACGGGAGTCTACTTCGCGCGACCGAGATAACCCTGTGCCACCATTGAAAGTGTGTAGATCTCATCGAACCCGTGCAGCCCGGGCTCCAGAATGTAAGCAACCGCGAACAAAGTCTTCTTGTCAGGACCGCTGAAGGCAACATCGATCAGGTTGCGCGGAGCGGGGATGGTGCCGAGGTACCTGCCGTCGGGCTCAAAGACACGAACGCCCGGATAGCCCGCGATGTAGATGCGCCCCTCTGCATCGACCGCGCCACCATCGTTGCCTCCGCCGGGAATCTCCGCGAGCACGCGCCGATTGCCGAGCTGCCCGTCCGAGCCGACGTTGGCGGCGTATAGCTTGCCCTGACTGCCGAAATAAAGAGTGCTCTCGTCGGGACTCAGAACCGCATCGTTCACATCCTGGTCGAAGACCTTCGTGACGACCCCGGCTGGATCCGAGTAGTAAAGACCCGCCCAGCCGAAATACACCCCGCCGGTGTGCAGTGCTGCGGGGGAGTCGAGCGCGCCTCGACCTGCGCACTCGAGCGGCTCCCCCTGATACGAGTCGGCCAGCAGCTTGCGCTCGGGCTCGAGCTCCCAGACGGAGGGAATCAATGCCCTCTCGACGATGAACAACTGGCCTTGCTTGTTCATCGAGAGCGAGCCACCCGTATTGGTGTCGCGGTACACGACGGTTGTCTGGCCGTCTGGGGTGATCCGGACCACATCGCTCTCGTCGTTCTGTGCCGCAAGGATGCTGCCGTCGGGCTGGCCGATGATCCCGTCGGCATTGTTGCCGTTGTGCACCCAGATCTGCTTCCAGCGCACACCCGCGGCGACCACACCGGGAATGGCCCTCACCTCGTAAGAGAAAGGCCCGTTCTGCCGCGGTCGAAAACTGGGGCGCGGCGATGGCGGTGGAAGGGGATGCTTGCAGAGCGACCTGACCAGCGGCTCGCGAATATCCGAGCCCGCTTGGACGCCCGAGCCCGCCGGCTGGGCGCGATTGGTTGGAATCTGCGCAACGGCGAGCGTCGCACTGCACACTGCAAGGCCCGCGCAATACAGCGCAACCGACACTGTCTTCATGGTGTCCCCCCTCGCGACCCCATCGGCTGAGGCCCTATGTTACGCTCCGGCGCGTTCGCGGTTCACTCGAGGGGAAGCCTTCCATGGCCGATCAGAAGAGTCCACCCAAGCCGTCCCTTTCGTCTGCGGGCCGCGCGCGCCGCCGATTTCTAGGCAGCACGGCGCTGGCCGCCGTGGGCACGTCGGCCGTCGCACTCACGCGCCGCGTACCTGCCTCGCAGAGCGGCGCCGGCGCAGCGGCAGCGCCTGCTGACTGTCCTGTCGTGCCCACCCCCATGAAAGAGGTGGCTGGTAAGGTCGCCTTCATCACCGGCGGTGACAGCGGCATCGGACTCGGCATCGCGCGAGCCTTCACCGACGCTGGCATGAAAGTCGTCATCACGTATCGCACGAAAAAGCACCTCGACGATGCCATGAAGGCTCTACAGGGCGCAGGCGATCGTGTGCATGCGATCGACCTGGATGTCACCGATCGGGCGGCGATGCAACGGGCGGCGGAGGAGACCGAGAAGGTTTTTGGGAAGGTCCACGTCGTCGTCAACAACGCAGGTGTAGGCATCTTCGGCGGTCTGAGCAAGGCGACCTACGACGACTGGGACTGGGGCATGGGGGTCAACGTGAACGGGGTGTTCAACGGGGTGCACACCTTCCTGCCGCGAATCCAGGCGCACGGCGAGGGAGGGCAGGTCATTGCGACCTCCTCCGTGGCGGGCATCATCGCGCACGGGGGAACCGGGGTTTATTCCACCTCGAAGTTTGCCGTCGTGGGGATGATGGAGGCGCTGCGCAACGAGCTTGCGGAAACCAACGTGGGCGTCTCGGTCTTCTGCCCCGGCCTCGTCAATTCGAACATCGGGGACTCCAGCCGCAACCGTCCGAATACCCTGGCCGACTCGGCCTTCAAGCCCGACCCCAAGATGATGGCGCGCATGCGCGAGCAGATGAAGTCGATGCGCGGTCCACCGCCCGGAATGGATCCGCTCGAGGCGGGGCAGCGCGTGCTGCGCGGGATGCAGAACAACGAGCTCTACATTCTCACCACCCCCGAGCTCGAATCGGAGATCCAGGCGCGGGGCGAGGCGATTGTCGCCGCGATTCCCACGGACGTGCATCCTCCGGCCGCCCGCATCACCCTGCAGCGCATGATTGCCGGCAAGACGGTGTATGCCACTTTGCGCGATCGCAGCCGATGCGAGCGCGCACGCTCGCGGAAGGTGTAGGCCGGCGCAGTGGGGAGCGCCGTTGAGGGATCCGCGTTGAGCGTTCGGATCGTTGATTTTCCGGAGACGAGGATCGCGGCCGTCGAGCATCGAGGGCCACCGGAGCGCGAGCACGAGACGGCGCGGCGGCTCATCGAGTGGCGGCTCGCGAATCGAGTTTCACCGGAGAGGCATCGCACCTTCGGGATTCACTACACCGACCCGCGCAAGACCCCG
>Ga0335073_10010950_pt1 | contig 12753 bp, 12 predicted proteins | sample Lox_Sample_22_FD_207093 | JGI IMG/M metagenome (GOLD analysis project Ga0335073, IMG submission 207093) | Soil microbial communities from Loxahatchee National Wildlife Refuge, Florida, United States - Lox_Sample_2.2 | ecosystem: Environmental > Terrestrial > Soil > Wetlands | place: USA...
TCGCTGGTTTTGCTCCGTAAGCAACAAACAATTCAGCTAATTGACGGTAGAAGGATAATTCCTCTCGAATGAGATCTCGTTTGTTCTCATTTACAGGATATGGATGAGAAAGTTGATGCAATTTCGTGTGAACCCATTGCCGAAAGGTCGTACCTTGAATCAGTGGAGTATGGAAAGAATCTACCGTCTGCCATGTCGGACGAGAGATCGATATCCTGATGGCTGCTAGATGTATGGTACTGGAGCCAGCTTTTTAACATCTCGACTCTGTCCTCCATAATGTCACGGTACGAGAGCGCTTTAGGACTAGTAATTAGTTGAGATTTCTTTGTAACGTACGCTGTGTATTCAGATGAGTGGTAATGGCCTTTAGGGATCCAATTGACATCTACATCGTGTGATAACAACAATCCTATAATTTCCATATTCTTTTTTCGGACAGCCAATTCCAAAGGCTGCACCACAGAAGCAGAAATTGGCCCGAAATCCTGAGTAATGTCGTCCGTAACAGTCGTCAATTTATATTTTTTTACATAAGATTTGATCTCTTCAAATGGAATTTGTGCCTGCGCTCCGTGTTCTAAGAGGAATTGTACCATCTCAGTGTCCTCCTGTTTTACCGCGCCGCAAAGTGGCGTTGTGGGACTGTATTCTTGATCAAAATGGTTCAAAGCAACATTTGCTCGCGGGTCAGCTTCAAGTAGGAATTTGACTAGATCGACGCGTTTAGAAAGAACGAGCATATGGAATGCACTCAAGCTGCCACTGGTTTGAGTACTAATCCCCGGTCGAAGAAGAATTTGAGCGATTTCCACTCCGTTCGAGGGATATGCGCAGAGAACAATAGGCAATAGAGCCTTGGATGGCTCATCGTGAATTGAAGGCACTTTAGCGGGAATTGTGGGATCTGCTCCTTCTTCGATAAGTCGTTTTACGACCTCGATGTGACCGAAATAAATTGCATGGTGCAATGGCGTGAAATGGTAATCCCAATCAGGAAGATTGATGTCGAGAATATCTTCCTCTGGAATAACTTCTGAATCATCTTCCCCTGTAGCTTCGGAACGTTCAATGATTTGGAAGCCTTCTTGGTCGGATCCTGTGTCTGAACTTTTATCCTCGGACGTTTTAGCTTCTTTTAATTGTTGATTTTCTTTGCTTTTTTGCAAGAGCATGTCGATTAATTCGAGATTTGCGAGTTGGGATGCGAGATGAAGAATGTTTCTGCCGTCAAAACGAACTGCTGAAATACTTGCTCCTTTCTCAATAAGAAGTTTGGCAATTTTGTTGTTTCCGCATAATCCTGCTAACCAAAGTGGTAGTCTTCCAGTATGATCTCGTTTATTGACATCACAAGTTTCCAACAATCTCTTGACCTCATCGATATCATTGCGAGTCACTGCAGAATGCAACCCCTTCACTGCGGAAATATAAGCATCTGCTGCCCAATCTTGGTCATTAGAAGGATTAAACGCCCCAAGTCTTTGTTTTCCAGGATCATCAATGACAAACGCAATTTTCCCATTCACATACCGCTCACTTTCCATCTCATAAACAGTTTTTTCCTCATCACTTTTGGGAACGGGACAAAATCCACAACAATCCTCGAACACATCATCAATATCTCCGAAAAACGACGGATGACGATGTAATTTGACAAGCCGTTCAGGCGGTTTATTCTTTGGATTCCATTCTCCATTCAAAACTAAATCTCGCTGATACAAAAGACGCTGGATTTTAGATGCTTTGAAAGGACGTCCGTAGGGAATGTGTATGGTGTCGTACCCGCTGACGAAGATACTTGCCATTTCTGCGGCTTTGAGATCGCCTTTGTGGAGGTTGCGGACTTGTCGATTTCGAGTTACGTGGGTCTCTTCAAGAGCTGGACGACCCCTTTTTTGGCGACGGAAGAGTAGATATTCCGAACGCGAAGCTGTACTGCTTTTGGTTTTGGAATCGGTGTTGTCAAGGGCTGTGACGACAAGTAACTTGGCAAGCCCTTGGAGTCGATTCGGAACGCGTTCATAAATCTTCCATCAGTCAGGATTTCCAAGGATTTGGAGAGAGAGAGAGAGAGAGAGGGAGGATACCATGGGGTCAATTGCTTCACGACGTAATTCTGGGAAAAAGATTTCGTAACCGCGTTTAGCATATTTTGCGAGACGGACTTCGTAACTTGCACTTCGACGGAACATGTCAATTTTCAAAGATTGGGTTACGAATGAGATGACTGCTCGATGGGCTGCCCAGACATGGGTACCGTTGTATCCGATTCCCGTTACATCGACGTCGACTCCAGCGAAAATCTCAGCGGGAGATGAATAGAGACGTAATACAATTTGGATATGTCTGAGTGTTAGAATTGGTCAGATGGTTTGTATACCTTTGTGGCCATTCACAGACAATAGAGATTGCGTAGACGCTTCGAACGCAGAGAACGGGTCCGCGTGAGTACCTTTTGATTGCCTCGTAAATCTCCTTGACTTTCTCCTTGGCAGCGTCTTCGTTTTCCAAACCATAGAGATACAAATCAATATCTGAGCTAATACATCAGCAGTGAGTAGGAAAGGGTTGATACGCAGCAAAAGCACCCTCATGGAAATGCTTGCGAAGAGCCTGAGGTCCATCTTTCACCACATCTTCTGGGAGAGGAGATGCACATACCACCACCGCACCACCAATTGCAAATACATTATTCCTATCATCAGACTTCCTCTCCAATAGACTGTACCAATTGACACCTTGAAGAGCTCCTTCTGTGAAGATGTCCCAATTGCGTTTAAACCCCACAAGACCATCCTGCACAAAACTATCCGTTCCATCCGGTCTCCGTTGACCTTCTTTCAAAGGACAAATGTATTGTCCTTGGAAGGAAGTTGATTGACGAGACTTTGTCTTGTCAGCTCCGCTCGCGACAACCAACGAGTGGAAGACAGGAATTAAGTTTGCATACGAATCGGAGACTTTCTCTTTTGCTGCGTATTTGCGACGGAGTTCGTTTTCTGCTTCATAAAAGTCGGAGAGTTGAGTTGGAATTGGCCCTTTCGAGAGAGTTGCTGCAGAAAGAGCTTTGAGGAAAGACTTTGAGGAGGAAGAGAGAGGTGGTTCAGGGACGTCAGGGGCCATTGATTCAGGTACGGATTGGTGTTGGTTGAGGAAATTGGTGATCCACAATTTGGATTTGGTGACTCGCATTTTTCACATGAGTAGTCAGATCAGATCAATAACGAGCCCTCTAACTTGCACACCGCAGAGATGTAAAGTTGCTATAGAGGGAGCATAATTTATTGAAGATACCCGCGACAGATGACCATACACACTTTCATCCGACTTAGGTTTCATATCGACTATAATAATAGACTAAGACAGAGGTGACATAGCTAACTAAGATGTACTCGTTCGTGCGCCACCGGGCTTCAGCAGATTAGCCATTCTGTTACGCCAAGAACGGGGGTCCTTCTCCCGCAGCAATCGAACCACAGCTTCATGTGCATTTGATGATGCCGCCTGAAGAGCTTGTGGATTCACATCTGCGCCCTTCTCCAGCAGCAATCGAACCACAGCTTCATGTCCAAAACGGGATGCCGCCTCAAGAGCATTATAGCCATTCTCTCCTCCTTGTGCATTCACATTTGCACCCTTCTCCAGCAGCAATCGAACCACTGCCTCACGTCCATGTGATGATGCCGCCTGAAGAGCATTGCCATATTCTCCTCCTACTTGTGCATTCACATCTGCTCCCTCCTCCAGCAACAATCGAGCCACTGCTTCACTTCCCAGTGTTGATGCTGCCTGAAGAGCAGTTCTATATTGGCCCCCTTGTGCATTCACATCTGCTCCCTTCTCTAGCAACAAGCGAACCACCGCCACATTTCCGCTTGTTGATGCTGCCTGAAGAGCATTGCCAGCGTATCCTCCTTGTGCATTCACATCTGCTCCTTTCTCCAGAAGCAATTCAACCACCCCTTGAAACGCCTTATACGCTGCAGCCTGAAGAGCATTACCATATTCCCCCCCTTGTGCATTCACGTCCGCCCCGTTCTCCAGCAAGAATTCAACCACAGCTTTATGTCCATTCCATGCTGCTGCCTCAAGAGCATAGCCAAAGAATCGTCCTTGGGCATTGACATCCGCGCCCGCATTAATCAACGCCTTGACTGTCTCTAAATTTCCTTTTCCCGCCTCATCATGAAGCCACAGGCCAATTAGGCGCGGGGGAAGAGTTTGGCCGTGAATTTTGGAGGATTTCGGCGCAAGGTTATCTTGCTCCCGTAGCGGAGTGGTCATCGGTACGGTCTGAGTGGTTACGGGGAGATCAACCGAAGCGGCGACGACTCGAGGTTTCTGCGATGCCGTTGAGGTTTCAGGTATGGGTTCCTTGGTTTCCGCCACGGTCAGGACATCACTTAGCCTAGCGCGTTGCCGTGCCAGTAGTAAATGACGATTGAATTTCATTGAAAGAGTAGCAGCTGAAGGACGTTCCGCAGGCTTCACTTGCAACATGTCGACAATATATTTGGTGATAATTTGGGTAGAATCTGCATCGAATGTATTGTCTAGAGACACATCGACGCTCTTGGCATCATAAACGTGATAGATGACAGCCCAATCTGATTTGAACAGTTGTGTTCCGGTTACGAGTTGGTAGAGAATACAACCCATTGCCCAAATGTCGACTCTGTTTGTATGCTGTGAAGGCTCTCCTTCAAATTCCAGGAGTTCAGGCGAGCGATATCCGGGAGTTCCCTTTGAGGATGTGGTGAGTCGATTCGTTTTTGAGGAGCCTTCGACAGATAGTCCAAAGTCAGCGAGCTTCCACAAGTGATCTTTTGACGAATACAACACTAAGGAATTAGTTTCTGCGAAATGACCAGGATACCATTGCCAGGTTTGATGTCTCGGTGTATTTGGTGTTCGCTATGAATGTACTCCACCCCACTAGCGATTTGACTCATGATAGTCCACGTTTGTATCAACGCGTCCAACCCACCTCCTTTTATAAAGCACGGCAACGAGCCAACGGTATTCGAAGGTGTTTTTTCCTGTATATAATCCTCTAAATTCAAATCGCATAACTCCATATCGATATAATAATATGGCGAATTCCAGAGAAGTCCATGATTCATAACCTGCACGATATTTCGATGTGTTTCCGGCCCAACACATAGTCTCTGAATTGCATGAACTTCTCTTTCCACATATGCTTTGTCTCGTGAGGGGAGATGCACTACTTTCCTTGCCAGTGACTTATCGTCAGTCTCTTCAGTTGTGTGTGATGTACTCTCTTCTTCGGAATGTAGAATAATTCATGGACTGAACCATATCCCCCTGAACCAAGTTGGCGTACGTATTGCAATTCTTGGTCGTCGTCGATTACAAAGTCATTGTCGAGCTCCTTTTGAGGCATGATGGCAGGAATGAGTTGCGAAGACTGTCGTTGGAGGAGACGTTGGAGGAGACAAAGGTGGTGGAGCGCATGGCTGTGCACTTTGTCAGCGTTGTTTGGCGATTGGTAAACTTTAAAATTCAAGCAGCAGAAATGCCGGGACAGGGATTTGCCGAACAACAGTTCGACATCAACGATCTTTACGACTCTCTCAAGAGTACATAACTAGGAAGTTGGAACTATTCGCTTTGTTCCCTAAAGCGTTCGGTCGATCATCTCGTCCCTGCTTTTGCTTTCTCCTCATTTTTGAGATAACAAGCCCAAATAGGAACACTCCTCACCGAATCACCCACATCTGCCTTCTCAACCTTCAAGCCCATATTCCCCGCAGTCATCGCAGCAGCATACTCAACATCATTAGGATCAATAATTTTAACATTCACTTCTGCATGTCCAGCAGGAATTTGCGAAAACTTGATAATAGGATACACAACGCCCTCCAATTTATACACTTTTTCTTTCCCATTTGCATCCTTTGTGCCAGCAGTGAATACTCCGTTTTCGGAAATCGCGCAGAAGGCAGTTATCCAGCCTCCTAGAAAGGAACCACCACTTCCTAAATGACGTTCACTGACGATGTGCCCCCAGAAATCAAGATCGACGTCGCCGTCAAATACTGCTACCAGTTTTTTGAGGATGGGTTTGAGCATTCTTCCCCATGCGCGTGTTTTCGTGTCCCAAGTATCTAATTTATCGAGACGTGATAGAATGGATTGGTAATCGGCTTTAGTCCCTTCCAGGGTGACGTGTGGAATTCCACATCTCATGTCGGCAGTATAACTGAAATACTGTTTTAAAGTTGCCATCATCAGGATTGCGGAGACGGTAGAATCGACTCGAGTGGTTGTTGAGAAAGTAGGCATAATCCAATCTTTTAATTCCTTGTCTACCAGCTGATCGTCCATCAATTTGACAATTTCATCGCTGAAGAAATCCCAGTCGATATCTTCCAAGGAAGTTGGGGGGATTATAACAACGAGTTCATTGCTTCCTTCATGAGCGACAAATTGACTGCGGAAGGTTTCGGCGTTGGCATTGATGTAGAAGGACAATTGCGAGAGGATGGAAATCCAGATATCGTCTGGACGAATAATGAGGTCGTGGTGTCCGCTGTAGGCTATCATGACACTCCGCACAAAGCCGTTGCTGATGAAATGTGTTTTGGTGTCGCCTGTGTAACTTGTTCCGATGATTTGTTTCATGGCGGTGTGAGAAGCTGGATGGTGGCGGAAGAAGACGTTGGGAGAGACAGCGTGAGAGGATCCTCCTTGGGGGTGTGGGAACTTGAAGTTGTTGGCGGTGTGCTTTGCTGTTTCGATGGTGATGCTGGACATTTTAGACGTTTCAGGAAATAGCAGTGCTGCTCCTAGTGCTAATGGTTTTGGTTGAAAGTTTTGCGGTGAGGTTGGTTGTGAAAGATGCTAATACGGAGGCTCAGACTCGGAGTGAGAAATATATACTCCCAAGGATGGGTGAGTCACGAGTGTCACAGGACACCGCCACGTATGCATATGGGTGGCAGTACGAGGCGTAACAAGATATTTCTTGGGAGTCAACTGTCCAGAAATCCATGATGAGTGCCAAGAGGCGAGAAAGAAAGCTTCATCCATTCTCCAAGAATGGAACACGAAGATGTTCGACGTTGAGGAGGAAGAGAAAGATGGTTCAGGGGGTTAGCCGCTATTGATTCAGGTACGGATTTTGCGCTCGTTGGTTGGTGGACCACAATTTGATGGTCGGCCCTGTAGGCGCTGTTATTTAAATATAGCCTTCCTAAAAACATCCTGGCACATGTCAATTCACCTCCCCATCTCTCCCTCATTTCACAATTGCGAAAACCACCTCGGCTACCTTCCCTCCTCATAACAACCACAAAAACCCACATTTCGCAATTCTTCAGACCGAAAACAATGCAATTCGGACACTTTGCTTCGTTCTTCGCAATACTCCTCGGCGCATTCCTCTTCTCACAACCAAAATACCATCAAGCTCTACAATCATCCCCTTCCTACACCAGAGGCATATCACACTTATTCCAGCGTCAAACTTGCGCTGATTCCAATTGCACCGTGGGGTACGATTGTTGTACAGAGTATCCTGGGTATTGTTGTCCTGCTGGTGTAGCTTGTTTGTTTTCCAATAGCACGGTCCTTTGCAATACGACTTGTACCGCTACTTCTATTTCTTGTGGAGTTTCTTGTTGTTTACCGGGTGCTTATTGCGATGAAAGTAATCAGCTTTGTTACTTTTCAAATTCTACGTCAACTACTAGTCCCAGGGTATCTGTTACTACATCTGCTAAGTCTACGTCAACTACTAGTCCCAGGGTATCTGTTACTACATCTGCTAAGGCTACAACGTAACTCTCTTTCGAGTTTGTTTCTGAATTGTAGTATTTTTGGAGGAGGAGGTGCTACTACCACCGAGAACTCTGTGTCGACCTCGTTTGTAAATCCTACCACAAAATCATCACCTACATCATCCGAATTCAAATCTCCAACTTCGTCCTCATCATCCTCTTCCGAGTCATCCCCGTCGAGCCAACAAACCAACGGCAATTCAGGCCTGTCCAACGGTGCAATAGCAGCGATTGCCGCATCTATCGGTGGTGTGTTTGTGGTCACTGTCATCGTAATCGGATTGATTATTTGTTACAGAATGAGACTTCGAAAAGCTCCTGCTCCGTCTGCAAATCTACCGGGCGTTGAGAAACCTGACGATCCGGAGAATCCAATGCCTGCTGATAATGTGGTTCCGCCTAGTGCTGTTCCTTCGGGGAGATTGCGGTATCCTGATGTCATTGAAGAAGCGCCTTCTGGGAGAGTTGCGTCGTGGAGTTAAGCATGGGGAACTGAGGAGGGTGATGAAAAGAATACGTGATATGTTGGCAAGTATCGTGCGTATTGTTGTATTTAAAATGTATGTATTTAATATGGTTTTGATACTTTATCGCAGATGATTGATGGAATACCAATTACTTGTACATTCTGAGAGCACGCCTGAATTCAATTGGTCACACGCCCTTTTCGTAGACCTTTGGCGTTTTCGGGGCCATCTACATGTCAAATTAATTGAGCTAACTTTTTTACCTCAATACCGATTAGTCCAACCGATTTCAACAGTTCGTGGTGCAAAACCTTGAATGTGTTGAAAAGAATTCGAAATACAAAATATGAGTATGTTCAAGAAATACGCTGGACGTTGATGATCACAAAGGGGTGATTTTGTGCTCGACAATCGTTGCCTTGTAGAAGAAAGAGAATAATGTCTTCAATGGCAAATTGAATATCGTAGGGTCGGTCGGGACCTAATGAGACTGGTAGCCTAATGAGACTTCGCCACATTGAGTGTCAATTTTGGACAGGATTAGGGTTCCGAAATTGACACCCAATATGGTGAAGTCTCATTAGGCTACCAGTCTCATTAGGTCCCGACGGACCCTAATCTTCTCGTCGTAAATAATCTTGTGTTTCGAGAAGAGTGTCCCACAATTCCGAATGGACGAATTCCACAACATTTCGCAGGAGAGGCCATCACAAATGTAAGGTCACATCGACGATAAGTGTTTGTGGAGAAACGTCTATCGAATGGACCGATCGTAGATTGAATAGCAAATAGACCCAATTGGAGGAAGAAATCCAATGCAATCTCCTCGGCCATCTCAATCGAATTTGTCAAGTTGGTAGACCATCTCACGAAGATACTACATGCAGTGTTCAGGCGGAGTGACTACGGGCGCGGGAATTTAGGGCAGATAGCAATAAATCTATTTTCCGGTGGTACAGTGCAGCAGGTCTGTCCGAAAGCGTGAGGAACAGCGAACCGTGAGTGACACGTTGAAGACGGGTGGCTGTCCGCAAGGGTCCAATTGCGTTGCGGTGGCGTCTGCAAGCCAATCAACGGTTGTGTTTCTTGCCGAACTCACGTTCGTTCCAGCAGTCAATGCCGCATTTGGTATGGCTACAAGAAGAGGGAGGGTATGTGGATGCATACGTACTTGGTGTTACGTCCCCGAGTTTTGCCGAGGAGGGGATCGTGGCACGAGAATGGAGCGGGATTTCAGTCAACCGAATTGTTCCGCGATGTCATCTTGCAACTCGCGATGTTCGCGAACCTTTTTCGGTGGAATTACCCTAGAGATATGAGATCTCAAGCTAGACCTCCAGTTTACAGCAGGGGAATTTTTGTTGCATAATTCCTCCGACAATCTAACCTTCCGCCAGAAATACATCATGATTCTAGGGGAATTACCTCCATATGAGATGGAATAAATCCCCGCATTCCTTTTTCATAGGGAGAGGACAAGAGAATGTATCGTATGGAACAAATTTCGATTTCTGTGAGTTAGATTCAAAGAGTGGTGAGATGAGAAAGGCTCGAAAATTACGTCACGGATAGGTAGAACGTTAATTGTGGGGTGTAATTAAGACTGTTCGATTAATTGCTGTTGACGAATTATGAAACCCAGTATTACGGCAGGGATGAACCTTCTTTTTCAGGGAGCTGTATCTGAAGTTGCACAATTTGGCGGGGTAAAGTAGAAAGTACGTCAAGTCGGGTGATTCGTGAAAATATCGTGGGGGGAGTCTTAACGAGAATTAGCGGCGTATGTTGGAATCCGCAATTGTAGCCTCAAATCGAGATGCTGAATCGTCGGAATAATAATTCAACTTCAAATTAAATTTTGACGTTTGAGGTGATGTAGTCATTGAATAGATTGTATTGCGCAAGATCTAAGCTTTAATTTTGCGGGATGGGATGCCGTGCGAGGGTGAATGGCTCGTGTGACGAATGGATTGAGTCGGGTAATTAAGACCACACAACAGCACGCGAGAACACGTCAAGATATCGATGCCGATTGGCTGGAATATTGTGGGTTAGGGTTTGTGCACCCGCCATCGTCGCACAGTCATAATTGTCCGTCCCGCATTCGCGTTTGTTTCGGACAAATTGGCCAATTGGCTGATTCGCCGCATTGGGTCAAATTGTGACTGGCGAAATTGTGCGAGACACTCGGGTGTGGCTTGAGACAGACTCCATCAAATCATCCATCATGACGTTGCGGCTGGCATGAGACAAGCCGTACTCAGCACTCAGCATGACCAAAAAAGGAAACTGAACAGGACTCCAACGTTACTCCAAGTTCCAACAACCCAACACCCCCCACTGTCTATATAAACCCCCTTCAAATCCCATCCTTCTTTCGACACCAACAACAACTTGCAACTTCTTCCTCAACTTCGCATACTCCATCAACATGCGTTTCCAATCTACCGCTGCACTCTTCGCTCTCGTTGCTATCGAGGCTGCCACCGCCGTTCCCTACGGTTGGGAAGTCAGCCCAATTCCAGTCGTTGAAGATGAGGTCGCTGCCAACCCCTCCGCCATTTCAGCTGCCCCTGAATCACTCTACACATTTCCCGCCGCAAAAGCACCGAAAGACCGAGTACCCGACATCTCACTCACTGCAGAACAATTGAAAGAAATTGTCGATTTGCTCAGAGAAGCCGCTGCACCCCGCGAAGTCGCCGCAGTCGACCCCAGCGCAGCAGCCGCACCCAACGCAGCCGCACCCAACGCAGCCGCACCCAACGCAGCAGCACCCAACGCAGCAGCACCCAACGCAGCAGCACCCAGCGCAGCAGCACCCAGCGCAGCAGCTGGAGAAGTCGCCGCAGCACCCGCAGAAGTAGCAGCCGCACCCGGAGAAGTAGCAGCCGCACCCGGAGAAGTAGCAGCCGCACCCGGCGAAGTCGCAGCAGCACCTGATGCGGAAGTTGCTGCCGTTGCCCGTTCCCTCTACGACGATTCCAATTCCGTCGTTGAACTCCCCACCGGGGATCTCACTGCTGCAGCCCCAGCTGTCTCCAAACGTCAATCTATAAATGGAGTCCCAATTACTGTCGAAGATGTAGCTGCAGCTGTGTCCAAACGCCAATCTATCAATGGAGTCCCAATTGCCGTCGACGATGCAGCCGCAGCTGTGTCCAAACGTCAATCTGTCAATGGAATCCCAATTACCGTCGAGGATGCAGTCGCATTGGCCAAACGCCAAGTTGTCACATTCACACAATTCAAGGACATGAGTGCCGAGGAAAAGAAAACTCTTGTCGAGGACGGTGTTATAGTCCCTAAAAAGTACATCAAGAATTTGTGGGACCGCCAACTAAGCGGCTATGAAGCTGGCCCAATAATAACCGCCAAACGCCAAACCGCACCAGCTGCATTGTATTACTACGGCCAACCTGCTTTGAGCAAACGCGAAATCGTCTCTCAACCTATTCCTCGCGATATAGACGCTTTAAATTTTGGAAAGCGCTACATTACTCCAGACACGGTTTCGGCGGTTCTTCCGGATGAGAATGTTACAGCGGCGGCTCCAGTTGTTGGCAATCCCGATGAGAATGTCACAGCGGCGGCTCCAGTTCTTGGTAATCCGGATGAGACCTTTGTCGCGGAAATCACCTATGACGGATTCGACGGGCCCGTCAAACGCCAAACTGCTGATGCTTTTGCGGACCTTGGAAAAAGGCAATCCGAATCTCCTGCGGCAGCTCCAGCTGTTGAAGAGGTGCCGTTCGGCGCTGAAGCATGAAACAAACTTGACGGCATAAGCAAACGTCAAGAACATCTCTCTTGGGAAATATTGTACTTTAGAAACTTGTACTTTTAGAATGTACTTTTAGAAAACGGTGTATCTTTAGAAAAGAAGTTGTTTGATTTAGGATTTTCAGCATTTGGAAAGAGAGGGGCATTAGAAAGATAGAAGATCAAAAAAAGCTATCTCGTTACGCAATTTATTCAAAGTTCCCTGCAATATTATCATTCCTTTCCTCAAACTGCGAACTTACTGAGGCACCTTATCGCTCTGTTGTGTGACGTCGTTAACCGCTTTGAAAAGAGCCTCAATCAATTGACTTTTTGACCTCGGCTGACACTGGACCCCTAACGATGCACCGATGCAGAAATTTGTATACATATTAATTAAACAGTCCTGCTGGGAAGGGATTAGCTTTGAACGGGGAAAGCCAGTTTGGCTTCAAGTTCATAAGCATCTCACAAACATTGATTATACCCGACTTTCGGCCATGCTCCACTCCGGAACGGCGGTCCGGTTCCACACTCTCAGTACAAGTACATCACGCAGTCCGGACGAAGCTCCCAGAAGGAAGTTAAAGCCTGGTAGCTACGTGTTCCAACTGGCTGGTGATAAACCAGATCGATCGCCCACGAGAGTTGCGGGAATTGCAAACCTAAATAATTGTCACGTATCGTTAACTATATTATTTGCAGCGGAACTTGGAGAA
>Ga0335073_10010951_pt1 | contig 12753 bp, 8 predicted proteins | sample Lox_Sample_22_FD_207093 | JGI IMG/M metagenome (GOLD analysis project Ga0335073, IMG submission 207093) | Soil microbial communities from Loxahatchee National Wildlife Refuge, Florida, United States - Lox_Sample_2.2 | ecosystem: Environmental > Terrestrial > Soil > Wetlands | place: USA: Florida...
GCGCACGCGCGTCGTGTGGGTCGAGCTGTTGCTGAGGCAGGCGACGCCGGCGGCGCTGCGGGCGGCGAAGGCGCTGATCAAGTTGTGTGATCGGCCGTTTCGGGACGACTGGAGGCCGCTGTGCGAAGCGGCTGCTGGTGTTGATGCGGAGGATTGGAGCAGCGAGGGTGAGAGCGAGGATGAGGGCGAGGCGGATTATATGGATGAAAGCGAGGACGACGATGATGATATGGAAGATGTTGAGGAGAGCGTCAAAACGCCTCCCAGACTTAGGGAGTCTGGTATTTCACATTTACATACCAAAGGAGATATCAAAACATCTCCTCGTCTCGAACTACGTCGTGGTGGCTGGAAAGTTGATAGCAGTTATCCCTCGATCAGCGGAGAGAATAAGCTCTGGGCGGACTCGAAGATTGGTGAGGTTGTTTGACTCCAGATGGATTGAAATCGTTGAAGATACCCTGTATTATTACTTGCAAACGATATGTATATGCGGTTCAATTTTCAACGCCGTTATATCTTATCATCAGTGGGATATGTAAAGAAATATCCCACGCAGCGCAATTTAGCTTCCAAAGCAGAACCAGTCCGCCGTGCCAAATATCGACAACCTGCACGCCCAAAACTCAAGTGGGTATCATAGCCACCACCAACTCCCATACACGAACGCTTATGCTATGTCAAAATTCGAATGCCGAAGCAGCATCACCGCCAAAGTCCCGAGCTCTGGAATCCCTTCCGCCACTCGTTAAGGAGCGCCTCAACCTCGACCCGCAAATCCTCAACGATAGCATCCATCTTGATATCGTTGCGGTCATAGCCAAACGGATCCTCGAGCTGACGTCCGATGCCGTCGATGCCGTAGAGCGTGAATGTCACAAGCGCAACCACGGGCACACTCCACCAGCTCATATTATCAACAAGGCCAAACGGCAGCACGAGCATGTAGAGCGCCAGCACCTGCCGCGTGTGGATCAGGTGGGCCACCGGGATCGGCGTCATCTTGATCGTCTCCATCGCGCCGTAGTGCGCCGTCAGGCTGTTTAGCGTGCCCGTCAGCTGCGCGGCCTGCGGCGCTCCCCACCAGCGTCGCTGCAGTCCCCGCCGGATGTACGACTCCACTGGCGTTGCTAGCTCGATTGGCAGCGCGAGGCCTTGGTCCTCCAGCGATGGCAGGCCTTGCGGCACCAGCGTGCTGTACTCCGGGTGCAGCGTCAGGATCGATGAGCTCAGCATGGTGGGCGGCGAATCGCGCGTGGTGGTGCGGGTGCGGCCGTTGCTAGGGAAGACGAAGTCTATGCCTTCCTCTTCGTCGCCGTGCGAGTGCGAAGGATCGTCGTTGTCGCCGTCGCTGGCAGGATTGTTTGGAAACACGCCGGTTATTGGTGTTACGGCGCCGGAGCGCAGCCATGGAGTTCCAGGTGCGTTGGACGCAATGCCGAGGAACTCAGCCCGAAGACTGTTCTTAATGGCATAGAGCAGCGCGACGAGAATATTGATTGTCTTTTCCGTATCCGCGCGCTCTTCGTCGGTTATCTCGTCTTTGGGACCGCGACTGTGAGCCAGGAACATGCGTGCCAGTCCTCTAACATCACATACTACACCTGTGAAGTGGTTTCTACCTTGCCAAAATCGGTCGTAGCAAGCATTATTCCTGAAAACCAGCATCAAGCCAACGACGATGCTCAGACTTGGTATGATGAGTCCTGGAAGAGCAACAGGCGCATGATATAGCTGCATATAGACGACAAGTGCTGTGAATGAGGAGTGAAAAAGGATTGGAAGGACGATTTCGGAGTGTACGCTGCCTTTCGTGATGCGAAGCACGAGAGGCCATCGCCGCGGTTTACGTCGCGATGTGTGGAAGCCGGGATATGTAGAGCGACGCCGAGGAGTTATATTTGCATGTTCGGGGTTATGAGGAAGCTGTGGAAGGTCTGAAAATGACAGCGTTGGTGGAATTCTCTTCTTTGGTGCCATTATTGATACGGGCAGGAGGATGCTCGTGCAGCATCACTGGACAATCTCGATTGCTAGTAAGGTACGTCTGGGTATCACATTGAAGGACTCCGAAGTTATAAAGCACTACAGTTGCGGACAATGTGCTAAAAGGAATTCGTTGGTTTGCCTGTTCGACATGAAAAGTTGACGTGAAGTCGGAAAACATGGCTGCCATACAAAATCTCTGGCTCCCCTAATTGGAGATGATCATTTCCTCAAACTTCATCAAACAAGACAGCACTTTTTCCAGCTTTCAAATTGAGCTCTCCTGTTATTTATTCGACGTTCATACTCTCCTCCTTTAAAGTCCTAAAAGCATCGTGGGTGAGTGTACCAACCCAAGAAGTTTGATGATCCTCAGCCTAGAACGTAGTCCGTCTATGCACACTCAAATGGATACATCCAAGTCATTTTAGTCGTGATGAAGTAAATTCCTTGAGGTTTTGCGCCTAATATCAATCATATGTCCAAGATATGGACTACCAGTATCCCGCCAAAATCATCCGAGAGGCGACGATGGATAGAGGCATAATATCAAACATGAAACAGAACGCTCATAGTCGTAATCCTTTCAACGCCGTAATGCATAGAAATTCCTCAAAAATGCTTGATGACAAGTCGCATCAAGTGTCGTTCCAACAGTTCCTGACATGCCTTCTGCAAAACTCTGACCTAAACTCAGCGAAGCTGCTTCATACCCTGCAAGATACCCAAGAGCTATCTGAAGGTGCAGTACAATCATGGTTGAGAGCGACTTTCTCCACCATTTCCCGCAAGATCTTCGACAGCAGCGATAACATTCAATGTCGGTAGGCCTCTTCCTCTTGAGCCTCGTTGGCCAGCTCCACCATCCAACACAAATGGACCGGCATCATTTCTTGGTGTCATTGGGCCTTCAACACCCGGAGCGATGCCTGGCGAAAGAACGTACTGTATATTATCGGGTGAGCTGTGACTTCTTGATGTTCCTGGTCTCAACGGTATCGGTCTCGGAGTAGTAAGACTCGAGCTGGATTGTTCACCCTGGTGGTCGCTTATCGACAGCTGTGCAGTTGCGTCTAGTAATGCTCCATCGTCGTCACCATCCTCAGATTGTTGCAAAGAGATCACGTCTACTTCTTCTTCCTCAATTATCCGCTCTCTGGTGATGTTACTCTGCTCCTGGCTCTCTGCTACACCACCCTCCTTTGAGACGTCACCATTTGTGTTCCGCTCGACACTACCAGTAGACTCCTTCCTTGAAGCTTCTATGGCTTGCTCAATCTCCTCCGAGTCATCCCACTCATCTTGCAAGTCTTCCACGTCCGCTTCGAGGTCTGCCATAGCTCGACAGTTAGGGCAAAGGAAATTCGGCCAGGTATTACCATTCAAGATGGGTCGTATGCATTTGTAATGCCAAACATGTGAGCAAGGAGCTACGAAGAGCGATTGGCACGGAGCGATAGACATCAAACATATCGAGCACTCGGAGCTGTTGACTGATCCTGCATCGGAGTCTCTCTTCTCTGCGGGTTTCGAAAGGTTGCGAAGACGCTTGTGAGTCGATCGACTAAATGAAGTGTCAGTGCATGCCTTTCACGCGTTGCTCTCAACGAATCGGAGATACGACTCATTGTAGAACCAGAAGTATCTTCTCCTAGCCCAGGCACAAAAGAGTAAACCTACTTGAAGTTGTTGAGAGCTTTTTGCCATCCTCTATTTACTTCTACTCTCATTTTCACGCAACGAAATATAGGCTCCTCTCCTCCTCTAAAGTCGATACCAAGCTGAACTACATCACCGTCATTCACTGGCCACGGCTTCGATTCTGCAGCCGGTGGAGATAAGCGCACGTGGTTCAAGAAAGTGCCGCTACTACTCTTGACATCCTTGATGTACCATTGATGGCCTTGACACCAAAACTCACAATGTCTTCTGCTTACAACTTTAGACTTGAAGCCCACTGGTGCAGAAGATGGCGTATTTGGAGCAATCTCAGGTGCACTTTCGCGTTCGCTATATCGGCCGACCTTGATGATTGCATTCTCATTTGGTAGTGTACGAGATACAGCAGGGAAAGAGAGAGAGGGTCTTGTAGCTCGTGGATCGTAGTGAGGTATGAAGCGGATGGAAGGGAGATTCAAAGGCGTTCCAGGGCCTCCATCATCCACCTTCGGAGTGATGGACGGTGTGGATGGATTCCGAACAGTGAGTACCGGTGCTGCCGTTTCAGCTCGATTGCGTGTCATGCTGCGTGTGCCTGTCGAGTTCGCTGTTGTAGTAATTCCAACGGTAGGTGCCGTAGTCGAAGAAGGAGTCTCCGATGTCGAGAGTTCTCGATTCGACACTCGAGTAACCCCACCTCGTCCACCTGGTGTAGGCTGCCACCCACTAGTGCTACCTGAATTTTGGGTTTGGCTGGCGATACTTGCGTGTCTCTGCGATGCTTGCTCTGGTTTTGGTTCAGCCTTGGCAGTGTTTGGCTGGCTATGAGATCTAGGTGCCGAGGGTCTGTGGGTTCGACCTGAGGATTCGCCGTCAGGTCGGCCGTGGAGGTGACTTTGAGTGTAGTTTCTAAGATAACTTAACCCTCGCAGCCTCCCAGTCCTGCCAGAGGTAGGTGAGGCGGGAGTGGTGGTGGTGCTCAAAGTAGGGGCTGAAGGAGCAGGAGTCGTAAACATATTCAGCTAGAAGAGAGAGCGGACGACGCTTGCACGAGCACTCGAATGTCTTGTGCTCGTGCAAATTAGCGTTGGCCGCCGAGGACGTCGAAGGAGGTAGTGTGTCTTAGAGACGGGGTTGTTTCGTGGCGATGATGCCTGGTACGTGTGATGATGCTGTCTTGGTCTTGAGACACGAGTAAACAGTCACCTGACTTCCCGTTCTCATATACCGTGAATTTCAACCCTCCAGCCTGCTCTGTCGGAGAGTGGGAGGTGACGACGTAATAAGGCAGGCCTTCTGGACAGGATGACTCGAGGAGCGGTAAGTGATGGTTAATGTAGTGGGAGGTTGCGGAAGCGACAGCGGCTATAAGCGTTTGAGACGTTGTTTAGGGGCTATCCTGAGGCACAAAATCCAGACAGAACTTCAACTTCGCCATTTCCACGCGACGCCTATCGATCCGGAAAAAGTTCCTCATTCCAACACCGCAACTCTGATGATTCGCTCAATATCACCATAATCATGTTACGACCAGCAGGGACTCGGGCTGCTTCGACATTGATCAGAAGCGTCCGTCCGCTGTCCAGAAGATTTACCTCAGTGCGGTCCGAAGAGAAAGATCCTGCCGAACTCGACGAGATTACCACCCTCCCTAATGGCCTACGAGTAGCCACAGAGGCCCTTCCTGGTCATTTCTCTGGAATTGGCGTATACATCGATGCCGGATCTCGATATGAGAACGAATACCTCAGCGGCGTCAGTCACATAATAGACCGGCTGGCTTTCAAGTCGACGGCAAAACGAGATGCAGACCACATGCTTGAGTGGTTGGAATCGCTAGGAGGCAATATCCAATGTGCATCATCAAGAGAGAGCCTGATGTACCAATCTGCAACCTTCAACTCCGCCGTACCCACCACAGTTGCCCTTCTGGCTGAGGCCATCCGAGATCCGCTCATCACCGAACAAGAGATTGAGCAGCAACTCGCAACTGCCGAGTATGAAATCAATGAGATCTGGTCGAAGCCAGAATTGATTTTGCCGGAACTGGTACACATGGCGGCGTACAAGGACAACACTTTAGGAAACCCGCTTCTCTGTCCCAAGGAGAGATTACCATTCATCGACCGCTCCGTCATCGAAACATACAGAAAGACGTTCTACAAACCAGAAAGGATGGTGATTGCATTCGCAGGAGTGGAACATGCTGAAGCGGTGCGCTTAGCAGAGCAGTACTTTGGTGATATGCAAAGAGGCGAAGGTCCATCACTTTCCTCCCTTACGGGAGAGCAGCCGTCTGTCACTCAAGACGCTCTCCCGGCGTCTGACTTCTCATCATCGCAGCGACCCGGCCAAACGTCAACAGCACCTCAGCAGGAGTCGCGACTTTTGTCGAAAATTCCTTTCTTCAAAAACATCTCCACTTCCGCTTCCCACCAAGCCTCTCTCACCTCTCTCCCAGACAGCTCATCTCTTGCACCAACCCAATCTCAACTCCTCGAATCTTCTCATTACACCGGTGGCTTCCTGCGGCTCCCGAACATCCCACCGCCACTCAACCCAGCACTTCCACGCCTCTCACACATCCACCTCGCCTTCGAAGCGCTACCAATCTCCCACCCAGACATCTACGCGCTCGCGACGCTACAAACGCTGCTCGGCGGCGGCGGGTCGTTCTCGGCGGGCGGGCCAGGCAAGGGCATGTACAGCCGGCTGTACACGAACGTGCTGAACCAGCACGGGTGGGTGGAGAGCTGCACGTCGTTCAACCACGCGTACACGGACTCGGGCCTATTCGGCATCTCCGCCGCGTGCGCGCCCGCTCACGTCGCCGGCATGCTCGACGTCGCCTGCCGCGAGTTCGCGGCGCTGGCTGCCGACGCTGGCTGGGCGCGCCTGAAGGATGCGGAAGTCCAGCGCGCGAAGAATCAGCTCCGCAGCAATTTGCTCATGAATTTGGAGAGCCGCATGGTCGAGTTGGAGGATTTGGGGAGGCAGGTCCAGGTCCATGGCAGGAAGGTTGGTGTTAAGGAGATGTGTGCGAAGATTGAAGAGCTCACCGTTGAGGATCTGAGGCGAGTTGCAAGAATGGTGTTTGGCGGCGAGGTGCGTAATCCTGGAGGCGGAAGCGGCGCACCGACTGTTGTCTTGCAAGAAGGTGAGGAAGAAGGTGTTAGGAGAAAAGAGTTTGGGTGGCAGGAGATTCAGGAGCGAATCGCGAGGTGGAAACTGGGAAGACGCTGACTGCATTAATTTTGGCTAGCATACTGTAGATTGTACTATATTCTTGCACCGTTGTAGAGCGAACTGTCCGCATAGTTCGCTCCGGCTACATAGCGAAGCTCACCTTCAATAGATCTCCATCGATGATATCCTGCTTTCTCCTCAACAGCTCATCGATGTCCCATCGGGCGTCGATGTATCTGCCACTCAGCCAATCTCTCTTCTCCTTAGTCAACCACACGCACATCGCACCGCACAGTTGTACATCATCGACCAACCGCTCGTACCAACCTTTTCCCTCCGGCAGACTAACATTGGAGAGGTCGGTCTTCACTCCACCAGGTTGGAGCGAAAACGCATTAATACCACTTGTATGATGGGCCGCATGGAAATGTTCGATCAAGCGTGTAACCGCAAGCTTCGACAACGAGTACGACCAGGACATCATCGCCGGGTCCATGTACCAGGCGGCGGCGCTAGATATCTGAACGACGACGGGAGCACCTGCCTTCGCCGTCGCCACGGAGGCCTCGAGCAGCGGTGCGAAGTGGTGCAGCAGCAGAAACGGCGCGTTGAGGTTGAGCGCCACGACACGCTGGAAGTCGGCGTAGCTCTGCTCAGGAAACGTCGCCGGGAAGTCGTTCAGTCCCGTCGACTCGCGCCGGATCAGCGCGCTACTAACGCCTGCGTTGATGATCAGCACGTCGAGGCGCTGGAACTGGGACGACACTTTGGAGGCGAGGTCCTTCACTTGGTTCTCTTCCGTAATGTCGCACGCGAACGTTGTGACTTTGGCGGTGGTGTTCGCTTCCCGGACGCCCTGGGCTGCAGACTCGAGACTACTCTCAGACCGAGCGGTGATAATGATATCGGAGGCTCCGGCCGTCGCGAACGCTTTAGCTGTTCCAAGGCCGATACCTTTGCTTCCTCCTGCTATGAGCACAACAAAAGGACTTGGCAATTTGACCGAGGTGAGGTCGGTAGGCCCCTCAGGTTTGTGGTGTAATGGAAGTGCAAAGTTGGTTGCATTTGCTGATACGAAGGCGGCCATAATTGGAAGATTTTCGAGATTGAGGTTTTGGACTCAAGTTACAGGCTCTCTTCTCGGTGCTCGTGTCGCTCGAAAATGATAGAGAAGTGGCGACAGTCAAGAAATGAATTGAATAGGCATCAAACTGAGCTCTAGTCTCACGAATAGAAGAATTAATTGAAAGAAACTCAAGAGATGACGAGCTTCAGTATATTAGCTGAAGATGGCACTGAGGATCTTCAACCCACCTAGTGTCGTAACTTTCGACCCCAACTCGGAGTTAGGGATTAAGAAGATTGAGCCGTAGAAACTGCGTATGATGAAGTTCGCATTATTTATAATCTATGCTTCTACTCTGTTGACTACCATGAATTCGTGTAGATCTCGGTGGCTGTAAGTCCTTGCTCCGCATCTGTCAAGTTGGTTTCCAGCTGGGGGAAATTCCGGCATCCATTTATTGCTCACCTAAAGATAGGGAAGAAAAAACACATTCATGCGTCTAAAATAAGAGATCAAACGTTCGTTATCTAAGCCAATCGATGAGATCAGTGAAATTCTTGAGTGGTGAGTTTATAATACTTGATGTCTCCATTCTCCAAGCCTTGCAAAGCGTACTAGACAGATAATTCGTGGCTGATATCGACCACCGCTACAATTCCTTCCAAGCTGTCTTTGGCTTACCCTTGACCCTCAGCGCCGTTGCCCTGTAGACTACATTCGCAAATGATGATTTTAAGTGAATAGACTTCGTCTTCTCGGAGCCATTTTACGGTTTGATTCAAACCAGCAATAGGTAGACTGACCCGACGCTCTTAACGCTCTTTCTAATTCTCGAAATTCTCGTCATGTCCTACTTCACCTCACTCGTAAGATATTGCAATTGCCAGTCAATGGAGAGACGATAGTCGATATGTTTGCTGAGAAAACTTTGAATGAAACCAGACAAAGGCCGAACTGTTTGGGTTGCATAAAGCAATCCATGCGATGCAGGTGCAGGGAAAATGTAAGTTTTGAAGGCTGGTGGCCCAGACTGCGGTATTGTAGGAATCGTCGACCGATCGTCACTGGAACTTTCTTCCAGTAATGAAACAGATGCAGCGTTGGAACGGGCTTCGACATGTGTTGGGACTGAAATCGCATCCGGGCCAAGTTCCCTCATCTCTACAACCTTATCCTTCATAACCGATATCATGCTCATTTGCTGATCCAATTTCTCATCAAAGTTGTGCTTCTCCTGGGGCGTTGCCCTCTTTCCGAGAAAGGCCGCGATCTTAAGCATATTTTCGGGAGATGTAATGTGATCAGCTTCGCCGTACACGAGGAATAAGGGTAGTTTGACTCCCGACCAAACCGATTCGCCTGGAATGCCACCAACCGGGATTCCGGATGAGTAGTCTGCGAGACATCCATATATCATTCGCAGGAATGTTGCGCTTCTAGACTGTCTGTTGAATCTTAATTGAAGCCGCCTTGTTTCTAAGTCGGCGTCGTACCCGGTGAAGCGAGTGATGCTTTTACTGTCGACTCCACCCTGTCTATCAAGCGCTCTCCATAAGTTGAAAATCGGTACGGGTAGCACTGAGATGACCCTGCGAGCCATTTGAGCCTGCTTCGCATCAGGAGGTTCCGCAAGAGTACACATGGCGATCATGCCGTCAACCTTATCAGACAGCGGTCCGGCAAAAGGAGAGGTCTGCGAGCATAGATATGTCCCTAGAGAACACCCCATGCTATGACATATCAACACTACCCTTTGATCGTGATCTTTATCGCGATAGTGCTCAATAATAGTAGCTAGCAGATGAACGAGTGATTTCTGCGTATACGCTTCCCAATCCTTCGGATCGAGTTGTGATAGACCACATCCTGGAAGGTCTACAGCTAGGCAGTCCGCATAATCGACAATGGTTGTCAAAAGTGGATGCCATTGAGCAACGGATCCTCCCAGGCCATGGATGAAAACGAGTAATGGTATCGCACGAGGTTCGGTTGGAAATTTATCTCTTTGTGGATGAGGGCGATGAAACACACGCAGAGATCGGTATGTGAAGCCTGTAGTTGGAACATGATATGATCCAAAGCTCGAATGCTTCTTCAAGAGAGCTGGATCGCTACTCTGGGCGTCTTATGAAACGGTCATTCGGATGCATTTACGGAAATACTGATGCACTTACCAATATCAACTGCATTTAATCCTTCAACCGGACTTTTGATCTTACCATGTTCCCAAACTCGCCGCTTGCGTCTTTGGAGAGCCATTATAATCAATGGTATCAAAACAGAGACCAACGAAACCAAACTCCACCGCCGGACAACAGGCCAAGTCGCCAATTCGACAACATTGCGTAAATATAGTGATACATGTCGAGATGAGAAAAGAGTTGAAGTTTTCATCGCATCGATAATGTGTTCAAGAGATCAAGATGGCGTTAGTTGATAGCTACCGTGATCCGACGATGTCACTGCGTTATCAACGACCGTCAAAATTGGCGGGAGAGCGGGCAGACTCGGTAAGGAAACGGATGAGCTGTATGGCAAATTAAAGGTTCGCACGGCGAGGCTAAAATGGCGACATAAGGGAGGTAGCAAAGGAAAAGTTGGAAGTTAATGAAAGACGTCTGTTCACAGCCTTGTTTGACATCGACATGGCTCACTAATCGTGCTTTGCCCGAGGTCAACGTAGCTAACCAAAGACGACTGGTCTAAGCAGCATCTACTTTATGACCACGAAAACAATCCAGAGGTAAATGTTCTGATACCAGGTCAAATCCCGATACCGTCGGCGGCTTCTTCCGGTGAAGCCAGCCACAGCTGAGACGAGCGCCACCCTCTGAGATGGCTGAAGCTGAGCACCCGTGGAGCAATGAAGAACACCATTGGAAGGTCGCCCGTGGAGCAACGAGGAACACCATTGGAAGGTTAAGAGCTGCGATGACATTCCTTATAAATTGCCGGTCAAAGCCCGCATCTTGCTCGTCATGTATTTCTCGTCCTGACGCTCCAAATACTATATCCACCTCTGTTTGGCAATGACGAAAAGAGCGCGTGAAAAGAAAGCCGCCAAAAATGCCACGACGAACAACAAGGCATTGACAGGAGTGTCAAAGAAGAACATGGTAAAAAAGCCTCCAAAGAAGAGAGCGCGAATGGAGAAAGGCGTCTCGACGGCGCCGCACCTCACGCCTGCCTCTAACACCTCCGCCCCTGACTTCATCGTCCGCGGTAGCAACGCTCAGGCGCTTTTCACCCTTACTGTCTACCGTGGGGAAGGCATGTGCCTCCTCGCTATGAACTGGAAACAAGGCACCCCACCCAACAACTTCGTTGGCTTTGCCATCGAATTCCAAGAGCCCGACGGCAATCAGTTCTATCCCATCACCAATCGTATTGCCTTTCCCGATGTAGCAGGTCAGCTCAATCCCAACATCCAGTCCAGTCGTCTATCGCCGTTCCAAAAGTTTCGCTGGATCCATTTTCCCAAGAATGCCAACCTTCCAGGTAATTTCATCTATCGCGTTACCCCCGTCTTCATGGATGGCGGCGGCATTATCAGTTACGGCGACTTTCAAGAAGCTGCCATTGAACTGGAAGCCGAGACGTACCCTGGCGAGCTGAACATATGCTTCACGCGTGGCTTCATCTCTTCGCAGGCTTTCGTTGAGTACTTTGGGACCAATGGCGGCGTCGGCACCATTCTCCCCGAAAATGCAAACGCAGGTATCGACTTCAAAGCCGCTGATGCTGAAAAAGAAGAAACTGCACTATCTTGGATGGGTTTCGAAGCCAGGAGCGTCATTCTTGGTGCCCTGAAAGCGGCCGTCGACGATCCCACCGCGCAGGTTCGCATTGCCGCCTACGACTTCAACGATCCGGAGATCATCGATCTTCTCCAGGAGCTCAAAGACCGGCTGAAAATCATCATTGATGACTCTGAGTCGCATAAGTCCGCAAGTTCCTGCGAATCGAAAGCGGCAGGCATACTCGCCGCCTCCACTGGAGAAGATAACGTCCAGCGCCAGCACATGGCCGACTTACAACACAACAAGACGCTGGTGGTGAACGGGGATAATGTCAAAATCGCGGTCGGTGGATCGACCAATTTCTCCTGGCGAGGCCTTTATGTCCAGAATAACAATACGGTCGTTCTCCAAGGTGCAAATGCAGTCAAGATATTCAACGACGCTTGGGAAAACCTCTGGAACAGCCCCAATAAGGCTGCTGGGTTCAACAATACAGACTCCGCGGATTGGCAAAACCTAGGCTTCAGCAATGTCGATGTCAAAGTCACGTTTTCACCTCACAGCTCAGCAAATGCCAAGCTGCAAGAGATCGCAAACGACATTTCCAGCACCAAGTCGAGCCTATTTTACTCACTTGCGTTTCTCTATGAAACAAAGGGCGCGATCCAGAATGCCATTAAAGCGGTGACTGCCCAAGATGATATTTTTGTCTATGGACTATCCGATAAGACGGTGGGCGGCTTGGACCTTCAACTCCCCAACGGTAATCCGCCAATCGCTTTTCCTAACAATCTGCTGACAAAGGTCCCACCTCCCTTTGGACAGGAAGCAACTGGAGGTAGTGGTACCCGTCTGCACCATAAATTCGTGGTCATTGACTTCAACACGCCTGATGCGCGCGTGTACACAGGATCGTACAATTTCTCCACTGCCGCGGATTCCAAGAACGCCGAGAATCTCTTCGTGATCAAGGACGGACGCGTAGCCACTAGCTACATGATAGAAGCCATGGCCATGTTCGACCATTATGAATTCCGTGACATAGAGGCGAAGTTCGAGGCTTCAGGTCAAGCCTTTGAGCTGGAAAAGCCTCCAGCAGATGGCTCCAGCGACAAA
>Ga0335073_10010952_pt1 | contig 12753 bp, 5 predicted proteins | sample Lox_Sample_22_FD_207093 | JGI IMG/M metagenome (GOLD analysis project Ga0335073, IMG submission 207093) | Soil microbial communities from Loxahatchee National Wildlife Refuge, Florida, United States - Lox_Sample_2.2 | ecosystem: Environmental > Terrestrial > Soil > Wetlands | place: USA: Florida...
GGTCAACGTATCCTTCATCGACGATCGCGGTGTTTGGCTCAATTCCGACGATCTGACGAATACCATAAACGAACTTACGCCATCGATGCTCTCACAGAAATACGGTTTAGACGTTACCAACCCGACGGATTTCAATTTGCTGACCCAGCCGATCTCTTCACCCGCTGTAGAGGCCAGAGGGTTCACCAAGCCGTACTCCACCTTCCCGTCCGGAGCCAGCCTGGCTCAGGCACTACGGCCTTTCCCGCAATTCGGCGGCATTGGCGATTACTACGAGCATGATGGCAATTGGTGGTACGACGCGCTCCAAATCAAGGTCACCAAGCGGCTCAGCAACGGGTTGTCGGGCGGCCTTGGTTACTCATGGTCGAAGAATTTGGGGACGGTGGACTCCACCAACCAGGCGACTTTTACTACGGCGATACCAATGCAGGATCCCAGCCAGTCGCCCAAGAGTCAAAAATCCTATGAGACGATCGACCAACCGCTGATGCTTAACTTCTATTTCAATTACGAGGTGCCGACATTCAGCTTTGACCAGAACGGCTGGAAGCGTGCAGTCTTCTCCGGCTGGACAACCGACGGCATCTTCCATTACCAGAGCGGTTTTCCGATACAAACACCGAATTCGACGAGCACCCTGGATTCGGTGACTTTTGCTAACTCAGCCGACTCCAGTGAAATCAGCGTTTTTGCGAATCGCGTCCCGGGTCAGCCGCTCTTCTTGCATAGCCTTAATGACCACAACGTTAACCCCCGAACCACGTTCTTCCTCAATCCGAAAGCATGGGCGAATCCCACCCCAGGGACCTACGCCAATTCCAAGCCATATTACGGAGATTACCGAGGGCCGAGGCAACCCGGAGAGCAGCTTGGCTTTGGCAAGGTGATCCCCATCAAGGAGGGGATGCAATTCGAACTCCGGGCGGATTTCTTCAATGTCTTTAACCGCTGGGTCTATCCCAACCTGCAGAATACTTCGAATCCTTTCCAGGCTCCTCAATATGGGGGCGACGGAAGTATTGCCAACGGCTTCGGCTTCCTGGGGGACAGCATCTCCGGCGCGGGCGGAAACTATGCTCCGAGAAGCGGCGAGATTGTCGCCAGATTCCAGTTCTAAGCGACAATCTAGCTCAAGTGCCGACGAACAGGCCAGATGAATTCATCTGGCCTGTTAACTTTAAAGAAGGTGTTTTTTGCGGACGGCAAGCGGTGCGATCGGCATCTGAGGGATGAATGGGGTGTTGTGGGATTTGGGGCTCGTATGTATTCGCAATATCCCTGCGCTGACTTAGCCATCCTGGGTCTCTGACAGGATGGTTTTGAACCTTCGATTGCCAATCCCAGGTCTCAAAATCGAGACCTGGGGCACCCGAGATTCGTACAAAATCAGGCGGTCAGAGACCTAGAACAAGCTGTGGAACTGCAGGTTCGTATGATTTCATTTGCAAAGGCGATTGAATCCGAGTTCAAAATACGACAGATGGATGACGGCAGGATTTCATTTCAAAGAGGGACAAATACCGCACCGGCAAGCCGCGGTGAGACGTTTGCATAGACAGAATGAAGTTGTCAATTACGCGACGTGACTTTGTAACCGGCCTGGCTGCTCTTAGTGCGGGGACTTTGAACTCCCGAGCGTTGCCGGTGTTGGGCACTTCCTCCGCGGTTGCCCTCGTCGATTCCGAGAAACCCTCTGAGCAATGCGGTGCGGGGCGAGGGGTTTGCACCACCAGTCAATCCGCTGATGCGCCAATTCTCTTCGAGAATGCAGTTGCCTCGTCAAAGATACAATTCGAATTGAAGAATAGCGTCAGCCCCCAACGCTACTCCATAGAGACAATGACTGGCGGCGTTGCGCTCTTCGACTACAACAATGATGGGCTGCTGGATATCTTCTTTACGAACGGAGCGGAAATCCCTTCTCTAGAAAAGAGCAACCCCAGTTTCTACAACAGGCTCTTTCGCAATAATGGAGATGGAACCTTCACTGATGTCACGGAAAGGGCCGGGTTAGCCGGCGCCGGCTACTCAATGGGCGTAGCGGCAGGCGATTATGACAATGATGGATTTGTGGATCTCTATGTGGCCGGATTTAACCGCAATCAGCTCTTCCATAACAATGGAGATGGAACGTTCACTAATGTGACCGGGAAGGCAGGAGTTAGCGGCATTGTTGCGGGACAGGGCAAGCCCTGGTCCGTCGCAGCAGGCTGGATTGATTACAACAACGACGGGTTGCTCGACCTCCTTGTTGTCAATTATCTGGACTATTCGATCTCGACAGCCCATAGTTGCGAGACGGACAACGTTGTTGATTATTGCTCTCCCGATGAGTATCGCGGAACACCGAATATCTTGTATCGAAACAATGGCGATGGCACATTTACCGACGTTTCGCAGCAGTCGCATATTTCCCAATATGTAGGCAAGGGCATGGGCGTCGCATTTGCCGATTATGATGGCGATGGATTTACCGACATCTTTGTTTCCAACGATACCTTCCCGAATTTCCTGCTGCATAACAATGGCGATGGGACATTCACGGATGTTGCACTCCTGGCCGGCGTGGCCTACAACGAAAACGGCAAGACTGTTGCGGGTATGGGGACTGATTTCCGCGACATCGACAATGATGGCAGGCCGGATATCTTCCACGCCGCGATGTATGGTGACACCTTTCCTCTCTATCGCAATCTGGGGAATGGCCAATTCGAGGATGTTACTGAGATGACCGGTCTGGCCGCAATGACAGCCAACTTTACGGCTTGGGGAACCGGAATCTTCGATTTTGATAACGACGGGAACAAGGACATTTTCGCTGCTGGCTCCGCGATTCTCGACAATTCGATGGAGGTGAATCATAAGCCTTATCCGCTTCCCAATCGGCTTTATCGCAATCTTGGCAACATGGTATTCAAGGATGTGAGTGCACAGGTGGGACAGAGTTTTTCGGTTCCGGCCGCGCACCGCGGAGCAGCATTCGGTGATTTAGACAACGACGGGAAGATCGATACTGTGGTCACCGTCCTTAACGGAGAGCCCCAGTTGCTCATGAACCGGTCTTCGAATCATAATCATTGGATCATTTTGAAGCTCGTTGGCGTGGCCGATAATCGAGATGGATTGGGAACAAAGGTGAAGATAACGACCGCGAATGGCGTTCAATACAATGAGGCCACGACGGCCGTTGGCTACAACTCGTCCAGCGACAAACGCGTGTACTTCGGATTGGGGAACGCAACCGTTGTGGACCGGATCGAACTTGCGTGGCCTACGGGTGTGAAGCAAGTAATCAAAAGCGTAGCGGCCGACCAGATCCTGACAGTCATACAAAGTGGCCTTCCTCGAAATGCCGGATCGTCCAGATTGAGTTCTGAGGTTCAAAGGCCCACGACCATCGGGAGCACGGACCGCTTCGAAGATGTTTGCGCCGGCAAGTGCTGCTTACTGGCACCTGGGGGCAAACTTGTATGATCTGGCTTCTTGCACTCCAACTCGCAGTCGGCCCGGCGCAGCATTACGAGAATGCAAAGCAGGACTTTGCCGAACGGAGATTTTCCGAAGCCGTTAGCGAAGTCGATTCCGCCCTGCACGAGAACCCATACATGGTTCCGGCCCTGGTCCTCAAGGCTCGCCTGGCCACCTTTGCGCAGCGTCCGGATGTTGCCAAAAGCTGCCTTATCACAGCGATTACGGTCGATCCGAAATCCGAGGAGGCACAGTTCTATCTCGGGGCGCTTTTTTATACCGAGAACAATTTCAAATTGGCGCTATCGCCGCTTCAGACGGCCCAAACACTCTCTCCCCAAAGCCCCCTGCCCGTGTTTTATCTTGCGATGACCCACGAAGCTCTGGGAGATGAAACCAAAGCGTTGGAACTCTACCAGCATGCCGAGAATCTCTCTCCGGAAAAATCGGAGTTAAGCGCGGAGATTCTTATCGCACACGGCAGGTTCCTGCTTTCACTGGGCCGGACCCAGGACGGTATTGAAAAAGATCGACGGGCCATCGAGATGGATCCAGAGTCTCGCGATGCGCACTATGAATTGGCAAAGGGATTAGACCATGAGGGAGATTTCAAGAATGCCGCAATCGAGGGAGAACGGGCACTTACTCTGCCGGAGCTCGATACCAGCGATGCCCAGATTCATTTTCTCCTTGCCAATCTCTATCGGAAGTTGAATCAACCTGACTTGGCAAAGGCTCATTTGGAGAAATTCCTTGCTGCTCAACAGACAAAACCAAGATGACTGCGCCTCGTTAAAGTGTGCGATGAGTGCTGCCGAAGGGTGACAGCAGTACAGATCGAACGAATCAGCCTTGCCGCAGGGAAGATGGAGACAGGCCTTCCGGGGCCGGATTACGGGAGATGGCAGATGTGAGGCGCCGAAGTTTCCTGGCTTCGATGGCGGCCTGCCTAACCGGCTTGGCTGCCCGGCGGGCCATGCCCTGGGGTCTGCCTGCCGAGGTGAGTCTGTCCCAGGCCGTTGGGCCTTCGCCTTCCGCTGCGGTGCAATCGTCTGTTGCACGGACGCAACACGATGGCCGAACACCGGACGATAATCCGCCGAAGGCAGGTTCCTGCTGGTATACCGATGTCGCCGGCCGGTCGAAGTTCGCCTACTGGACCAACAACGACTTCACGGGCAGAAAGTACTTTCCGCAGCCGATGTGCGGCGGGGTTGCTGCTATCGATTATAACAATGACGGGCTGATGGACCTGTTCTTTACCAACGGCGCCAAGCTGCCGGAGCTGGAGAAGACCTCGCCCGCTTATTACAACTGCCTGCTGCGCAACAACGGCGATGGTACGTTTGAGGACGTGACCGCCAGGGCTGGCCTGACCGGAGCCGGCCTTGGTTACTGTTTCGGAGTTGCCGTTGCGGACTACGACAACGACGGCCACCAAGATCTCTTCATCTGCAATGCGGGCAGGAATGCTCTCTACCATAACAATGGCGACGGCACATTTACGGACGTGACCGCCGGATCGGGACTCGAACATAAACCCGAGGATGTGCTGAGCGTAGGGGCGGCCTGGTTTGACTACGATAACGATGGGCTTCTGGACCTGATCGTCACCAATTACACCACCTGGACTCCGCAGACCGACAAGCAGTGCTTCATGGACGCCACACACGAGGAGTATTGCAGTCCGACGATCTACAAGAGCGTCGCGTCGAGGCTCTATCACAATCTGGGCCATAACCACTTTGAGGACGTCACCGAAGTCAGCGGCATCGGAGAGGCCTTGGGTAAGGGAATGGGCATCTCGATCGCGGACTTTACCGGCGATGGACTGATGGATATCTTTATCGCCAACGACACCGAGCCCAATTTCCTCTTTATCAATCAAGGCAATGGAACCTTCAAGGAGCGCGGCCTTGAATATGGCGTGGCCTACAACGATGAAGGCGACTCCGTATCGGGCATGGGCTCGGACGCCAAGGATTTCGACAACGACGGTTGGGTCGACATTGTCTACAACGACCTGGCCGGGCAGGTCTTCGGCATTCTCAAGAACGAAGACGGGAGGTCCTTCAACGCAGTAACCTGGTCTACCGATCTTGGCCCGCTGACACGGAGATTCTCGGGATGGAGCATCGGGTTCATGGATTACAACAACGACGGCTGGAAGGATGTGTATTCAGCGAATGGAGATGTGGACAACCTGACCGCATCTTCCAAACAGCACGACACCATGTTCGAGAATCAAGGCGGCAAGACCTTTATCGATGTCACGGAGAAGATGGGACCGGATTTTGCTTTTCTCGGCTACCAGCGCGGTTCGGCGTTTGTCGATCTAAATAATGACGGCTTCATGGACCTGGTGGTGACTTCACTCGGCCAGAAGCCCCGCATTCTGATGAATAATGCCCTGGTCAAAAATCACTGGATCATGTTCGATCTACGCGGACACAAGAGCAATCGCGACGGGATTGGCGCTGGCATCAAGGTGACCACCGGATCCGGCAGGATGCTCTATAACCACGTGACAACCAGCGTAGGGTTCATGTCGTCCAGCGACCGCCGCGCGCACTTTGGCCTTGGCGGCGAGACGAAGATCGATCACGTGGAGATTCGGTGGCCAAGCGGAATTATGCAGCGGCTCGAGCATCCTTCCGTAGATCGGATCATGAAGGTTGAGGAGCCGGCTGAGTAGGCTGTGGGCTCCTGGTGCTGCGGTAGCATCTCTTCTCCATCGGAGGAAAAGGGGCATTGGGGCGCTGAACAGGTTTTGAAAGGATCAATTTGGACCCGAAAGAGCGTGACATGTAACTACCTGGACGTTTGTCGGGGACCCCGCCATCGTACTTACGCTAAGAAGGATCTCGAAATGCTTAAGTGGTCCGCCGGGCTCGATCCCGCACCGATGCAATGCATCCGAAAGGCGGCTTGGATCGGTCACAAGGCGCCCCGCGGCTTCGGTTCCCTCGCCATTTGCCCCAGCCAAAAGGAGAACCTGTCCGTTCTGGTCAAGATTTTTGACGAATCCAACGATTGCATATGATTGACCCGTGGCCCAACCCATTGCTGTTGGAATGTAGGCTGGCAACTCGCCCTTATTGGGGTGAACATTCCGGATAATTTCCTGTTTTGTGGCGCCGTCAAAAACGAATCTGAAGTCCAATTCGTCGCTGAAAAGTGCCGACCACGGATTCGATCGCGGACTTCCAAGGAAGATGAAGTTATCATCCGTTTTTAGATCGGCAAGCTGAATACCCCGGGCCGCACGCACGTCGATTCTCTTCGATCTTGTCGAAGCCAATGCCGCTATACGAGCTGTGATCGGAGGATCGACTGCGGCCGCAGAATCATCTCCCCATAAGATCGTGTGGCAGAGACGGGTTTCTTCCGGAGTCAGTTTATTCGGTTCCGGAATGTATTCGTGGTTTGCGTAGTCAGAGACTGTAAGTTGGTTTCCCGTGATCTCTTGAATCACAACCATGTTGGGGTCGCTGGTAATCAAATGGGTGACGTGCGATGAGATGAAAAACGCTGACCAAGGGAGGATTGGATCAGGAGTTGTCACGGTTTGCGATGAGCGGTTCCAGAAGATACCCCAAAATGCGACATTGAGTGTCACCAGCACAAGACCGATGAGCAGCCCCTGACGCCTCCTGGGGCTTTGGGCTGGAGTCGTGTCCAGCTGCGGAACAGGAAGAGAAATAAGATCGGAAGCCTCCTGCGCCGGCGCCACGGGGACATCCTCTCCATCGAGAATTGAATCCGGCGCCGTAATGTCCGCCCGATGGTGCGAGGCCGTCGCATCGGGAGAACCTTCATCGCTCTGCCGGTCATGCACAATCTCGGGAATGTACGACCCTGAAGGAAGGTTGAGCCGGAAATCGCAGGATGTTCCGTTTCTTCCATAGTGCTGGAGAAGGCGTTTCCGCACATCGCTAGCCGTAACCCTGACGATTGCGTCTTCCCCCGTATCATAGGAGGGACTTCGCCCAAAGAGTTCCACGCCGATCATGCGCTCTTTCAGCAGATCGAACTTTCCGGCGACGGATTGCTCAACTATATATCTGAGAAACTGGGCACTTCTATGGCTGCCTTTGAATGCTGGACCCTCAACGATCTCCTTGAGGTGTTGCAGGAGCGCGGCAAGTTCCTTCTTAGATTCGGAGATCTTTACAATTTGCGCTTCCCGCACTTCGATCGGGTCTAGGGATTGCATGTCAGAACTGCCGCCTCAATCGGATCAAACCGAGGGAAAGCATCGCTTGGGGCACATTTTCTACGCAAGGCCATCGCCGCGCTACATTTGGTGAGCCGTTGAGGGGACGATGCGCGACTCAAAAGACAACCGTATGCCTCCAATTCAGATGAACCGCCGAGATGTTCCCTGATTACCGTTTATACCATTGTTCCCTCGGATTTGCCGGAGTGCCGGGTGGAGGGGAATGCAAGGCGAAAATGAACCATGCAAATCCAATCTGCCGCGGCCAGGTATCGGAGTTCAAAATTCAGGACAATGTCTCGCAAGCATTGCCGGAGACGCGCAGTATACCGTCCCGCCATCGGTTGGCAGTGTTTGTCCCCGGTATTCGCGGTTTCAGGTTGGCCCAGGGCCATGCCGTATCTACCGTTAGCCTTCGGTCGTTGCTGTAACCCCTTCTTATTCCTCGCCCGCGGGCCAATGTTAAGGGTGGGGCTAACGTTGCCAACCCTTCGTGATTCCGATAGGGTGGTCCTTTGCCGAAGAAATCATCCCGTCAGAAAACGGTTCCAGAGGCTGTCTGGACAATAAAGAAAGGTTTTGGGTCAGGTGAAGGAATCCACTTCGGACCACAGGGGAACGCAGTTTCCGGTATCCGCCGGGAAATTATCGCTGCCAATCACAGATTCCTTAGGAGCGAAACGAGCGATTGCGCCAGGCACCCGATGGTTTTACTCATTCAACTTCAGACCGGCCGTCTTGCTCTCAGCCTCTCTGTTCTTCGCCGCCAGCATTTCTCCTTTCTTCGCGCAGCAGAACCGCCCCATTCCCGCGGCTCCGCCGCTCTACAAACAGGCAGGCGCGCCAGTCGAGAAACGCATTGATGACCTGATGCGCCGCATGACGCTGGAAGAAAAAGTCCGGCAGTTGGACATGTATTCCGGGGCCACGGAGTTGATGAGCAAGCACTCGGACTCCACCCATGCGGCGCCCGATGCCGTCTTTCTTCCCGGGAAGGCACAATTGCTATGGGGCAACCTTGGAGTGGGCGCCATTCACGATCTGAATCCGACGCCGGAGCAGGCGAACGCGATTCAAGAATGGGTGATCTCGCACAACCGTCTCGGAATCCCCGCGCTCTTTATCGAGGAGGGCCTGCATGGATTCGACACTGGAACGGTCTTCCCCGCTCCAATTGGCCTCGCGGCTACATGGAATCCGGAGATAGCGCGGCAAACCGGCGCGGGGATCGCTGCGGAGGCGCGCGCGACCGGCGTGGACATGGTCCTGGCTCCGGTACTCGACCTCGCCCGCGATCCCCGGTGGGGACGCGTGGAGGAGGACTTTGGCGAGGATCCATATCTCACCGGCCAGCTCGGTCTGGCCTGGGTTGAGGGAGCGCAAGGGAAGAGCCTGAGCAGCGACGACGCCGTTGTGGCCGAGCCCAAGCATTTTGTCGGGCATGGGTCTCCGGCGGGAGGCACGAACACCTCACCCGTGCATATTGGCGAGCGCGAGCTGCGGACCATCATGCTGAAGTCCTTCGAGCCTGCCATTCGCCAGGGACACGCGATGGGTGTTATGGCGGCCTACCACGAGATCGACGGAATTCCGATGACGGACGATCCGTACATCTTCAAGGAGATTCTTCGCCGGGAGTGGGGCTTCCAGGGTTTTGTCCTCTCCGATCTCGGAGCTATAAGACGGCTGTACACCGCGCATCATGTCGCCGCTACGCCTGAGGATGCCGCATGTATGGCCATTCGCTCGGGGGTCGATATGCAATTTTATGACTTCCCTCACGACGTCTTCCAAAAGGCTCTGATCGACTGCGTCCATCGAGGCACTCTTTCGGAGTCCGATGTGGACCGGGCCGTTCGGTCTGTGCTTCGCGTCAAGTTTATGCTTGGCCTCTTTGACCATCCCCTTGTGGATCCGTCTCTGAATGCGCGTATGCACCGCTCGCCGCAGCATCTAGCGGTTTCGCTACATTCCGCGCTTGAATCGATGACGCTCCTCAAGAACGACAATCATCTGTTGCCGCTCTCAAAGTCCCTCCAAAACATCGCAGTGATTGGTCCCAATGGCGACGTCGCACGTTATGGCGATTACGAGCGGGAGAGCAATGGTGAACACATCAGTATGCTGCAGGGTATCCGCACGCTTCTACCGCACGCAGTTGTTACCTTTAACGATGGAAAAGATATACCCGCCGCTGTGGCGGCTGCGAAGGACGCTCAGGTAGTTATTATGGGGCTGGGAGAACGCCTGGGAATTTCCGGCGAAGGCTTCGACCGCTCATGCCTCGATCTTCCCGGAAATCAGGAGCAGTTGCTCGAGGCGGTCGCAGCAGCCGGCAAACCCGTCGTGCTGGTCCTTGAAAACGGCCGGCCCCTGACGATTGACTGGGCAAAACAACACATTCCCGCCATTCTCGAAGCATGGTATCCGGGAGAATTCGGCGGGACGGCGATTGCGGAGACGCTCCTCGGCGACAACGATCCTGCGGGCCGTCTCACGATTACTTTCCCGCAGACCGTGGGACAGTTGCCCGACTACTACGATGCGGACCCATCGCGGGTGTGGAAGTATGTCGATAACAACGGTGAGCCGCTGTTTCCTTTCGGATTCGGACTGAGTTACACGACTTTTCGCTACGACCACCTTTCCGTACAAGCGCCTCCGTCCGGAAGCCATGGCGATATTCAAGTAACTGTCGATGTGACGAATACCGGAGACCGGCCGGGAGATGAGGTGGCTCAGCTCTATATGCGGGAAGATGTCAGTAGCGTCGAGACTCCGGCCCGCGCGCTGAAGGGCTTTTCCCGGATTCATCTGATGCCCGGGGAAACAAAAACGATCTCTTTCCGTGTTCCTCAAGAAGAACTTGAAGTATGGAATGCAGAGAACAAGTGGGCAATTGAGGGCGGCGAATACACGGTCTGGGCTGGAGGATCCTCGCTGGCGACTTTAAGCGCGAGATTCGATTTGAAGCCGTAAGCACCATGACAGGTAAGCGGGCGTTTATCTCTGACGCCGCCGGGCGAGAATGCAAAAAAGGATGAGTCAACAATGAAGAGTGCAAGGGTTATGGCCTTACTGGCCGTTCTGAGCGGCTCAGCTTTTGGAGCCGCAGCGCAATCGACAAAGGCGCCCGTAGATTATGTAGACCCGAATATCGGGGGCATTGGTCAGTTACTGACGGCGACCATCCCGTATGTCCAATATCCGCATGGCATGGCGCGTCTCTATCCGGTTACGACGCCGGGCATCACGGACCGCTATCTGGCCGATAAGATCTACGGATTTCCAGCCGGGCCGGCGCTTCTAATGGCATCAACCGGTGCGGAGGGGACTCATCCAGAGAGCTATGCGTCGAACTTCGATCACGATTTCGAAACGGTGACACCTTACTATTATGAAGCGGATCTGCAGAGCTGGGGAATCAAAGCCGAGCTGACTGCGGCGCCGGAGGCAGCATATTATCGCTTTACTTTCCCGGCCAGTCCTCACGGCCATCTTGTTCTTAGTCTCAAAGACGATGCCGAGATTGCCGTGGTTGGACCCGACGCAGTCGAGGGCAGTGAACGAGTTGGGGGCACTGTGGCAAAGCTCGCGAGCGCGGACGATGATGCACGAGAATACTTCTATGTTGAGTTCTCCCGTCCGCTGGGTTCGTGGCAAACCTGGCAAAACGGTCAATTGACGTCCACGCCGAAACAAAAAGGCAACGAGATCGGGTTTGTTACTGATTGGGCTGCAATGGCTGGCGATGAAGTCGGGGTGCGCGTCGGTATTTCCTACATCAGTACCGAGCAGGCACGCCGCAATCTCGAGCAAGAGATCCCCGGCTGGGACTTCGATCGCGTCAAAGCTGCGGCACGCGATGTGTGGAACCAGACCCTCGGCGCGGTTCAGATACTCGGTGGAACCGAGAAGCAGCGAACTATCTTCTATACCGCGCTTTATCGTTCGCTCCTGCGCATGACCGACATCACTGAAGATGGCAGGTATTTTAGCGGTTATGACGGGAAAGTACACGATGCCGATGGACATGATTTCTATGTCGATGATGGGTTGTGGGACACCTTTCGTTCCGAGCATCCCCTGCAAACACTTCTGAACGCCCGGCAGCAGGAGGACATGGTCCGCTCTTATATCCGCATGTACCAGCAGAGCGGGTGGATGCCTTCATTTCCTTCGGTCGCGGGAGAGCAAGCCGTTATGATCGGCCATCACGCGGCGGAGTTCATCCTGGATTTGTACGAGAAAGGCTATCGTGACTTCGACGTCGAAGACGCTTATGCCGGCATCCGGAAGAATGCAACCGAAACGACCTTGCTGCCTTGGAGCCGCGCTCCGTTGACGTCTCTGGATCGCGTGTACTTCGACAAAGGATTTTTTCCGGCGCTGGCCTGGGGGGAAGAGGAAACGGTGCCGGAGGTAACTCCGGAACGCCGTCAGGCTGTTTCCGTCACCCTCGAGAACAGCTACGACGACTGGTGTGTTGCGCAGCTTGCCAAAGCGCTGGGCAAGCAGGAGGACGTGTCCTATTTTACAAAGCTCGCGCATAATTACCAGAACGTCTTCAATCCTGCCATTCAATTTATGGCGCCTAAAAGCGCTGACGGTAAGTGGGTTGAGCCTTTCGATCCAAAGTTAGGCGGCGGGCAGGGGGCGCGCGACTATTTTACGGAGATGGACTCCTGGACTTACACCTTCAGCGTTCAGTTCGACGTTGCCGGACTTATTCACCTATTTGGAAGCCGGGAAGCATTCAACGAGAAACTCGATCGTTTGTTCGTGGAGCAATACGGCACTTCAAAGTATAGGTTTCTGAATCAGTTCCCCGATGCGACCGGGCTGGTGGGACTTTACGCACAGGGAAATGAGCCCAGCTTTCACATCCCCTATCTCTACGATTTTTCCGGAGAGCCATGGAAGACGCAGAGACGCGTGCGGCAGTTGATGGACATTTGGTATGGCGACGGTCCGCTGGGTATTCCGGGCGACGACGATGGAGGCGCTACGTCGTCCTGGTACGTCCTCAGCGCAATGGGATTCTATCCGGTCTGCCCCGGAAG
>Ga0335073_10010953_pt1 | contig 12752 bp, 6 predicted proteins | sample Lox_Sample_22_FD_207093 | JGI IMG/M metagenome (GOLD analysis project Ga0335073, IMG submission 207093) | Soil microbial communities from Loxahatchee National Wildlife Refuge, Florida, United States - Lox_Sample_2.2 | ecosystem: Environmental > Terrestrial > Soil > Wetlands | place: USA: Florida...
AGCGGCCTGAGGACTGGATTGCAGAGAGCCTGGGCGCGTTCAACTACTGGAATCAGTCGGCGCTGACAGAGCCGTATCTTCAACCGGCGCTGGCCGCTCTGCCACAAATCAAGCAGCAGAGAAAGATCTTTTTCCTGATCGGCTGGCTCGATGCATTCATCGAGCAGCAGATATCCACCAGAGCACAGGAAGAGGTATACGACTACCTGAAGTCGAACACTGTCGATGAAGACCTACGACTGAAAATCCTTCAGTCCGTCGACGAACTCGATCGAACTGTCGCTATCAGAGAAAAGTTTTTGCAGACTGGCACAGCGCAGTCGCAATGATCCTGTCAGCCGAATGCGCCAAATGCCAAATCTTGTGACGTTGCAAGTATCTCTCTCACGATTACAATCCTGCTCGGCTACGGAAACAGCTCAGCGTGTTGAAGCGAGATGATCTCTGATATCGAGAGCACGGTCAACTGCGGTGTAGGTCGTATGCGGGCCAGTTGAAGTCTCTTCCATTTCCACGCTGAACAAAGCCTGAAATGATGCGGGAAATGTCCTCGGGCTCTTTAAGTATTCAGCGAGCGTAGACAGGCTCAACGGTGTTGTCAGGAAGCTGGCTATCGCATCCACTGCGCGGCCGTGATGCGCGGAAATCACAGTCACAATACGATCGGGAAAGCGGTGCCAGCGCCGCGTTAGCGTTCCCCATTTGCGGTACATCATTTCGCCCTGCTCGTCATATTCCGTGTCCTCGACAGGATCTTCCCCATCGATAGTGACGTGCTTCAGCCCGGTATGAATCGGCAGCGAACGCTCCAGCGTAGCTACGGCCTGCATACTCGTGGAGGTGCCCAGCACGATCAGGTTGGGTGCATCAGGCACTCGATCATGCGGAAGAAAAGCCTTTGGAGTAATTTCCTGGTCCCATTGCCTGAAACACGCCATGATGCACAGCATCGCCTTCACTGCTCCAGACGGAACATAGCTGTAAGTCGTCTTGAGCTTGGTCCAATCGGTAAGAAGATAAGAAAAACGCTCGCGGTCTTCGGGCCTGTTGGCATCGGGGTTGCGGAGATATGTTCTCTGGCTGTCGATAAAGAAGCATGGCTCGGGATAAAGAATGTGCGTGGGATTACTGCTTTGCCGATGCGGAGCCCAGAACTGCGCCAGATAGTCGATTTCCTGCGTGGGCGGAGTATTCGAGCGAAAGTGGGGACGGTAATCTTTGTGTTCAAAGTACACGCGCCACTTTTGCAAACGCCCTTCGCCGTAGTCAAAGAAGTTTGCCAGATCCGCATTCAGGCGGTTCTTCAGGCTCCGCATGTTATCCAGATTGTCCTGGTTGGCCTCAATGCCTACACCTTCACAAATGTCGGCGGGCGTGAGCGTGGCAGGCTTTTCGCCTTCACGCGCCAGTTCTCTGAACATGAACTCCAACACGGGCCTGCGTTTCTTCGAGTTTGCTCGGATGACGCGCCTGAGAATGAGCTCACCGAGAGCCTGCTGCTCCCTCGGCGTTGGTTGCGAAGCTTCTGCCATATCCCGAACATAATGCCACGTTGCAAGTCACGTTGCACACAGAGAGCTTACGTTGCTCTTCTGCACGCAACCTGAGCGGCATCTTCCGCGACGTGATTTCTTTGACCTCAGAGATTTCGGCAGGGTATCAAAGATGTCATGCCAACGCAGTTGTTGCTCAAAGCGGAGAGTTGGTTGGACTTGCAAGATCTTGCACAACGAGGTTTTCTTGAAACACAAAACAGTCTTAAAAAAATATGCGCAGCGCGATCCGTTTCGATCAACAATAGGTGATCGCATTAACCTCCCGCCCGCAGTTCTCCAACAGAAGAAGTCGGGAAATTGATTCTGGTTCTTGCTTCCCCAGGCCCATGCCCATCACAACACTGCTTGACGCGACATGCCCGGTGATCCGGCTCACTGGAGACATCGACATGCCGGTGTGCTATGCCCTCATCGACGAGATGAAGCTGCTGCACGATTACTACCAGTTCCGCACGATCGAGCTGCAGATCGACAGTCCGGGCGGCTCGGCCGAGGCGCTGCACCACATCGTGCTCTCGACGCGGGAATGGAGCAAAGGAAACGGCCGCGTGCTCAGGACGGTTGCGCTCAATCAGGCGTGTTCCGCCGCTGCGATCCTGCTCTCCTTTGGAACGGTAGGCCACCGGCAAGCGATGTCCTCCAGCCGGCTGCTTTATCACGCCATCCGCACGGTCTTTACCCAGAACACGGTGCAGACAGTCGCGCAGCTTAGGATGATGAGCCGGAACCTCGAAGAGTGGGACGGCAAATTTCTCGACCTGCTTTCGGAACATGTATGCACGTCGGAAAAGGACCGCGCTTCCTATCGTCGAATGCTCAAGCGGCTGTTCCAGAAAGAAAGATTCATTGACGCGGAAGAGGCGAAAACCTTCGGCCTGATAGACAAGGTGGTGTGACGATGCTGAACGAAAAACCTTTTCCCTTTACTGGAGATCATCCCCACTTCGGCGTGCATGGGTGGCGTGAGTTGTTGGGAAAATCGGAGAATATTCCAGCCGTCGACATGGCGCGGCATTTCCTTATCACCGGCGAGACTGGCAGCGGAAAGAGCGTGTCCGCCGTCATTCCTTTACTGCGGGCGGCGCTGCGGTATCCCGAGCGCGCAGCGTATAAGGCATATAGGCTGCGTGCCGGGGACGCGGCGGAAGGCCAGGAACGGTTGCGCCCCGCCGTGCTTGTGGTCGATCCCAAACAAGAGCTTCACGAAGTGGTGAATCGCGAAGCTGGAAAGCGAAAGGTAACAACGTTGTGTTATGGCACACCCGGCAAGGTGCTCTATTTTTTCGAAGGCAAGGATGTGACGAAGATGAGCGCGATTGAGGCCGTCGATTCGATTCTGGCTCAAAGCGACTTCTACACACGGGACCTGGCCACCACCAGAGAGCCTTGCTGGAATATCCAGGCTGCAAACCTGATTAAGGATTTCGTGGCTGTGGATATGTATCTGGCGAAGCAGGGCATGGATAAGCTGCATGCTTTGTGGCAGAAGGTGCGGGAAGAACTGGGGAAATTCGAGGAATATGCGCCGATTTGCCCGATGCTGCAGTACAACAAATTGAACTACTTCAAGCCCATCGGCGTTCTCGTTGCATATTCCACCAGCACTGAGGCCAGCTATCCACTCGGCGTGTACCTGGAAGCCTGCAACGCCATGAAAGTTCCCGGAGAATTGACGGCGCGGCTCGTCACGGTCATGTCGCTCGCGCACGTAACCCGCTCCAGCGTGGTATGGATGGCGAACGGCATTCTGGGAGACATCGCTTCCGACGAGTTCGCCGCGTGCGTGTCGCTGAATCCCATCGAAGCGCCTGAAGACAGTTTTTCCGTGCGCGAAATGCTCGATAAGGGCGATGTGCTGGTCTATATACCGACGGTGAGCCCGTCAGCGATTGCAGACACCGTGGGGCGCTGCATCAAGGCGAAATTTATGGAGTTCGTCTTTACCCGGACGAACAAGGTGCGGCCCTTCGGCTATATCGTGGACGAGGCGCACCGTTTTATCACCGCAGGCGAGAGCGACGGCGAGCAGAGCCTGCTCGACCGATGCCGCGCCTACCGCACCTTCGTGGTGCTCTCCACCCAGTCGATTGCCTCGCTGATGGTGAGGTTGGAGGGAAACGCCATCCTCGGCACCTCGGCCCTGCAGGTCATGCTCAACAACTGCGGCAACGCGCTCTACTTTCGCAGTTCGGATATCGCCACGCAGCAGAATGTACAGGCGCGAATCCCGGAATGCCCGGTGCTGGGAAGGCCGCACGTGGTCAAGGTAAGGCCGCTCACGTCGTTGGGAACGGGGAGCTGCTATGCGATGCGGGCGAATGGCACGTGGGGCCTCTTTCACGTGCATGTTTCGAGTTGAGCTAGCCAAAACACTTACTGCTTTCGAGTCGAGGCAGCTTCAGAATGGGTTAGCTCTGAAGTTCTGCCATGAATCACTATAGAAGCACGCGCGTTACCGTTGCATCACGGTATCGGCCTTCGCCGGTTTTACAGATACCTGTACCGGAGTGGGCAGTTGTGAAAGATCCCAGCCCCCGCCGAGAGCCTGGATCAGTTCGATTGCTGCGACAGTATCCTGAATTTGAAGCGTTACAAGCGACTCTTGATCGGAAAGCAAGGTAGTCTGCGCGGTCGTAACATCGATGTACGGGTCTATGCCCGTTTGGAAGCGGCCCATTTCCAGATTGAGGGTGGTTTGCGCCGCATCGACGGCTTCACTCTGCTTGATGACCTGCTGGGAAAGAATGCGCGTCGCAGCCAGGTAATCTTCAACCTGCTGGAAAGCCGTCAGCGCTGTTTGACGATAAATAGCAACATCTGCGTTATAGGTTGCCGTGTACTGCTGCAGCTCAGCACGATAAAGGCCGCCGTTGTAGATGATTTGGGAAATCGATGGGCCGATCGACCAGAAGCGGCTGGGCCAGTCAAAAAAGTGCTCAATGGTGGATGCCTCAAAGCCGCCATCGGCGGATAGAGTTACATTCGGGAAAAACGCTCCGTATCCGATACCGATGGTTGCGTTGGCTTCCGCCAGGGTCCGCTCTGCGGCGGCAATATCCGGACGGCGCTCCAGCAACTGCGAAGGCACGCCGGTCGGTATCGGCGGTGGCGTGATTAGGAGCGGCTTTACAGGAATAGAGAAATCAGTGGCAGGTTTGCCGAGGAGCATGGCAATTGCGTGCTCGTATTGCGCGCGCGTAACTCCTACGTTCAGAGCGGCAGATTCGGCGCTTCTGAGCGTGCTTGTGGCAGCGGCGACGGAAAGATAATCGTCGATACCGCTGTCGTAGAGCGACTGAGTGAGTTCCAGAGCCTTCTTGTCGGCTTCAACTGTATCATTGAGAACTTTCTGCAGAGTATCCTGGCCACGCAGTTCGAAGTAATACTCGGCAAGGCTGGCCTGCTCGACGAGCCTTTCGTTTTCGAGGTCGGCGGCGCTCACCTGGGCTCCATACTGCGCCTCACGAACTTCACTGCGGATCTTCCCGAAGAAGTCAGGAGTCCACGAGACATCGAATGGGAAGGACCATGTCGTACTGGTGCTGCCTGTATTTGCCTGGGAAGAGTTCCTGAGGTTCCCGGAAGATTTGGAGCGGTTCCAGGATGGGCCGGTCGTTACAGTGGGCCAGTATTGCGCGCGCGCTTCGCGAATCAGAGCGCGCGCCTCCATGAAGTTCTCAAAATACTCTTTGATGTTCTGGTTGTTGATTTCGAGTTGATCTTCATATCCGTTGAGCTCCGCATCGTGGAAGATCTCCCACCATTTGCCACGCAGCATCGCGTCCTGCGGGCTGGCGACCTTCCAGCCCGGGGCATTCTGAAAGTTGACGGTCGACTCCTTGTAGGACTTCGCCGTTACAGGCGGGGGCGCCGGCGCATGATATTTCGGCCCGGGCGTGCAGGCGGCGAGCAGGAAGCAGAGCAGAATCGTACTGCCTGCCAACGGCAAATGATGTAGTTTCAAGCGATATTTCTCTTGGAGAGGCGATGTCATATTGCGGCTTCTCCTTCAGGATTGAATGTGTCGTGATGCTTGCCCAGCACACGCAAACGGAGGCGGTCGAGGAAGAGGTAGACCACCGGCGTCGTGTAGAGAGTGAGCAGCTGGCTCATGATGAGACCGCCGACAATCGTGATGCCGAGCGGCCGGCGCAGCTCAGATCCGGTGCCGGTGCCGAAGGCCAGCGGCAACGCCCCGAACAGAGCGGCCATTGTGGTCATCAGAATCGGCCGGAAGCGCAGCATGCAGGCCTGGAAGATCGCGTCTGCGGTGCTTTTTCCATGTTCCCGCTCTTCCATGAGCGCGAAGTCGATCATCATGATGGCGTTTTTCTTCACGATACCGATGAGCAGGATGATGCCGATGATGGAGATAACGTTGAGATCAATCTTGAAAATCATGAGCGCAAGGATTGCACCAACGCTGGCCGAAGGCAGCGTAGAGATGATGGTGAGCGGGTGCATGAGACTCTCGTACAGGATGCCGAGAACGATATACACGGCCAGCAGAGCGGTGAGGACCAGATATGGCTCGGTGCCAAGCGACTGCTGGTATGCCTGGAGCGTTCCGGCAAAGAACCCGTGAATGGTTTGCGGAGTGCCGAGGCTGTCCTGCATCCGTTGAATACGCTGCGTGGCCTGGCTGAGCGAAACGCCCGGAGCAAGGTTGAAAGAAATTGTAACGGATGGAAACAGACCAGTATGCGCCACCGAAATAGGCGTAGTTGTGGACTGGACCCTGGTCATCGTGGCCAACGGAATAACTCCATTACCGGTATGCAGGTAGATATTCTTCAGACCCTCGGGCGACTGCCAGTAGGGCGGCGCAACTTCCAGAATGACGTAGTACTGGTTTAACTGTGTGTAGATGAGAGAGACCTCGGACTGGCCGAAAGCTGCATAGAGAGCCGAGTCGAGCGTCTGAGGGCTGACGCCCAGCCGGGCGGCGGTGACGCGATCGTATGTGAGGTATTCAGAGAGTCCGGCATCCTGGAAATCTGTGTTCACATCCTGAAGACCAGGCAGTTTTTTCATCTGCGCAAGCAGAATGGGGGCCCAGTGGGTGAGATCGTTGACGTCATCTGCCTGGATCGTGTACTGGTAGAGTGCATTGGAACTGCGGCCTCCGATGCGCAGATCCTGCGCCGCCTGAAGGAAAACCGATGCGACGGGCAAGCGGTTCAGCTTGGGCCGGAGCCGGTTGATAATTTCCGGAGCTCCGATTTTGCGTTCATTGAGCGGCTTGAGCGCGGTGTAGACAAAGCCGCCGTTGCCTGAGCCGACATATCCGACAACATTCGCAACCGCGGGATCATCTTTAATCGTCCGGACGATGGCCTGGATAGACTGATTCATCACGGGAAATGATGCATCCTGCGGGCCCTGCACACCTCCAACCAGAGCACCTGTGTCCTGCTGGGGGAAAAACCCTTTCGGGATCTTGATGATGAGAACCACGTTGAGGGCCACAACCAAAATCAGAATCACCAGGACAAGCCCAGGATTTTCAAGGACCCACTCAAGGCTCCGGCGGTAGCCGTTGAGCATGGCGCTGAAAAAGCCTTCACTCATGTGGTACAAGCGCCCGTGCTTTTCCGGCTTGCGCTCTTTGAGGAGATGCGCGCACATCATGGGCGTCGTGGTGATGGAGATGATCATCGAAACGACGATCGCGGTCGAAAGAGTGATGGCAAATTCGCGGAAAAGACGTCCGACGATGCCGCCCATAAGAAGAATCGGGATGAAGACAGCGACCAGCGACATGCTGATGGAGAAGACCGTAAAGCTGATCTCTTTCGCGCCCTTGAGCGCGGCACCAAAGGGAGTCATGCCTTCTTCGAGATGTCGGGTGATGTTCTCCATCACCACGATGGCATCGTCAACGACGAACCCCGTCGAAATGGTGAGAGCCATCAGCGAGAGGTTGTCGAGGCTGAAACCAAAGAGATACATCACAGCAAAGGTGCCGATCAGCGAGACAGGAACGGCAACGCTCGGGATCAGGGTGGCGCGCGGGCTGCGGAGAAAAAGGAAGACGACCAGAACGACCAGAGCAATGGAGATGATCAGACTGCGTTCGACATCGTTCACCGAGGCGCGGATGGTCGTCGTGCGATCCATGACGACAGTCATGTCGACGCCTTGCGGCACCGTCGCCTTAATGAATCCCAGCTGGCTGCGAATGCGATCGACAGTTTGGATAATGTTGGCGCCGGGCTGGCGGAAGATGATGAGAACGATCGATGGCTTTCCGTTCAGGTAGCCGCCATTGCGGATGTTCTGCGTTGAGTCGATGACCTGGGCCACGTCTGAAAGGCGGACAGCGGCGCCGTTCTTGTATCCGATAATCAACGGAGCGTATTGGGCGGCGCGGGAAATTTGCCCGTTGACGAGAATGTCAGAGGACACGGCAGGACCGGCGAACTGACCGCGGGCCAGGTCGGAGTTCTGCGTACTAAGCACCGACTGGATGTTGGAAAGAGTCAGCCCATAGCTGTTAAGCTGCGTGGGGTTGACTTCAACACGCACCGAAGGCAACGCGCCTCCGCCGACCACCACCTGCCCCACTCCCTGAATCTGCGACAGCTTCTGCTGCATGACGGTGGAAGCTTCGTCGTAGAGCGTGGATCGGTCGTAAATATCTGAAGTGAGCCCCAGAATCATGATCGGCGCATCCGCCGGGTTCCACTTGCGATATGTAGGATTGCCCGGCAGATTGGCCGGCAGGTAGGTCCGGGCCGCATTGATTGCCGCCTCGACGTCGCGCGCCGCTCCATTGATGTCACGATTTAGATCGAACTGCAGCGTGATGTTGGTCGAACCCAGCGAGCTTGAGGAAGTCATTTCACTGACGCCGGCGATGTGCCCAAACTGACGCTCGAGCGGCGTCGCGACGGACGACGCCATGATCTGGGCGCTGGCCCCCGGCAGGCCGGCTGAGACAGAGATGGTTGGGAAGTCAACCTGCGGCAGCGGAGAAACAGGCAGCACCGTGAAACCCACGACCCCAGCGATGGCCACAGCGATGGTCAGTAAGGTGGTGGCGACCGGCCGCCGGATGAATGGTGCAGAGATGTTCATGATTTGCTCTCTGCTTGGCCCAATGTTGGGCTGGCAATCTTGCTCTTGCGCTTACCTGCGAGCCTTTGACCCAGCCGGTCAAAGAAGATGTAAATAACAGGCGTCGTGTAAAGGGTAAGAACCTGGCTGAGCAGCAGGCCACCGACCATGCAGATGCCCAGGGGACGGCGTATTTCAGAGCCGATGCCTTGACCGAACGCGAGCGGGATGCCGGCGAGCAGCGCAGCCATGGTGGTCATCATGATCGGGCGGAATCGCAGGAGGCTGGCCTGATAAATGGCTTCCGTCGAGTCCATGCCTTGCTCGCGCTCCGCTTCGAGCGCAAAATCGACAATCATAATGCCGTTCTTCTTCACGATACCGATGAGCAGAATGATGCCGATGATGGCAACAACGCTGAGATCCTGGCGGAACATCATCAGCGCGAGCAATGCGCCAACACCCGCAGAGGGCAGCGTCGAAAGAATCGTGATCGGGTGAATGAAGCTTTCATAGAGAACACCGAGCACGATGTAAACAACCACCAGGGCAGCAAGGATAAGAAGAGCTTCGTTCGAAAGCGAATTCTTGAACGAAGCCGCCGTCCCTTGAAAATCGGCTTGCAGGCTGGCCGGGAAATGCATGTCCGCGGCGACTTTATCAATGGCGTCAATAGCCTGCCCCAGAGACGCGCGAGAAGCAAGGTTAAACGAGATGGTAACCGACGGAAATTGTCCCTGGTGGTTGATGGAAAGCGCCTCAGTCGTAGTCTTGTAACTGGTGAAGGCGCTTAACGGAATGGCATTCGCTGCGCTTGAGGAACTGGCAGTGCTCGAAGTCGTTGTCGGGGTCAGAATCTTTGTGGGAGGCGCCAGCGTGTTTGCCGAAGGCGTATAGAGAACAGTTGTGGTGGTCGCGTTGGAACCGGCCGACGCTGATGCGGAAGACGAGTAGGATGTCGACGCACCCGGGCCGCTGGTCCCGTTGGAGGCTCCGGACTGGACATATATATTGCTGAGCTGGCTGGGATTTTGCTGAAACTGCGGCTGCGCTTCCAGAATTACGTGATACTGGTTCAGCTGCGTATACATCGTGCTGATCTGACGTTGACCATAGGCGTCGTAAAGCGTGTTGTCGATAGTCGCGGGAGCGATTCCAAGCCGCGACGCAGTAACGCGATCGATCATGAGCGAGACTGCGCTGGCTCCAGTCTGCTGATCGGTGGCGACATCTTCAAGTTCGGGCAATTTCTTGAGCCGGGCCACAAAACGGTTGGTCCAGTCGTTGAGCTCATTAATGTTGGGATCTTCGAGCGAGTACTGATATTGTGTGCGGCTGACGCGGTCATCGACGGTGATGTTCTGCACCGGCTGCATGTATAGTTTCACGCTGTGAATGCTGCTGAGCTTTCTTTGCAGCCTGCGGATGACGTCCGATGCACTCAAATCTCGTTGATCGAGCGGCTTAAGGTTGATGGAAAATCGACCGCTGTTGAGGGTAGTGTTGGTTCCATCTGCGCCGATGAAAGAAGAGAGGCTTTGTACCGCAGGGTCGGCAAGGATAATCTTTGCCAGTTGCTGCTGCTGCTGCGACATGGCTTGAAATGATATCGACTGTGGCGCCTGCGAGATGCCCTGAATGACGCCCGTATCCTGCACGGGGAAAAAGCCCTTGGGGATGATGATGTAGAGAACGACAGTAAGGACCAGCGTGGCCAGAGCAACCAGTAGCGTAATGGTCTGATATCGCAGAACAAATCTGAGGGTCCGGCCGTAAAAAGCGATCATGCGGTCGAAGGCTCTCTCCGACGCGCGATAGAAGCGCCCCTGCTGGGCCTCCGGGTTATGGCGCAGAATCCGCGAACACATCATCGGCGTGAGCGTGAGCGACACCACAGCTGAAATCACAATGGTGACCGCCAGGGTCACAGCAAATTCCCGGAAGAGCCGTCCGACAACGTCACCCATGAATAGAAGCGGAATGAGCACGGCGATAAGCGAGACGGTCAACGACACAATGGTGAAACCGATTTGCCCTGCGCCTTTGAGCGCCGCCTCCAGCGGCGTGTCACCCTCTTCCAGATAACGTGAGATGTTCTCGATCATAACGATGGCGTCATCCACCACGAAGCCGGTGGAGATGGTGAGCGCCATGAGCGAGAGGTTGTCGAGGCTGTAGCCAAGCCCATACATGGCCGCGAAAGTGCCGACCAGCGAAAGCGGCACTGCGACGCTGGGGATGATGGTCGCCGAGAGATTCCGCAGAAAGAGGAAGATCACCATCACCACGAGGCCGATGGTAAGCATCAACTCAAATTCAACGTCGTCCACGGAGGCCTGGATCGCGGTCGTGAGATCCGTGAGGGTGGTGACTTCAATACCTGCGGGAAGGTTGGCCTGCAACTGCGGCAGCAGCAGCTTGATGCTTTTGACTACGCTGATGGTATTGGCGCCGGGCTGGCGCTGCACATTCAAAATGACCGCCGGCGTCTGGTTCATCCACGCAGCCTGTTTACTGTTTTCGACGCCGTTCACCACCGATGCGACATCTTTCAGGAAGACCGGAGCGCCATTCCTATAGGCGACAACGACATTCTTGTATTCTTCGCTGGTTTCCAGTTGATCATTCGCGTCGATCTGGTAGTCCTGCCGCGGGCCGTCGAAGTTTCCCTTGGCGGCATTGACGCTGGTCTGAGTAAGGGCAGTGCGCACATCCTCCATATTGATGCCGTAGGAGGACAGTTGCGCCGGATTGACCTGGATGCGCACAGCAGGCTTCTGTCCGCCGGTAATGCTGACCAGGCCCACACCATTGAGCTGGGAGATTTTCGGCGCGAGACGTGTGTCGACAAGGTCTTCGACCTCGGGCAACGGCATCGTCTTTGACGTAATTGCGAGCGTCAGAACAGGAGCGTCAGCAGGATTCGTCTTGCTGTAGACCGGCGGCGCAGGCAGCACTGAAGGCAGATAGCTCTGCGCGGCATTGATGGCGGCCTGCACTTCCTCTTCCGCGACATCGATATTGAGCGAGAGATTGAACTGCAGAACGATGACCGAAGTCCCTCCGGAACTCGTCGAGGTCATCTGGCTCAGTCCCTGGACTTCACCGAACTGGCGCTCCAAAGGTGCGGTAACAGTGGTAGCGACCACATCCGGGCTGGCGCCGGGATAGAAGGTCAGCACCTGGATGGTTGGGTAGTCCACCTCCGGCAAAGCAGAAACCGGCAACTGCGTAAACGCAACCAGACCTGCAAGCAGGATTGCGGCCATCAACAATGAAGTTGCAACCGGCCGCAGAATAAATGGGCGTGACGGATTCACGGGGCGGTGCTCTCGGTTACGTCTTGGATGACGGGATGCGTGGAGATAATGACCTTCGAGCCGTTCTGCAGTCTTTCAAAGCTGCTGGTCGCTAATTGATCTCCGGGATTGACGCCTTCTACAGCTGTTTGTCCATCGTCGGTGACGCCGGGCTTCACGTTCTTTACGTTTGCGACACCCTTGCTGATGACATAGACAAACGCCGTCTGTCCGTTGTGCTGGATCGTGGAAGACGGTATCAGTGTCACGCCGTGTTCGGTAGTGACGAGCAGGCGCGTATTCACGAACTGGTTGGGGAAGAGACTGCCATCGCGATTGTCAAACTGCGCGCGCAGTTTGACAGTGCCAGTGGTGGTGTCGATCTGATTGTCCAGAGCCAGCAGTTTGCCCGTGGCCAGTTTCTTGCTCTGCTCTCGATCGTAAGCTTCGACGGTAAGCCGGGCTCCGTGGCGGACCTGTTCCAGTATTTGCGAGAGATAATCCTGGGCCACGGTAAAAACCACGGTGATGGGCTGGACCTGGGTAATGACAGCCAGGACAGTGCTGCCGCTCGCCTGTACGAGATTGCCGGGGTCTACAAGGCGCAGGCCAACGCGCCCGGTGAAAGGCGCAACAATGTGGCAATAGGACAGCTGCACCTTATCGAAATCAAGGGTTCCCTGATCGGACCTGACCAGTCCTTCGTCCTGAGCGACCAGCTTTTCCTGATCCTCGAGCTGCTGCTTTGCGATTGCGTTCCGGCTCCACGCCTGCTGATAGCGCTCCAGATCCATCTTCGCCTGCGCCAGAAGGTTGGTATCGCGCTCAAGAGTGCCTT
>Ga0335073_10010954_pt1 | contig 12751 bp, 11 predicted proteins | sample Lox_Sample_22_FD_207093 | JGI IMG/M metagenome (GOLD analysis project Ga0335073, IMG submission 207093) | Soil microbial communities from Loxahatchee National Wildlife Refuge, Florida, United States - Lox_Sample_2.2 | ecosystem: Environmental > Terrestrial > Soil > Wetlands | place: USA...
CGCAGCTTTGTTTCACCCGGGCGCTCGAGCTCGACCGCGGCTACGGCGTCGCGCGCTTCAATCTTGCACTGACGCTCGAGGCGCTGGGGCGGTTGCACGAAGCTCTGCGCGAGCACCGGGCTTTGCTCGGGCGGGAAGGCACGCGCGCGGACGCCTGGCTGCGGCGCGGCGCGCTCGAGTGGCGCCTGGGATACCCCATGCAGGCTCTGGCGAGTCTCGATGCGGCGCGCGCGCTGCGAGCGGAAGATGACTCAGCGCGCGCGCTGCGCGCCGCCGTGCTGCTGGCGCTCGAGCGCGCGCCCGAGGCGCTCGCGGCCGCCGACCTGGCCCTGACACACGCGCCGGCCTCGATCGAGGCGCTGCAGTATCGGGCGGCCGCGCTCTCGCAGCTGCAGCGCGATGAGGAATCGCTGCGCTGCCTCGAGCGCGCGGCGCAGCTGGCTCCCGGGAACGGGGAAGTCTGGTGCAATTGCGCGACCGTGCACCAGCGTCTCGGAGATTCGCGCAGCGCGCGCCGCTGCTACGGCGAGGCGCTGCAGCTCGACGCCGACAACCTCACCGCCCGCGTAGGGCTGCTCGCGAGCTGCCTGCCGCCCGTCCCGTCTGCACCGGAGGAGTCGGTGCGTGGCCGGGAGGATTTTGTGGCGGCGCTCGGCGACCTGGAAACCTGGCTCGGAGGACACCCGCTCCCGGAGGCGCAGGCATGGACGCTCGCGCAGCAGCCGTTTTTTTATCTCAGCTATCAGGAGTGCTCCAACCGGTCGCTGCTCGAGCGCTATCGGACCCGCGCCGCCGCGGCACTCGGCCGCTGGTTGCCCGCGCCCCCGGCTTACGCACGCCCGGTGTCGAGCGGACGCCAGCGGTTTCGCCTCGGGATCGTCTCGGCGCAGGTGTGCGAGCACTCGGTGTTTCAGGCCCTGACCCGCGGCTGGCTCGAGCATCTCGACCGCGCCGCTGTCGAGACGTCCGTTTTCCACCTCGGGGTGCGGCAGGACGAGGCGACCGCGTGGGCACGCCGCCACGCCGATCGCTTCGAGGGGGAACCCCGCGCCCTGTCCGACTGGGCGGGTGCGATTCGCGCGGCGGATCTCGATGCAGTGATTTTCCCGGAGGTCGGCATTCACCGGGGCACGCTGGCGCTCGCGAGCCTGCGGCTCGCACCGCGGCAGCTGGTCGCCTGGGGACATCCGGAAACCAGCGGGCTGCCGACCGTCGATGCCTTCCTCTCGGCGGAGGCGTTCGAGCCTGCGGGCGCCGAGGCCCATTACAGCGAGCGACTTCTGCGGCTGCCGCACCTCGGAGTTCACCTGCAACCGCCTTGCGCTGAGCCCGCGAGCGTGGATCCCGAGGCCCTGGGGATCCGGGGCGATGCGCCCTGGTTCGTGTGCGCGGGCACGCCGTTCAAGTACGATCCCATGCACGATCCGGTGTGGGTCGAGATCGCGCGCCGCGTCCCCGACTCGACCCTGGTGTTCTTCGAGTACGAGCGGCCCGCCCTCAGCGAGCGGCTGCGCCGCCGACTCGAGGCGGCTTTCTCCTGCGCCGGGCTCGATGCGATGCGGCAGCTGCGCTGGATCCCCTGGCAACCCCGGGCCGCCTTCCGGGGGCTGCTGCGTCACGCCACAGGCTACCTCGATACGATCGGATTCTCGGGCTTCAACACGCTGATGATGGCTGTCGAGGCGGGGCTGCCGTGCGTCGCCCTCGAGGGACGTTTTCTGCGCGGTCGCCTCGGCAGCGGCATTCTGCGTCACCTGGAACTGCACGAGCTGGTGGCCGGCGACGTCGCCGCTTACGCCGGGATCGCCGCGCGTCTGGGTCTCGATCGCACGTATCGGGCGGCCGTTGCGACGCGCCTGCGGGCGGCGGCGCCGCGTGCGTATGGGGACCTGGCTGCGGTGCGGGCACTCGAGCAGTGCCTCCTGCAAGGCGGCTCAGCCTAGCTCTGCGGGCGGATCTGCTTCGACGCCACGCCGGGCGCGACGCCCGGGGACAGCTGGATTCCGTCGGCCAGAAACACGACGCGGCGGGTCTCGATGTCGAATCGCTCCAGCCCCAGGGTGCGAAGGATGCCGGCGAGCTCCTGCACGGGATCGACACCGATGCTGCGCAGATACTGGTAGAACGCCCCGCTCGCAAGATCGCTCGGCCGCCGGTGCGCCATGGTGAACAGATCCACGACCGCGAGTTTGTGCGAGCGGCCGTAGCGCGCGCCCCACAATACGTCCAGTCCCCAGGTGGAGATCGAGCGGTCGAAGTCGGCGATTGCTGCACGCAGCAGGGCCTGCGTGAAATAGGGGGCCATCACCTCGACGAAATTGGTCTCGCGCCATGCGCAGCTCGGATGATTCATGCAGACCCTGTGGCCGGCGACCGAGTCGGCCGTGAGGCTCGCCTGCGCCAGATCGATCCCCTGTTGCGAGACCCAGGCGCCGAAGGCGCCCGGATCGAAGTGCGTCTCGACGTCATCGTCGAGCAGCAACACTCCGGCGTAGCGCTCGAGCAGCTCGGCGCTGAGCAGCTGCTTGGCCGCAGAGAATTTGGACCACCCTCCGGAGGTCACGTAGTCCGCGGACTCGAGGAGCCAGCAGCCCTCGGCCGGCGGCGCAAAGAAGTTCGCGATGATGTCGAAGGAGCGGGCCGGGCCGGCCAGGTCCCAGCGCGGTTGCGGCACGGGGGTGGCGCCGGAACGCACGAACACCAGGAAGCGTCGCGGCGCATGTCCGGGCGCCGCATGCAGCGTTGCGCGCGCCTCGTTGCGAAAGCCGCGCCGCAGCGCCGGGTCAATGGGTGGCGTGCTCGACTGCATGCGCCGTGTCGTCCTGGGCTGTACCCCGGGGCTGGGGCCACGCGATTTCCGGGCGCTTCTCGCGCAGCGCCGTCACGAAGAAGCGCGCGAATTCACGCAGCACCCGCGGATCCTCGTAGAGCACCCCGGCACGCTCCCGGATGCGCTCGCGCACCGAGCGCGCGAACTGTGCATCGCAGGCGAGCCGCACGGCGATGTCGACGTAGCCCTGCGCGGAGTGTGCGATACAGTCGGCAATCCCGAGCTTGCGGAGCATCGCCTGCGTATGGCGCCCGCGCTGCAGCGATCCCGGCAGCGTCACGACCGGCAGGCCCACCGACAGGGCCTCGAGCGAGGTATTCATCCCGTTGAAGCAGATCGTATCGAGGCACACGTCGCCGATCGACAGCAGCTGCATGTATCTCGCGTAGGGCATGCGATCGAGGATCAGGATGCGCCGTGCGGCCTCGCCCAGGGAGCGCTTCAGCCGCGCCGACAGCTGCAGCGTATGGTCCTCATACTGTGCGCCCAGCAGCACGACGATTGCGCGCGGGTCCCGTGCGATGATCGCAGCGAGCAGCGGATCGAAGTCCGGATGCAGCTTGAAGAGCGACTGCGGGCACAGATACACATGGTCCTCGGGGTGCAGCCCGAAGACGCTGCGGTCCGGGGCCGGCTCCGGTGCCGGCGGGCGCTGGTAGTACGCGAGCGTCGGCAGGTCATGCAGCTCGAACAGCCGCTCGGTGTAGTGGCTTTGCGCGCCCGCGGGCTCGTAGAGGTCGTTGGAGATGAAGTAGTCCATGTTGGGGATGCCGGTTGTATCGGGGTGACCATGCCGATGTCCTGAAAGAAGAGCACGTCGAGCTCGAGTGCCCCGATCTGCTGCTGTGCGCGGCGCACCTCCGGGTCGATGTCCACGGCGTGATCGGAGGCACGGCGAATGGCGGCGTTGACCGCGTCGCGCTGCCCGGGCGGCAGGTGCAGCGAGTAAACCTCGAAATGCTCCCGATCGAGCGCGGCGATCAGGCCGCGACTGGTCATGCCGATGGAGTGCGAGCTCAGGAATCCGGAGATGAAGCCGATGCGGATCCGGCCTGGCCGCCGCCCTGGTGCCAGGCAGTGCGGAGCCACCGTCACCAGATGCGGGAAGGCACGGGTGAGCAGCGTCGCCGCCTTGCGCTGCAGGGCGGCATCGCTCATGCCCTGAAAAGCAAGAAAGAACGGCGCGCATACGTGCGCTGCGTTGAGATCCGAGCCCCGCAGCAAGCCCGCGATGGCCTCGTCGAGCCGACGTTCGTAATCGAGGCGGGAACGCTCGAGGTCGGTACCTGATGCCGGTATGGCGTCCACGCACAGCGCGAGCGCGAGACGCAGATCGTCGCTCGGAGTGCGCGCGAGCAGCCGCTCGGTGTAGTGCCGGGCCTTGTCGAGGAGTCCCGCACCGATGCAGATGCGGCGCGCCGCCTCGACGGGCGGGATCATCGAGGCATCGGCACGAGCCGCTTCTTCGAACATCTGCAGGCTCTCGGGCTGACGCCCCGTTTCATTGAGAAGCAGGCCGGCCGCAAAGAGCAGCGCCGCGGAGCGTGGCGCAAGTCGCAGCGCCTCGAGGTAAGTGGCCAGCGCCTCGCCACTTTGGCCCGCGGCGTGCAGCCCCTCGGCCCTTTGCACCAGCGACCGCAGGCCCGGCGCGCCGGGCGCCGGCGCCGCCGCGAGCGCCGCGAGACTCGCGCTGGCACCGGCGTGGCCGGGGTTGCGTGCCAGCACCTCGCCATAGATGCGGCGCGCCGCGCCCGCGGCACCGCCGAGGAACAGCGCCGTGGCGAGGCTCGTCAGAAGCTCGGGATTCTCCGGCTCGCGCAGCAGGGCGCGCCGGTAACAGGCGACGGCGGCTGCGAGGCTGCCGAGCTCCTTGTGCGCGCGTCCCAACGCATACCAGGCGCGTGGATCGTCCCGCGCAAGGGCGAGGGACGTGCGCGCCTCGTGGGAAGCGCGGGCCCAGTCGCCCCCGTCCAGTGCGAGCTGCGCATGCAGCGCGTGCGTCTCAGCCGACATGAGTGGAATTGCAGACTGCCTGCGCTGACAATAGCGCGCTACGCCGCTGCCGCTTCCGGTCCGTCAATTGCAATACTCCCATTCGATCTGTTCCTGCGCCCGCATGGAGGAACACTCCATCCGGGAGTGGATCGAGTACCACAGATCCATCGGGTTCGAGCACTTTTTCATCTACGGGAATGACGACGACTATCGGGTGCTGGCCGAGGCCCTGGCGCCGTATATAACCAGCCGCGTCGTCACCTTCAACCACTGTCCCGAGGTCGGCGCGCAGGTCAGAATGTACCTGCATTTTCTCCGCTGGTACGGCCGTGCGAGCGAGTGGGTGTGCTTCCTCGACCAGGACGAATACCTGCGGCTGGCAGGTTTCGACAACAGCGTTGCGGAGCTGACGCGGCAGGGCGGCAGGAGCTTCGATTCGATCCAGCTCAACTGGCTGAGCTACGGGACCAGCGGCCACGTGGAGCGCCCGCCGGGAAGTGTGCTGCGGCGCTACACCAGGCGCGCGCGCGCGCCCGACATCAACACCAAGCACGTCACGCGCACCTCGGCTTTCCTGTCGCTGCCGAGTCTGCCCGTGCCCTTCTGGCATGCCCTGCCCGCCCCACCGGTCCGTACCTGTTCCGCACTGCTCGAGCCCTGGTCCTTCTGGGACTGGATCGCGGGCACGCCCGCGAAGCAGGCTTACCTGGACCACGTCGCGCGCGACGGCGCGCGCCTCATCGACAGCGCGTGCGTCGCGCATTTTCACCTCAAGAGCGAGCAGGACTTCAGGCTACGGGTCGAGCGGGGGCTGGCGGGTGAGTTCGCCAACCAGGTCATGTACCGCGAGATCGCCGCCGACCCGGTGCGCAGGCAACAGTTCATCGATCAATCGAACGCGGTCGAGGATCGCTACCTCGCGGACTACTGGGAATCGCACATCGCAGCGCTGATGCGCGGCAATCCGCCCTGGTGAGAGCTCAGGGCACAACCCCGCTCAGCTGCCGATAGCCGCTGCTGCGCAGCGTTACCTGATCGCCCGGCTCGAGCTTCAGCCCCAACGCCGACCCTGCGTGCTCCTGGTGGTGGGGTCTCAGGAACAAATGCGCCTGGGTCGTCTGCTGGGTGGGGACATTGAGCGCCACGACGGTGATCTGCAGGACCTCGTCGGAGTTGTTGACGATGTCCACCTGCCGCAGCACCCCCGATCGATCCGCCGGGGCCGTGCCGTCGTCGACGCCGGAGTCCGTCGAGCCGATGCCCGGGTGAGAGGAGACCGTGAAGTACACCGGCAGGGGCGGAGCTTGATCGTCGGAGGGGGGCGCGCTGTCCCCGGTCGCCGCCGCGACCGGCGGCGCATCGGGCAGCACCGCCGTCGGGCGGCTCTCATCGCGTGCCATCGCCGCCCACAGATGCGCAACCGACCAGCCGCCCGGGCTGCTTTTCGGGGACGGCCGAGCGGGCAGCGCGGCCGGCTGCGGTCCCGGTGGCGCGCCCTGCATCCAGACGATCGCAAGCGTTGCCGAAAAGCTCAGCAGCACCAGGGCGGCCGTGGTGAGCGCTCGTTTACTCTTCATCAGGCGACTGCTGCGGCATCTGTCGATTACAAAAGCGAATCTTTACAAACGGTTGACGTTTGTGTGGCGCGTGCATTGGCCGAGGTATCCGGCGGATCTCGCGGGCGGGAACGTGGCCAGCGGAAAAACTGGCTCAGTTTCATGTGGCCGTAGTCTCCCTGTCATAACACGGGACCATCGTGCTGCCCCATAGGGAGGCATTGCCACACCATGAGAACAGCCAGACTCACTGCGGCGTTGGCCCTCGGTATCGCGGCGCAGGGGTCTGCCTTTGCCGGTACCGTGACCATCGGCAACGCCGGCAACCTGCTGCTCGGAGTGCAGGAAGTCGGCAGCAACGGCGTCACGCAGCCGACCTCGGGAGCCTGCAGCACCGCGCCGTGTGTGAATGGCCTGAGCGTGCCGGGAACCTACTACTACGGTGATGCGTTCGGCTCCCCCCTGTCGACCCCCATCCCCGGCTCATCGTCGAGCTACGTCTTCATCGACGATTTTCTCTTCACCACGGGGGCAAGCTCCGCCGACTCACTGACCTCGACAATCAACCTCGGCTCCGCGGAGGCCATCACGGGACTGCAGGTGCGACTCTATACAGCCGCGGGCAATTCGCTTCCCGCTCTGGGCGCGCCGGTCGGCGGTGCGGTCGATGCCTGGAGCACGTCGGTGAATCTCGGGCCCGGGCTCACGGGGACTTACTCGGTGCTGCCGCCGACCCCGTTGCTGGCGAACACCACCTATGTGCTCGAGATCGCGGCGACCGGAACCGGTAGCGCGGGCGGCAGCTACTCCGGCACCCTGAACCTCAATTCGGTGGTTCCGCTGCCCGCAGCGCTGCCGCTGCTGCTCTCGGGCCTGGGTCTGCTCGGTGGGGCAGGCGCGCTGCGGCGCCGGAGCGCGGTTCCCGCCTGAGGCTGCGCACGCGCCCTTGAGTGGCCGCGTCGCTTTACTCGTGTCCCTGAGCGGTGCGGTAGCCTTCGCGGCGCACCAGCGCGTCGCGCTCTGCGAGTGCCAGGTCTGACTCCACCATCTCGCGCACCAGCTCCTCGAACCCGATGCGCGGCGCCCAGCCGAGCTCCGCGCGCGCCTTGGAGGCATCGCCCAGCAGCGTGTCGACCTCCGCCGGCCGCAGGTAGCGTGGATCGATGCGCACCACGGTCTGGCCGGTCTTGCGGTTGACCCCGACTTCATCGGCGCCGCGGCCGCGCCATTCGAGCCGCATGTCGAGCAGAGCTGCGGCCTGCTCCACGAAGTCACGCACCGAGTACTGGCGGCCGGTGGCGATCACGTAGTCCTGCGGCCGTTCCTGCTGCAGCATCAGCCATTGCGCCTCGACGTAGTCGCGCGCGTGACCCCAGTCGCGGCGCGCCTCGAGGTTGCCCAGATACAGACAGTTCTGCAGCCCGGTGGTGATGCGGGTGAGAGCGCGCGTGATCTTGCGCGATACGAAGGTTTCCCCGCGGATCGGCGATTCGTGGTTGAAGAGGATTCCGCTGCAGGCGTAGAGGCCGTATGCCTCACGGTAATTGATCGTGATCCAGTGCGCGTACAGCTTGGCGACGCCGTAGGGGGAACGGGGGTGGAACGCAGTGCGCTCGGTCTGCGGCGTCTCGGCAACCAGGCCGAACATCTCCGAGGTGGAGGCCTGGTAAAAGCGCGTGCGACGCTCGAGGTGCAGGATACGCATCGCCTCGAGTATGCGCAGGGTGCCGAGCCCGTCGGCGTTCGCGGTGTACTCCGGGGTCTCGAAGGAGACCTGCACGTGGCTCTGGGCGGCGAGATTATAGATTTCGTCCGGCTGCACCTGCTGGACGATGCGCAGCATGTTGGTCGCGTCGGTGAGGTCGCCGTAGTGCAGCGTGAGCCGCGGATCGGTCACGTGCGGGTCCTGGTAGAGATGGTCGATGCGGTCGGTGTTGAAAAGCGAGGCCCGCCGCTTGACGCCGTGGACTTCGTAACCCTTGCGCAGCAGCAGCTCGGCGAGATAGGCGCCGTCCTGGCCGGTGATGCCTGTTACCAGGGCGCGCTTGCTCATGCGAGGCTCATGGTAAGCAGGACGCATGACGATCGCATGACGAGTGCGCTCAGCGACTGCGCCGCGTGGCGCAGAACTCGGCGAGCTGCCGCACCGCGGCACGGTACTCCTGATCGATCCAGGAGAATTCCAGCCAGAACTCACGCTGCGTGGGCAGCGTGGTGGCGTTGCGGCTGGCGAGGAACAGGCGCAGTGCGGCGTTGCGGTGCGTAGCGAGCGTCTGCACGTTGGCCTCCAGCACGCCGAGCTCGCCGATGGCGCGGCGCGAGAGCAGTTTTTGCGGCGCCGGCTTCAGTCGCTGCACGATCGCAGCGCTTCGAATTCGGCGGTGTTGCGGTCGAGCTCGGCGATCACCTCGCAGTAACGCCGCCAGGCGTTACGCAGCTGCTCGCATTCCGTCGCCGACACCCGGTCGAGGTCGCGGCGCGCCTGATAGTGCTCGGACTGGAGCCGCTGATGATGGCTTTCCAGCCGGTCCAGCCGATCCCAAAATCCCGAGTCGAGCCAATCGGCCCGCTGCAGCTCCGACGCACTCATTGACCCTCACCTGTGGCGCGTTTTACATCGGAAGGCGCCAAACGGTAGCGAAGGAGTGCTACAGGCAGGTTGCAGGCAGCTACTTCTTTTCTTTCACCGGCCGCCGCCAGCCCTCGATGGTGGTCTGCCGCGCGCGCGCCACCGTGAGCTTGCCGGCCGGCACGCTCCTGGTCACGGTCGAGCCCGCGCCGATGGTGGCACCGGCGCCGACCGTGATGGGCGCCACCAGCACGCTGTTGCTGCCGGTGTGCACGTCGTCCTCGATGATCGTGCGATTCTTGTTGGCGCCGTCGTAGTTGGCGATGATGGTGCCGGCGCCGATGTTGTCGCGCGCGCCGAGCTCGGCATCCCCCACATAGGCGAGATGGTTGGCCTTGGAGCCCTCGCCCATGATCGAGTTCTTCACCTCGACGAAGTTGCCGATGTGCACGCCGCGCGCGAGCGTCGAGCTCGGGCGGAAGCGCGCGAACGGCCCGATGTTGCACTCCGGTCCGATGCGCGCCCGGTCGATCACGCAATGCGCGAACACCTCGGTGCCCGCGCCGATCTCGCTGTTGCGGATGAGGCAGCCGGGACCGATGCGCACGCCCGCGCCGAGCACCACGCGGCCCTCGAGCACCACGTTCACGTCGAGGAACACGTCGGCGCCGTGCGTGACGGTGCCGCGCACGTCGAGCCTGGCGGGGTCGGCCACCGTGACGCCGGCGAGCATGAGCTCACGGGCCGTGGCCGCGCGCAGCGCCGCCTCGGCGGCGGCCAGCTGCACCTTGTCATTGATGCCGAGAACCTCGCTGGCGAGTGCCGCCACCACCGGCCGCACCGGGACGCGGTCCCGGACCGCCGCGGCGATGACGTCCGTCAGATAGTACTCGCCCTGGGAGTTCTCGGGGGTGAGACGCTCGAGCCAGCCGCGCAGCGCCCGCGCCGGAGCTGCCAGCACACCGGTGTTGCACTCGCGGATGGCGAGCTGCGCGCGGCTCGCGTCCTTCTCCTCGACGATGCGGCGCACGCTGCCGTGCCGGTCGCGCACGATGCGGCCGTAGCCGGCCGGGTCGTCGGTGCGCATGGTGAGGAGACTGACCTGGGCGCGCGCGCCGTGCCCGAGGAGATCGAGCAGCGTCGCGCGGCGGATCAGCGGCACGTCGCCGTATAGCACCAGCACCAGATGCTCGTCCGGTATCTGCGGCATGGCCTTAAGCACCGCGTGCCCCGTGCCGCGGCGCTCGGCCTGCAGGATCCAGCGGATCGGCTCGCCGGGAAAGGCGGCGGGCACGCGCTCGCCGCCGTGTCCGTACACCACGTAAATCGCGGCGGGCTCGAGCGCGCGCGCGGTATCGATGACGTGCTGCAGGATCGGGCGGCCGGCGAGCGGCTGCAGCGCCTTGGGCAGCCCCGACTTCATGCGCTTGCCCTCGCCGGCGGCGAGGATCACGACCGACAGCGGCGCTGGGGCGGCGGGGCGACGGGGCTGTTGGGTTGATGCAGTCGGCCGGCGCGAACGCCGTGCGCGGCGCGAAGCGGTGTTGGCCATGAGGAATTGTACCTCAGCGCTGCGCGACCACCGGGCCGTGCCCCTGGTTCGGCGGCGGCGCCTCGACCTCGCGCAGCTTCGCGCGCATCGCCGCCCCGACGAACAGCTGCGGGTTGGAATGCACCTGATGCTCGGCGTCTTCGCGCTGTGCAATCAGCCTGGCGGCGTGGGCGAAAGCGTCCTCGAGCGAGCTCGCCTCGGGGAGCGAGTCCTTGAGGAAGGCCTCGCCGAACCAGGTGAGGTCCCGGTCTTCCTCACAGCCGAAGGAGCTGTGGGTGGCGTCCGCGGCGGTCACCACCGCGCTGGTGTCGCTCTTCAGCGCCTCGATGAACACCCCGGCGTAGCACGCCGACACGATCACCACGCGGTAACGGATCCCCGAGTCATCGAGGGTCTCGCGCAGGTCCTCGGGATCGATCTGCGCGAGCGGCAGGGAGCCGTTGCGCACCTCGAGGCCGTCCTGCGAGCCGTGCGAGGTGAGGAACAGCACGAGCACGTCCTGCGCCGGGTCCATGCGCGTGGCGAGCAGCTTCAACGTCTGGTCGAGCCCGGAGAGGCTCGCCAGCGGCCAGCTGTCCCGGTCGCCGGCATCGTTAATAAGGAGTACCGAGCGGTCGGCCGAGCCGAACCGGCCGGCGAACACCTGCCGGGCGAACTGCGTCTCGCGGCTGAACACCTCCGGGTCGGCATCCCCGGCAAAGCCCACGAAATAGGCGCGCGGCGTGCCGGGCTCCGACGGGGTCACCCGCTCCACCACGGAGGCGATGCGCGCCGGCTGCTCGTAGAGCAGCGCTTCGGTCGCGGCCGGATCCTCGTCCGTCTGCTCCTGCGTATCCGGCAGCACCCACAGGCGCGTGTCGAGATCGAGCCAGCCGAGCGCCCAGGGCGAGGCCAGCAGGAGCGCGACCGCGAGCAGCGCCGGAGGCCAGCGCATCGGCCCGAAGGCGGCGCCGACCACCCGCACCGCGAGCACCGCCAGGTAGATCACCGCGAGCGTGCTCGCGAGCAACGGGCGCGCCGCCACCCAGGCCACATCGCCGAGCAGCCAGAAAAGCGTGAGCACGAACGGCGCAACCGACAGTGCCACGGCGAGCAGCGCGCGGGTCGGCGCACTGCGGCTCTGCGCGCGGGCGATGAGCGCGCAGGCGATCAGCCCGAGCAGCAGATAGGCGGCCCAGCCGAACAATCCGTCGAGTGAGAATTCCGCGCCGCGCTCGGCGTGCAGCCGGTCGAGCAGCACCCACACGGCGAGATCCACCAGCAGCAGCGCCGCGACGACGTCGAAGCCGGCGGCGAAGGCGGGCGGCCAGCGGCGCCTGAGGAAGAGCAGCGCCAGGCCGCCGCGCAGATTCCGTGCGAGCCCGCCGAGCAGCCCCGGCGGTGGCGCGTCCTGCGCCGCCGGCGGAGTGGCATGTTCCGGCGCCGCGCCCAGGGAATCAGCCCCGCTGGTCGCGCAGCCGCTTGAGCATCTTCATCATGGCCGCGGCGCGCGCCAGCTCCGCGAGCGCCTCCGCTTCCGTGATGTGCCCGCCTTTCTGCTGCAGGGCTTCCTCGGCGCGCTCCTTGGCCGCGAGCGCCGCCGCCTCGTCGAGGTCCCTGGCGCGCAGCGCCGTGTCGGCCAGCACCGTCACACCCTTGGGCTGCACCTCGAGCGCGCCGCCGCCGACGAAGAAGTGGTGCAGCGCGCCGTCGGCCGTTTTCACGCGCACTTCCCCGGGCTTGAGCAGCGTCAGCAGCGGCGCGTGCCGTGGCAGGATGCCGAGGTCGCCCTGCGAGGCAGGCGCCACCACCTCGACGGCCTCGCCGGAGAACAGCTCGCCTTCCGCGCTCACGATATCGACATGGATGGTGGTTGGCTCGGCCATGGTCTTTACTGCAGCGTCTTCGCCTTGGCGACCGCTTCCTCGATGCTGCCCACCATATAGAAAGCCTGCTCGGGGAGCGAGTCGTATTCGCCGGAAATGATGCCCTTGAAGCCGCGGATCGTGTCCTTGAGCGGGACGATCTTGCCGTCCTGGCCGGTGAACACCTTGGCGACGTTGAAGGGCTGGGACAGGAAGCGCTGCACCTTGCGCGCGCGGTACACGGTCAGCTTGTCCTCTTCCGAGAGCTCGTCCATGCCGAGGATCGCGATGATGTCCTGCAGCTCCTTGTAGCGCTGCAGTACTGCCTGCACGCCGCGCGCGGTGTTGTAATGCTCCTCGCCCACCACCAGCGGATCGAGCTGGCGGCTGGTGGAATCGAGCGGA
>Ga0335073_10010955_pt1 | contig 12749 bp, 9 predicted proteins | sample Lox_Sample_22_FD_207093 | JGI IMG/M metagenome (GOLD analysis project Ga0335073, IMG submission 207093) | Soil microbial communities from Loxahatchee National Wildlife Refuge, Florida, United States - Lox_Sample_2.2 | ecosystem: Environmental > Terrestrial > Soil > Wetlands | place: USA: Florida...
TATTTCTCGACGCCGAGTTCGCGATGCAATTCCGTGTATTTCAAAACCGCGCGGTCGAGGACATTTTTCAACCCGGTTTGAAAATGGCTGATGAGAAACGCGTCGCGCAGGACCTCTTCGCTCTCGTTTTTGAAAACGTCGCAGTGAATTTCCAGGATGACGTGGTCAATCGTCAGCGTGCCGGTTTTGTCGGTGCACAGCACGTTCATGGCGCCGAAGTTCTGGATCGAGTTCAGCCGCTTGACGATCACCTTTTTCCTCGACATCGCAATCGCGCCTTTGGAAAGGCAGACCGAGACAATCATCGGCAGCATTTCCGGCGTCAGCCCGACGGCGATGACCAGCGCGAAGAGAAAAGTGTCCTTGCCCCAACTGTGTTTGGTGAGGCCGTTGATGAGAAAAACCGCCGGCGCCATCACCGACATGAAGGTAATCATCAGCCAGACAAAGCGCTTCACGCCCTTGTCAAAGGCAGTCTCCACCTGCTGGCCGGCGAGGCTGCTCGCCATTTTGCCGAAATAGGTTTGTGGGCCGGTCGCCACGATGACGCCGGTGGCCGAGCCGCTTTCCACGCTGGTGCCCAGGAAGCAAATGTTCGTGTGCTCGATCGACGAAATATTGGTGCGCGGGTCGCGGGCGTCGGTCTTTTCCACCGGGAGCGACTCGCCGGTCAGCGTGGCCTGGATGATGAACAAATCCTTTGCCGTCAGCAGCCGAACGTCGCCCGGAATCATGTCGCCCGCGGACAATTTCACGATGTCGCCCGGCACGAGTTGTTGGAGCGCAATTTCCTTCGGCTGACCGTCGCGCACCACCGTCGCGGTGACTTTGATCATCGCCTTTAATTTTGCCGCCGCGTTGTCGGCGCGCGTTTCCTGCACCAGCCGCAGCGTCACGGCCAGCAAAATCATCGCCACCATCACGCCGCCGCCGACGTAATCACTCGGCCCGCCCGCCGTCGCAAACGTTACGCCCGCGATGACCGCCAGCAAAATCACCAGCGGATTGCGGAGGGCGACCCACAGCCGTTGCAGCCAGCCGTGCTGCTTTTCCTGCGCAACTTCATTCGGCCCAAAAACCTCCAATCGTTCGACCGCCTCGGCTTCGCTTAAGCCCTCCGGCGACGTTTTGAGGCGCTGCAAAATTTCGGCGACATCATTTGTCGCCGCGTCTCGCACCAGGTCGGCGGCGCGCCGGCTGTCGGAATTTGTTTCAGAAATCATAAAATTTCAAACCGCGTATCGTTCCAGAATCGTCAGCAACGAACGGAGATTGTGACGGTTCTCGGAGGGCGAGGCGGCTTCGATACAGGCGCGCATTTGCGACTCGATGACTTTTTCGCTGAAAGATTTCAGTGCCTGCCGCGCCGAAACAACCTGCATCAACACATCCGAGCTGTCGGCGTCGGCCTCCACCATTTTCTCAATAGCCTCCACCTGGCCCTTGATTTTTCGGAGCCGGACGACCAGCGCTCTCTTTTCCAAACCGGGGCGATGTTTCACTTTCATAATCCAACGTTTACCATCTTCCGCCGAATACGTCACTTAAATAATGGCGCTTGACCTAAATAGGGTATGGGGGTATATGGCACAGACCGTCGCCGTGTGCGCGGACGCCGCCATGGCCGCGAGGGGCGGCCTGTAGCGAAAGCCATGTTGGGCACTGACCGCGGCGGTCCCGGTCGTGGCATTGGCTACAAGTTTATAAAAATGGGGTTGATCTCTTCCGATTTGGGAATTGCCGCCGTGCGCACGGCGGCGACCGGTGTTTCCGCCGATTCCGTCGGCGACCCGGCGTTCAATCAGGATCGCGGGCCGATTTCTATTCTCGGCGCGCGGCTGCACTGGGAATTTTGACTTGTCGGCCCTGCGATCTTCCGCAAGCTTCCGTGCGCCGATGTCTGAAATCTCGCTGCTCATTGCCACGCGCAACGCCCACAAAACAGGCGAAATCCGGGCCATCCTCGGTGGTGGCTTCCAACTGCGGACGCTGAACGATTTTCCCGACGCGCCCAAAGTGGTCGAGGACGCGCCGACCTTCGCCGGCAACGCAACGAAGAAGGCCGTGGAACTGTCGAAATGGCTGGCGCAAATTCCGAATCCCGAATCCCGAATCCCGAATTTTGTTCTGGCCGACGATTCTGGCCTGGAGGTGGACGCCTTGAACGGCGCGCCGGGCGTGCATTCGGCACGGTTCGCCGCGGTGGATGCGGCCCAATCGGGCAACACGCCGGACGCGGACAATAATGCCAAATTGTTGCGCCTGCTCAAGGATGTTCCGCTGGAGAAACGCACGGCGCGGTTCCGTTGTGTCATCGCCCTGACGCCGGTATGGCCGCGAAAGGTCGAGGCCGCATCGCCCGTGTGTTATGCGGATGAATTTGAAATGCGGACGGAGCTCTTCGACGGCGTGTGCGAAGGCCGGATTATCTTTGATCCCCGTGGCCAGAACGGCTTTGGCTACGATCCGCTGTTTGTGCCGGTGTGGCATGGGCAAACCTTTGCCGAGCTGGGTGACACAACCAAGAATCAACTAAGCCACCGGTCGAAAGCCTTGCACAAACTTCTGAATCGCCTTCGCCCCGTCAATTGATCCGGCTGGCCGGCGCGTTCCAGTCAATGTTTGAGCCGGAAGAAGAGAGTGCCGCCGGTCGGGTTGTTCGTAACGACACTTTGATAACCCGACAACGCTGAAAAGTTGGTGACCGCCGGCCAGTTTGCCGCCGACAGGTTGGTGTTGGATTGCAACTGATAATCGGTCGCCCAAGCCGGCCAACTGACGACATTTTGGGCGCCGGCCGGGATTAGACTCAGAGTTGGCGGAACACTGGCGGTGGAAACAACCGTTGCGCCGGCGCCGACGGTACTTTGGATGGTGAGATAAATTGGATAATCCCCGGCGTTGGTGTAGGTGTGCGAGCCGAGTACATTTTTGCGGCTGTTCAAGCCGTTGACGATGACGCCGCTGTTGGTGGAATTGTCGCCCCAATTGATGTACACCGTGAAATTATTGGTGGAACTGTTGGGCACACCGTTGGTGAAAGTGGCCAGGAGCTGGTTTGTGAACGGCGTCAGCGCCAAGGCCGTGAAGTTGGTGCCCTGCGCGGAAATCGGCGTGTCGCCAAAGGTAAAGGTGCCGGATTCAAGGCCATATGGATACTGACTTGGATTATAGAACCAAGTCGAGAAAGGATAATAATTCCAGTAAGGGAACGAAGCCACAATGAAATAATAACTTGATGGCCCGGCAAAGTTGACGTTGGGAACGGTAATCCACTGCAGTTGGCCGTTGATGATGCTGCCGGTCGAGTTCGTTGAATTTTGATCCAGATTGATTACGTACCAGTAGAGAGTGTTTCCTTCCAGATCGAGAGCAGTGACAATGTTTGTCAATCGTCCATTCATCGGTGCGACTAGGTTGGTGACGGTGTTGGGATATAAAAATGGCGGATCGTTCTGCGTGTTTGTGATCGCGGTGGCGGTAAATGAATTCGTTGTCCGCCCACCTGCGCCGTCATCGGCGATAACACTGATGGTTCCAACCACGCCGGAGACATTGGTGGCGTTCAGGGTCAATACCGTGTCGGCTGTATCCGGCACGAACGAAGCCTTCGTGATAATCACATTGGCCAAGGGACGGCTGTTGGTGTCGGTGGGGGTGTTGATAACGTTGGTGAGCACGTTGAAACCGCGAAGCAGTTGCCCGAACAGCGTATAGCCGAAATCCAGAAACCGTTGCGCGCCTTGGGTGACAAAAAATTGCGAGCCGTCGGTGTTCTTGCCGGAGTTGGCCAGGGCCAATTGCCCGTTCCCGCTGAAGATCGCCTGCGGATTGAATTCGTCATCATACCGGAACACCGGGCCACCGGAGCCATTAGTGTTCGGGTCGCCGCCCTGAATCACAAAGCCGGGCACCACGCGATGAAAGATGGTGTTGCTGGTGTAAAGACCGGATTCGGTCAGTCCCTGAATCACATCCACCGTGTGCGGCGCGTATTCGCGAAACAACATGAAGGTCATGTCACCGATGTTCGTGACGGTCACCACGCCGCCGCGGAAGGGGGTGGGAAACGCGCCGGGCGCGTTGGAGGGCGCGGCTTGAACGACGGACATTTTCCAGAAAGGTTCGTTGGTATGGACCAGAACGATAATGCCGTTCGTGCTGCTCGTGGCCGAGAACGTCAATGGCCGGCCGTTCGGTGACGTGGCCGTCACCGGTACGATCAAGGATTTGCCGGCGGGTATGCTGGCATTGGGAATGGGATCAATCACCGGCACAGCAGAAGCCGAAAACGCCAGGACTCCAAAAAACAAAATGGCACCCACGATACAACGGCCATTCATAACGTGATACGGACGTGATTATATCACACCCCGAAATGTAGCGCAATTTGTCTGTTGATCTGGCAGTGGGTTACTTTGCCTGTTTCGGTGGGGCGAGCGTCCCCGCGAGCCGGCTCGTGAGTAGTCTCGCCCCACCAAAGTAGCCCAGTACCGCTTATCTGAGCAGGCTTCCTAATTGCAGTTTCCGGCGCAGCAAACCATTGTCGGCGCACATCCGGAGTTTTCCGCCCGGCGCCGGCAACGCGTAAAATTCGCCGCCGGCGCATTCGATCAACAACGCGCCCGCCGCCACGTCCCACAAATTGATGGTGCGTTCAATATAGGCGTCCAGCCGGCCAGAGGCGACGTAAGCCAGCTCCAGCGCCGCCGACCCCATGATGCGGATTTTTCTGACGCGCCGGGCGAGCCGGTTTACATGCGGCAGGCTCTTCTCAAGATTTTCCTGGCTCTTGGAAAAGCCCATGGCGATGACGGCGTCCGCCAGGCGCGCACGCCGGCTGACGTGGATGATGCGGCCGTTCAATCGCGCCGGCCCGCCGCGAACGGCCGTCCACAGTTCGTCCGTGAAGGGGCCGTAAATGACACCTAAAACAGTGACCTGTGACATGTGGCAGGTGACAGGATTTTGCCCGCTGCCAGAGTTGCCTTTCTTGTCACTTACCGCCTGCCATTTGTCACTCCTCGCCTGCAAGGCGATGGACACCGCCGCGTGCGGCATACCGAAGAAATAATTCACCGTCCCGTCAATCGGGTCCACCACCCAGCGATATTCGGCGTTTACGTCGCCGGAATCGCCTTCCTCGCCCAGCAGCGGGATTTGGGGGAAGGCGGCGCGCAGGATTTTCCCGATAAGTTGCTGGCAGCGCACGTCCAGTTCGAGTTTGATGTCGTGAGCTTCAGCGACCTTGACGCGTTTGGGCCGATGCCAGTGGGCGTACATGAGCCGGCCGGCGGCGCGCGCGGCCTGGGTGGCGGCGGCAAGGGCCGGTTCCAACGGAACGGTTTTCATCAATTGTTTATGGGAGGATTCATCATGGTCTCCACACTTTCCGCGGTCAACCGGTTTCATAACAACAACGCGGCCAGGCTGAAGTAAAACAGCAGTGTAAAAATGTCCGTGAAGGCCAGCGTGACGGGTCCGGCGGCGATTTTCGGGTCCAGCCGCAGCGCGTGTAACGCCGCCGGAATACTCAATCCGAAAAAGCAAGCCGCGCACAACGCCAACAGGATGCTGGCGCCGATGACGAAACCCACCAGCCCGCTCCCGCGCCACAGCCAGGCGATGAGGCCGACGACCGTGCCGCAACCGGCGCCCAACAGCAGGGCCGTGCCCGCCTCGCGCCGGAACGCCCGGACGTACCAACTGAAATTCAGATTGGCTGCGCGCAAAGCCTGGATGGTCACGGTCATGGACTGGACGCTCACGCTTTCGCCCAACCCCAGCACCAGCGCGAGAAAGAACGCCAGGACAATGCTTTTGGCGAGGGTGACGGCGTAAACGCTGGCGAGCAGGGCGCACAGCGTTCCGCTGCCGATGGTGGCCAGCAACCAGGGAAAACGGAACCGAAACGCCCGCAGCGGCGACGCGCCGTGCACTTGGGACACGCGCAGACCGATGGACTCAAACAACGCATTCGTCTGCTCGCGCTCGGCAATGTCGAAGGCTTCCTCCGTCAGCAAACCCACGTCCACCACCCCGACGATTTTTCGCGCCTCGTCCACCACGGGCAAGGCCAGGAACCGGTGCAGGACAAACGCCTCGCACGCCTCCAGCACCGTCGCCGTGTGGGGAATGGCCATCACTCGCCGGATCATCAGCTCCGCCAACCGGCGTTCCAACGGCGCCGTCAACAACTGACGCGTGGGCAGGACGCCGGCCAGCCGTCCTTCCGCATCCACGACATAGAAATAGACGATCTTTTCGCCGACACCGCGCTGCCGGATGGCGTCCAGCGCCTGTTGGACAGTGAATGCCTCGGGCAGGATGGCGGCGTCCTTGCGGGCGACCGCCGAAACCGGCTGATGCAAATGATCCTGTTTTTCCGTCAATTCCACGGCGGTAAAAGTTAGACGAGCAGTTCGATTAGGAAAGCCGGAATTCTCCGCCACCGCGGGACCCCGAACGCCGAAACGGTTGGCATTCAAGGTGCTGGTTGTTTCCGGTTAAACCCATGGTGGTTGGAACCGTGCCATGAACATCCAATTATTTCCGAACGCGCAACAGCTTTGCGCGGCCAAAGTTCTCATCATTGACGATGAGGCGGCGGACATTCGAGTGCTCGAATGGACATTACGCGCGGCCAAATTTCCCAACGTCCGCAGTTCGACCGACTCGACCCGGGCGTTGGAAATGTTCAACGAGTTTCAACCCGACCTCGTGCTGCTTGATTTGTACATGCCCCAGCCGGACGGATTTACCCTGCTGAAACAGTTCCAGCAGGCAACGCCGGCCGGGGAATTCCTGCCGGTGCTGGTGCTGACCGGCTATGACACGGCCGAGACGCGCAATCAGGTCATGGCTGCCGGGGCCAACGACTTCCTGGGCAAACCCATTGATTGTTCGGAGGTCATGCTGCGGATCCGGAATTTGCTGCAAACCCTTTTTCTCCACCGGCAGGCGCGGGAAATGCAGAAACAACTGGAAGCCGGCCCGGCGGCGCGAGAAGCCGGCCGCCCGGCCCAAACCGGCCGGAAAGCATGATGGCCATGACCGTATTCCGCCCTGAATGATGGAAACGATCTCACGCGAACAACTCGACCAATTGCTGGCGGCCATGGTGCAAAGTGCCGGGGGCATCTCGGATTTGCTGTTTGTGACCGGCAAACCGCCGCAGGTGGAGGTTCACGGGAAGCTCAAGCCCTTTGAGATGGAACTGCCGGAATCCTTGCTCACCGGCAAACGCATTGAAGGGCTGGCGGGAACCATTATCAATGGCAACGAACGGTTGATGCAGGATCTGATGCAGCGCGGTTCGTGCGATTGCAGCTATTCGCTGCAAAATTTTTGCCGGTTCCGCGTCAACATCTACCGCCAGAACGGCTGCTATGCGATGGTGTTGCGCCGGCTCGAATCCCAGGTTCCCTCCCTGAAAGTGCTCCAGCTGCCGCCGGTCTTCCGGGAAGTCATCAAGGAGAAGAACGGCCTCATCTTCGTGACCGGCGCCACGGGCAGCGGCAAAACCACCACGCTGGCGGCCATGTTGAATGAGATCAACCAGGCCAATGAAGTCCACATCGTCACGCTGGAAGACCCGATTGAATTTCTGCATCCGCATCTCAAATCCACCTTCAGCCAGCGCGAACTGGGGCGCGACTTCTACGCCTTTCCCGACGGCATGCGCGCCGCCCTGCGGCAGGCGCCCAAGGTGATCCTGGTCGGCGAAATCCGCGACCGTGAGACGATGGAGATTGCGCTGACCGCCGGGGAGACCGGTCACGTGGTTTACAGCACCCTGCACACCATCAGTGCCGGACAGACCATTCACCGCATCCTCGGCATGTTTTCCAAGGATGAAGAGCAGCAGGTCCGCGAGCGCCTGGCCGGCAGCCTGCGGTACATCATCAGCCAGCGATTGATTCCCCAAAAGGACGGCGGGCGGTTGCTGGTCACGGAATTGATGGGCAGCAGCCTGCGCACCCGCGAAGTCATCGTGCTGGGCGAAAACGATAACCGGCGATTTTCCGACATCATCGAAGCCGGGAACACCTACGGCTGGCACAGCTTCGAACAATCCCTGACCGACGCCTACGAAAAGGATTTGATCACCGAGGAGACGGCCGTGCTGTACAGTGTGAACAAACCGATGATGCACCAGCGGCTGGACGCGGTGAACAAGCGCAAGGCAAACGCGCCGGTTCCCAGCTCGTTGAAGATGAAGTCGAACACGCGGTTTTTGAAAAAGGAACAGGCGCCTCCGCCCAAACTCCCGGTGACGGATCCGACCAAAGCGGCGCCATGATGGCACGTTGCTGGCGCAGGTGGCTGACGCCAATGGCCGGGCAGCGCAGTGAAAGGGCGGAAGGCGGCCGATTGCCCAACCGGCGACAGGCAGGTTGCCAACCGGTGCTGCGATTCTAACTTTCCAACGCGGCGAGCGCCGATGTGACATGTCCGCGTTTGGCCTGCCAGGCCGCGAGCCGCTGTTGGTGTTCCTGCAATACTTCTGCCGGCACCTTTTGAACAAAGTTCGGGTTGGCCAGCTTTTGTTCAACCCTCGCAATATCGGTGTCGATTTTTTGCAGTTCCTTCTTCAGCCGCATTTTTTCTGCCTCGACGTCAATCAAGCCTTCCCGTGGCAGGAACAAATCACCCGATTCGGTCCGCACCGTCATCGTGCTTTTCGACGGCTGATAGTCCGCCTTCACTTCGACCGATTCGGCATTCAGCAACAACTTGAGCACTTCGACATCGTGCCGCGTCACTTCGCGGGCCGGTTTCAGGATGAAATTCACTTTCTTGTTCGCGGCGATATTTGCATTGCGTCGCAGATTGCGTCCTTGGGAAACCAGTTCGTTGCGCGTTTCGATCTGTTTTTCATCATCGCCGGTCAGGCCGTAATGCGATTTGAAATCGTCGTCGAGCGGTTTCGGCCACGGCGCGGTCATGATGGTCTGGCCACCCTGGTCATCCGGCATGTCCTCGGCGTAACCCATTCCGTGCCAGAGTTCCTCCGTGATGAACGGCAGGAACGGATGAAACAGGCGCAGCGTGTGCGACAGGACGAAATCAATGACCGCGAGTGTGTTTGCCTTACGGGCTTCATCCTCTGTAGCAGCGGACATAAGTCCGCTCTGAATTTCTGTTTGAGCCGACTCACATCGGCGCCCACCGGAAAGAGCCGCCTTGCTCGCCTCGACGTACCAGTCGCAATATTCGCTCCAGAAAAAGCGGTAGAGCGTCGCGGTAGCGTCGCTGAATTTGTATTCGGCAAACGCGGTGTTCATTTCGCGGATGGCGGCGTCGAGCTTGAGCAAAATCCATTTGTCGTCGGCCGTTAAGAGTTTCGGATCGATTTCGCCTTGAATGGGGAAGTCGGCACGGCCGACCATCTGGCGGAAGCGGCAGGCGTTCCAGAGCTTGTTGCAGAAATTGCGGCCCAACTCGACGTTTTGTTCGTCGAACAAGATATCCTGGCCGAGCGGCGCGCTGCGCATCGTGCCGAACCGGAGCGCGTCGGCGCCGTGTCTGCCGATGAGGTCGAGCGGGTCGGGCGAATTGCCGAGGCTCTTGGACATCTTGCGGCCCTGCTTGTCGCGGATGATGCCGGTGAAATAAACGTTCTGGAACGGTTTGGCGTCCGGGAGCCCGAACTTCGGGTCGCCCATGAATTCGTAGCCGGCCATGATCATGCGCGCGACCCAGAAGAAAATGATGTCCGGTCCAGTAACCAGGTCGCTGGTGGGATAAAACGCCTTGAGTGCGGGTGTTTGTTCCGGCCAGCCCATCGTTGCAAACGGCCACAGCCAGGAACTGAACCAGGTGTCCAGCACATCGGGGTCTTGTTCCCAATTTTCCGGATCGGGTGGAGGATTGATGTTGCACCAGATATCGTGCAACCGCGGATGTAAATCCGCGGGTGAACCGTCCCTGCTTTGGCAAGCGCCGCTGCCAGATTTTGGATACCACACCGGAATCCGGTGCCCCCACCAAAGTTGGCGGCTGATGCACCAGTCCTGGATATTGCCCATCCAATGGTCGTACACCTTCGCCCAGCGCTGCGGGTGGAAGCGCATTTGCTGGTGGGTTGAGCGTTCCCGCGAGCCGTCTTCGGCAGCGGATGATCCGGCTCGCGGGGACGCTCGCCCCGCCGAATCATCTTCCTGCTCCACACAATTCCGCGCCTGCTCCACGCTCGGATATTTCAAGAACCATTGCTCGCTCAGGCGCGGCTCAATCGGCACATCGGCGCGTTCACTGAAGCCGACGTTGTTGGTGTAAGGCTCTTCCTTTTCCAATGCACCCATCTCGGTGAGCAATTCCACGGCAATTTTCCGGGCTTTAAATCGGTCCAACCCATTTAGGCCAATGCCGGCTGCGGCATTCATGTGGCCGTTGGGATGCATGATGTCAATCTGCGGCAGCTTGTGGCGCTGGCCGATTTCAAAGTCCGCCTGGTCATGCGCGGGCGTCACTTTGAGCACGCCGGTGCCGAACTCAAAATCCACGTGCTCGTCGCCGATGATGGGAATGAGCTTCAATTCGCGCGGCAATTCCGCCGGCAACGGGCGGACGACATGCTTGCCGATGAATTTCGCGTAGCGCGGGTCCTTTGGGTTCACCGCCACGGCGGTGTCACCGGGAATCGTTTCCGGTCGCGTGGTGGCGATGGTCAGCCAGACGCCGGTGCTCTTGATTTCGTTGTAGCGGCGGTCTGTGACCGCCGCATTTCCAGATGGCGGCGCTGACACAGCGCCGCTACAGTCGACGACCTCGACCTTGAAATAATAGAGCGAGCCTTTCTGCTCCTTCATCACCACTTCTTCATCCGACAAGGCAGTCTGGGTGGCGGGGCACCAGTTTACCATCCGTTTGCCGCGATAGATGAGGCCCTTTTTGTAAAGCTCGACGAACGCTTTTTGCACGCAACGCGAATACGCTTCGTCCATCGTGAACCGTTCGCGCGTCCAATCGCATGACGCGCCGAGTTTCTTCAACTGCTGGATGATGATGCCGCCGTGTTTTTCCTTCCATTGCCAGACGCGTTCGAGGAATTTCTCGCGTCCCCAATCGTCGCGGTGCTTGATTTCGCCGGCTTTCTTCAGTGCTTTCTCGACAACGGTTTGGGTGGCGATGCCGGCGTGGTCGGTGCCGGGCAGCCAGAGGACTTCCTTGCCGTCCATGCGCGCCTTGCGGGCGAGGATGTCCTGGATGGTGTTATTGAGGACGTGGCCCATGGTGAGCACGCCGGTGACGTTGGGCGGCGGGATGACGATGGAATAGGCCGGGCGTCTGGGCGAGACGCGCGCCGGGTCGGCCACAAAACATTTCCGGTCGAGCCAGAACCGGTACCACTTGTCCTCGACGGACTGCGGTTCGTAGGCTTTGGAAATCTCAGACATTTTCGGAAAATATTTTAGCCGCAGATTTTCACAGATGAAACACAGATAAATTGAAAAGGAACATCTGTGTTCAATCCGTGTTCATCTGTGGCCCAAAGATCATTTCTTCAGCAAGGCAAACTCCATGCTGTCCACGAGCGCCTGGAGGCTGGCTTCGATGATATTCTCATTCACACCCACGGTGCCCCACTCACGTTTGCCGTCGCTGGACACGATGAGCACGCGCGTTTTGGCGGCGGTGCCGGTGTCGCTGTTCAGAATGCGCACCTTGTAGTCGGTGAGGGTCACCTGTTTCAGCTGCGGAAAGGATTTTACCAGCGCGGCGCGCAGCGCCCCGTCCAGCGCATTCACCGGGCCGTCGCCTTCGGCGACCTCATGATGGACCGTCTTGCCGACGCGCACGCGCACCGTGGCTTCGCAGATGGATTCGCGGGTGTCGCGCCGCATCGAAACGTGATACGTCTCCACGGCGAACGACGGTTCGCGGTGCTTGAGGGCCTGGCTGATAAGCAGGGCCAATGAACCTTCGGCGGCCTCGTATTCGTAGCCCTGCCCTTCCAGTTCCTTCACGCGCGCCGTGACGGCCTTCACCTCCGGCATGTCCGGCTTGAGTTTGAACCCGAGTTCGGCGGCTTTCATCAAAATGTTCGTCCGGCCCGACATGTCGCTGACGAGCACCCGGCGGGCATTGCCGATGGCGGCCGGGTCAATGTGCTCATAACTGCGCGCCACGCGGTCAATGGCGTGCACGTGCATGCCGCCCTTGTGCGCAAACGCCGTCTGGCCGACCCACGGTTGCCGCGGGTTGTGGCGCAGGTTCGCGATTTCGTCCACAAATTCCGAAAGTTCCTTGAGCTTGGGCAGGGATCCCGCCGGCACGCCGGTCTTTCCCATTTTAAACTGCAACAACGGGATGACGCTGATCAAATTGCAATTGCCCGTGCGCTCGCCGTAGCCGTTGATGGTGCCCTGCACCTGCGTGGCGCCGGCGGTGAGGCCTGCCAGCGCGTTCGCCACGCCCACGCCGCAATCGTCGTGCGTATGAATGCCGATCCGCGTGTTCAACTTGCCTTTCGCCAGCGCGGTGACGCGCGCGATTTCCTCCGGCAGGCAGCCGCCGTTCGTGTCGCACAACACGACGCAATCCGCACCCGCCTTCTCGGCGGCCTGCCAGGTGGCCAGCGCGTATTCCGGTTCAGCCTTGTAACCGTCAAAACTGTGTTCGGCGTCGTAAATGACCGTCTTGCCGTGGTCTTTCAGAAAACGGATGGTGTCGCCGATCATGGCGAGATTTTCATCCGGTTTGGCCCGGAGCACTTCGGTCACGTGCAACAGCCAGGTTTTGCC
>Ga0335073_10010956_pt1 | contig 12748 bp, 8 predicted proteins | sample Lox_Sample_22_FD_207093 | JGI IMG/M metagenome (GOLD analysis project Ga0335073, IMG submission 207093) | Soil microbial communities from Loxahatchee National Wildlife Refuge, Florida, United States - Lox_Sample_2.2 | ecosystem: Environmental > Terrestrial > Soil > Wetlands | place: USA: Florida...
GGCAAATCTCCGCAAGGACGGCGCTCCCGCCGAGCACGCGGTGTCGTCCGCCGGTGCAGCGCAAGCCGCTGTTGCGCAACGACCGGCAGTGGCGGCGGCGCAGCCCGCATCGCGACCGGCTGCGGCAGCCGCAGGCGCATACAACCCGCCCATTTATCAGCCGCACGAAGGCGACGTGATCGAGCCCTTCACGCGCCGCCGCAAGCTCATTGCGGAGCACATGGTCTACTCGAAGACGCACTCGCCGCACGTCGGCACGGTCGCCGAGGTGGATCTGACGCGTGCAACGCGATTTCGCGCCGAGCATAAGGATGACTTCCAGCGCCGCGAGGGCTTCGCTCTCACGATGCTGCCGCTGGCGGCCTACGCCACGGTCCGCGCGCTCAAGGAATTTCCGCGGATGAATGTCTCGGTCGCCGGAGATTCAGTGATCCTGCGCAAGCAGATCAACCTCGGAATCGCGATGGATACCGACGAAGGTCTGCTCGTGCCGGTGATCAAGGCGGCGGAAGGAATGTCGCTGACGGGAATCGCGCGCGAGATGGAAAATCTGCGCCGCAAAATCGCCGAAAAGAAAATCACCGCCGACGATCTCGCGGGCGGCAGTTTCACGCTCTCCAATCCCGGGCGCGAAGGAAACCTCTACGGCTTCGCGATAATCAATCAGCCGCAGGTCGGGATACTCAGGATGGGCGAAGTGAAGAAGCGTCCGGTCGTGATCGAAGTCGACGGCGCCGACGCGATCGTGATCCGCACGATGATGTACCTCGCGCTGTCATACGATCATCGCGTAGTCGACGGCGTCCTCGGCAACCGCTTCCTCTACCGCACCGCCAAAATCCTCGAAGAAGCCGACTTCGAGTTCTGAGTCTTGATCTCGCGCAATGATGGCACTCGAGTAGAAGCGTCAGGCGCTCAAACTTCCCTTCCCGTGCGAAGGGAAAGAGGGTTAGGTCGATTTTTTCTGAAAGCGCCGCGATCCCCGGAATCCAGACAAACGACCTAACCCCTGACCCCTTCCCGCACGCGAAGGGGAACCAGAAAACCGACGCGATCGCGATTCCGTAGCGGCGATTGATGGATGCGACTTCGCCGATGCATTGCGTGGCGATCTCGCGGTCAGTCGTCGATCCGGTTGCGTGTGGGCGCGTGGTCGTGAGAAATACGTCCTTGCGGCTCTGAGCGCCGCATCGTTTTCAGCGCAGGGGCGTTTGTCCTTCAATGGCTAGAGAGAACGGGTTGGCTGCGAACCCCGAGGCTGCGCGGCTGGTCGAAGACGCGCGCCATCGCAATAATTGGAAGCTGTGGGGACCATATCTGCCCGAACGGCAGTGGGGCACCGTTCGCGAAGATTACTCGCCGACGGGCGATGCCTGGAATTATTTTCCTCATGATCACGCTCGCAGCCGTGCCTTCCGATGGGGCGAGGATGGCCTGCTCGGTCTCTGCGATCGGCTGTGCCGCCTGTGCTTTGCGACCGCGCTGTGGAACGGCCGCGATCCGATCCTGAAAGAACGGCTCTTCGGCCTCACCGGCCCCGAGGGCAATCACGGCGAGGACGTCAAGGAATGCTACTACTACCTCGACGCGAGCCCGACGGCGTCGTACCTGCGCGCGCTCTACAAGTATCCGCAGCGTGCATATCCCTACGATCAAATCGTCGCGGAGAATCGGCAGCGCACGCGCCTCGATCGCGAGTACGAGCTCGTCGATACCGGGGTCTTCGACGACAATCGCTACTTCGACGTCTTCATCGAGTACGTCGAAGCGAGTCCCGAGGATATCCTCGTCAAGATCACCGCGCACAATCGCGGACCCGAAGCGGCGCGCCTCGATATCATCCCGACGCTATGGTTCCGCAACACCTGGAGCTGGGGCCGCGACGGCGATACCTACTGGCGCAAGCCCGCGATCAAGCGCACATCGCCGTCGACGGCGCGTCTGGTTCACGAATCGCTCGGCGGTTATATCTTCCAGGCCGCGCCGGCCTCGGACGGAACGCGCCCGCAATTGCTGTTCACGGAGAACGAGAGTAACAACGAGTTACTGTTCAAATCGCCGAACGCGAGCCCGTATGTAAAGGATGCGTTCCATCGCTACCTGGTTCATGGCGAGCGCAGCGCGATAAATCCCATGGGCGTTGGAACCAAGATGGGCGCACTTTACAGCTCGACGGTACCCGCTGGTGGCGAGCAAATCGTCAGGGTCCGATTCTGCGACTCGAAGTCCGTCAGCGAGATCGAAATGAATCGCGGCTTCGATGAAATGATCGACCAGCGGCGCGCCGAACTTGACGAATACTACCTCGCGCTCAAGCACGAATACGGAAAGCGCGTTATCAACATTCCCGTCTTGCAGAACAACACCACGACTGAACCGGCCCAACTCGGTGAGGAGTTCTTCACACCCGACGAGGACCTGATAGTGCGGCGCTCGATCGCGGGGCTCATCTGGACCGTGCAGTTTTATCACTACATCGTCGAGGAATGGATCGACGGCGATCTGTCCACGCCCACACCGCCCAAGGATCGCAAGCGCGGACGCAATGCCGACTGGCGCCATCTGCATAGCCTCGAACTGATCTCGATGCCCGACAAGTGGGAGTATCCGTGGTTTGCGGCGTGGGACCTTTCGTTCCACATGATGCCGTTCGCAGTATGGGATCCGAAATTCGCGATGCATCAGATCGAGCTGATGCTGCGCGAAAACTACATGCATCCGAACGGCCAGATTCCCGCCTACGAATACAACTTCAGCGACGTGAATCCACCCGTCCAGGCCTGGGCCGCGTACCGCATCTACAAGATCGCGAGTCCGCTCGGCGGCGCCGATCGCGTTTTCCTGTCCAAGGTGTTTCAGAAGCTCCTGCTCAATTTCACCTGGTGGGTGAACCGCAAGGATCCCGAAGGGCGCAATCTGTTTTCGGGCGGCTTCCTCGGCCTCGACAATATCGGCCTGTTCGATCGCTCTCGGCCGCTGCCCGGCGGCGGCCAACTCGAGCAGGCCGACGGCACGGCCTGGATGGCGTTCTACTGCGCCTCGATGCTGTCGATCGCGCTCGAGCTCGCGTCCGTCGATCCCGCCTACCAGGACATCGCTTACAAGTTCCTCGAGCACTTCACTACGATTATCGAGGCGATGCACGGCGAGGGCACCGATGCGCTGTGGGATGAAGAGGACGGATTTTACTACGATCGGTTAATAGCGGGCGGGGTGACGTTCCCGCTCAAGATTCGCTCGATGGTCGGCATCATCCCGGTGCTGGCGGCTTCTGTCGTCGAGACTGGGATGATCGAGAAGCTGCCCGAGTTCTACGAGCGCGTGCAATGGTTCCGGCAGCATCGCAAGAACCTTTCGCGCCACTTCCAGTTCCGCGAATCGACCCATCCCGCGGGCACGCTGCGCGGGCTTATTGCGCTGCCCTCGAGCGAGCGGCTGGTGCGCGTGCTGCGCTACGTCCTTGACGAGAACGAGTTCCTGTCGCCCTACGGTGTGCGGTCGCTCTCGCGCTACCACAAGGACCATCCCTTCGAGTTGAATATCGAGGGCCACGTTCATCGCGTGCAGTACCAGGCGTCGGAGTCAGACTCGGGACTTTTCGGCGGCAACTCGAACTGGCGTGGCCCGGTATGGATGCCGATTAACTATTTGTTAGTCGAGGCGCTCGAAACCTATCACCTGTTTTATGGCGATACGCTTAGAGTCGAGTGCCCAACCGGCTCGGGCGTGATGATGACACTGCGGCAAGTCGCGGCCGAAATCTCGCGGCGCCTGGCGAGCCTGTTTCTGCCGGACAAGAACGGGCGACGCCCGTGTCACGGTGACGATCCCCGCTACATGAACGATCCGCACTGGAAGGACCTCGTTTTGTTCTACGAATACTTCGATGGCGACACGGGCCGCGGTCTCGGCGCGAGTCATCAGACCGGATGGACGTCGCTCGTGACGCGCATGCTGCGGCGCGGCACCGAGGAATGGCAGCGTTACCAGTACGAGGCGCAGGCCCAAGCGCCGGGCTACGTAACGGTCAAGGCGTCGTAGCAGGTGCACGATGAAGGCGATGGCGGTAGAGAAGCCGGCGCCGATAGAATCCGGGCCCCTCAAGCTCTTCGATCTGCCGATACCTGAGCCCGGTCCACATGAGCTGCTGATTCGAATCAAAACCTGCGGTGTGTGCCGCACTGATCTCCACGTATGCGAGGGTGATCTGCCGCCGCGCATTTCGCGCGTCGTGCCGGGGCACGAGGTCGTCGGCATCGTCGAGCGGCGCGGCGATGCGTGCACTCGGCATCAGGTTGGCGCGCGCGTCGGAATCGCGTGGCTGCGCGAGACCTGCGGCACCTGCATTTACTGCCAGCGCGGCCGCGAGAACTTGTGCCCCAACGCGCGCTTCACTGGATATGACCATGACGGCGGCTATTCGGAGTGGGCAGTCGTCAACGAGAACTTCGCCTACGCGCTCCCCGATCAGCTCGGCGACGATGAAGCCGCGCCGCTTCTGTGCGCGGGAATCATCGGCTATCGCGCGATCAAGCGCGCCGATATCAAGCCCGGATCGACCGTGGGACTGTATGGCTTCGGCGGCTCGGCACATCTGGCGATCCAGGTGCTCAAATATTGGGAGTGCCGTGTATTCGTAATGAGCCGCGGCGGGCCTCATCGCGATCTCGCCGCAGACCTTGGTGCCGAGTGGATCGGCAACGCGGAGGATCGGCCGCCATCACCGCTCGACGCCGCGATCCTGTTCGCACCGGCAGGTAATCTCGTGCCGCCTGCGATGGAAGCGCTCGATCGGGGTGGAATCCTCGCCGTCGCAGGAATCTATCTGAGCCAGATTCCGCCGCTCGATTACGAAAAGCATCTCTTCTATGAGAAGGAGCTTCGCAGCGTCACCGCCAACACGCGCCAGGACGCCGAGGAATTCCTGAAAATCGCCGGCGAAATCCCGATTCGCACGCATACCGTGCCGTTCGGTCTCGAAGAGGCCAACATCGCACTCACGATGCTCAAGCACGACGAAATCAAAGGCGCCGCCGTGCTCCGCGTCTCCTGAACTTTTCAGTGGGCCGAATCCGATAAATAGCCTCTCCCGGTGTGTGGCTTCCGCCTGCGGTTCCAGCCGCCGGAGAGGCTATTTTCGTGGTCGCATCGACACGAGCAACTTGGAGTATCGTGATCGTAGCGGAGGCTAAGATGACTGCATCAGCCAGTCGCGATAGTGAAGTTCTGATCGTTGGAGCAGGTCCCACCGGTCTCGTGCTCGCGCTGTGGCTCACGCGCCTGGGCGTGCGCGTTCGAATCGTCGACAAAACGGATCAGCCCGGAACGACGTCGCGTGCGCTTGCCGTGCAGCCGCGCACACTCGAGTTCTATCGTCAGTTTGGATTTGCGGACGCGGTCGTCGCGCGCGGCCGCGCAATCGGCGCCGTCAATCTCTGGGTGTCCGCGAAGAAATCGGCGCACGTTCCGATTGGTGAGATGGGCAAGGGCCTCAGTCCATATCCGATGCCGCTGATATATCCGCAGGACGAGCACGAGCGGATGTTGATCGATCGTCTGCGCGAGCTCGGCGTCGAAGTGGAGCGACAAACAGAGCTGATCGATTTCGACGACGAAGCAGACGGCATCAGAGCGCGTCTGCGCGGTCATGATGGCGCCGAGGAAGCATACCGCGCGGCCTATATAGCAGGATGCGATGGCGGGCATTCCACCGTGCGGCAGAAGCTCAGGATCGGATTTCCCGGCGGCGCGTATGACCATCTGTATTACGTGGCCGACGTTAACGCGCACGGGCAGGTGCTTAACGGCGAGATTCACGTCGGGCTCGATCGCGAAGATTTCCTGGCCCTGTTCCCGTTGAAAGATGAAGGATGCGCGCGCCTGGTCGGTACGGTGCGCGACGACTTGCACGGTCGCGAGGATCTCAGCTGGGACGACGTCCGCACGACGGTCGCGAAGTGGATGCGAATCGAAGTCGAGCGCGTGAACTGGTTCTCGACGTATCGCGTGCATCATCGCGTCGCGAATCATTTCGGCGTGGGACGTGCGTTTATTCTCGGCGACGCGGCTCATGTGCATAGTCCAGTCGGCGGACAGGGGATGAACACCGGTATCGGCGATGCGGTGAATCTCGCGTGGAAGCTCGCCTCTGTCCTGCGCGGTCGCGCGGATGCGGATCTGCTCGCGACCTACGAGCCGGAGCGCATGGCGTTCGCGCAGCGCCTGGTCGAGACGACCGATCGCGCATTTACGGGCGTCGTCAGTTCGAGTGAGATCGCGTTGCTGTTTCGATTGCGGCTGGTGCCGCGTTTGTTGCCCGGACTCCTCAGGATTCCCGCTGCGCGGCGGTTCTTCTTTCGGACCGTGTCGCAGACGGGTGTGAACTATCGCCGCAGCGCGCTCAGCGTCGGGCATCTTGGCGATGTTCAAGGCGGCGATCGATTGCCGTGGGTTCCGACAGATTCGAGCGATCCCAAAGATGATAACTTTGCGCCGCTTAGGTCGCTCGATTGGCAAGTTCATGTTTACGGAAAGGCGGCGTCCGAGATCGAACAAATTTGCGCCGAGCGCAAGCTGGAGCTGCACGTGTTTCCGTGGCGCTCGGCGATCAAACGCGCGGGCCTTAATCGCAATGCGATATACCTGCTGCGCCCCGACGGCTATATCGCGATGGTCGATGCGGAAGCGAAAGCCGCGTCGATTTCCAAATACCTGGTTGAGAAAAAGATCGCGCCGCTTAGATGAGCTCAGCCGCATAGCGCGGACGCACCCTTATCGCGCGCAATCGAAGCGCAAGTTTTGCTTCATCTGGAAGGCCGCTTTCATTAGGTTCATTGACCCATTCGGTCCGCGCTTGATACGCTCGGCCTAGAAATCGTTCGACCGAATCGTGCGAGGGCAGGGCATCAATGGCTGAAGCAAAAGAGGCTCAGGCGCTTTCCAAGGGCGAAGAAATTCTGCTCGGCGATACCGCCGTTTTAACCCGCCTCGACAAGGCCGTGGCGTGGGCCCGCAAGTTCTCGATTTTCCCGTATCCGTTCGCGACGGCGTGCTGTGCAATGGAATACATGTCGCTCTCGATGACGCCCTACGATATCGATCGGTTCGGCGCGCTCCTGCCGCGGTTCACTCCGCGTCAGGCCGATTTGCTGATGGTTATCGGCACGGTAACGGTGCGCCAGGGACCGATCCTGAAGCGCGTTTACGATCAGATGGCCGAGCCGAAATGGACGATGGCGTTTGGTGCGTGCGCATCGACCGGCGGATTCTACGACAACTACGCAACGCTGCCGGGTATCGACCGAATCGTGCCGGTTGACGTTTATGTCCCCGGATGCCCGCCGCGGCCCGAGGCCGTGCTCGACGCGCTGATGGCGTTGCAGCGAAAAATCCAGGGTCAGAAGCAGAAGCTGCTCGGACTCGGACCCAAACACGAAGCGGCCTGACGCTCGCTCGGGAATCAAATTCAGATGGTACGGATACTGACCCGCTGGCTGGATATCCCTGATCTGCGCAAGCTCGACGTTTACCTCGCGAACAACGGCTACCAGGCCTCGCGCAAGGCATTCTTCGACATGACGCAGGACGACATTATCAACGAGGTCAAGAACTCGAACCTGCGCGGACGCGGCGGCGCGGCGTTTCCGACTGGCACCAAGTGGAGCTTCATCCCCAAGGATTCGAAGAAGCCGGTTTACGTTTGCGTCAACGGTGATGAGAGCGAGCCGGGCACGTTCGCGAATCGTTATCAGTTCGAAAACGACCCGCACGGCGTGATCGAAGGAATCCTGATCGCGTGCCGCGCAGTCGGCTCGCATACCGCGTACGTTTACATGCGCGGCGAGTTCACACAGCAGAAAAAGAGCATGGATGCGGCGCTCGCCGACGCGCGCGCCAACGGCTACGTCGGCAAGAACGTGATGGGCTCCGGCTACGACGTCGACATCTGGACGCACAAGGGCGCGGGCGCATACGTATGCGGCGAGGAGAGCGCGCTGCTCGAATCGCTCGAGGGCAAGCGCGGCTATCCGCGCAACCGCCCGCCGTTTCCTGCGATCGTCGGCGCGTTTGGATGTCCAACCGTCGTCAACAACGTCGAGACGCTGGCGAACGTCCCGCATATCATCAATCGCGGCGCCGACTGGTACAAAGCAATCGGTCCCGAAAAGAGTCCCGGCACGAAACTCGTCTGCCTGTCAGGCCATATAAACAAACCCGGGCTCTATGAACTCGTCATGGGCACGCCGATCAAGGACATGATCTACGACATCGGCGGGGGGATGCTGGGCGGCAAGATGCTGAAGGGTGTGGTTCCTGGCGGATCGTCGTTCCCCGTCCTCAACAAAGAAGAAGCTGAGCGGGCGCTGTTCGATTTCGATTCGATGCGCGCGATCGGCTCGGCGATGGGCTCTGGCGTCGTAATCGTGATGCACGAAGACACGTGCATGGTCGATATGCTGCGCGCGACTGCGCACTTCTATCATCACGAATCGTGCGGACAGTGCACACCATGCCGCGAAGGCACGGGCTGGATCGAAAAAATCATGACCGAGATGGAAGCCGGGCACGGCAAGATCGAACAGCTCGACCTCCTGTGCAACATCTCGGACAACATGGTCGGCAACACGATATGCGTGCTCGCCGACAGTATCGCGATGCCGGTGAAGAGCTACGTCACCAAGTTCCGGAGCGAGTTCGAAGAACACATCAAGCTGGGCCGATGCCCGTTCAAGTCCCCGGAAGGCAAGGCGCAGGCGGCCTAGCCGGCGAGAGTCAGCGATGCCCAAGCTCACGATTGACGGTAAGGAAGTTGAAGTCGCGGACGGCCTGAACCTTATTCAGGCCGCTGAGAAAGCCGGAATTGAGATTCCGCACTACTGCTATCATCCCGGGCTTTCGATTCCCGGCAACTGCCGTATGTGCCTGGTCGATGTCGAGAAGGCGCCGAAGCTGCAGATCGCCTGCAACACACGCGCGGCCGAAGGAATGGTTGTGCAGACCAAGAGCGCCAAGGCCCAGACCGCGCAGAAGGCCGTGCTCGAGTTCCTGCTCATAAATCATCCGATCGATTGCCCGGTCTGCGATCAGGCGGGCGAGTGCAAGCTGCAAGACTATTACATGGACTACGATCGGCAGGCCTCGCGCTTTCCGCTGGAAAAGAAAGTGCACAAGGGCAAGGCGATCGACATCGGCTCCGACGTCATGCTCGACCAGGAACGATGTATTCTGTGTGCGCGATGCACGCGGTTCTTCGATGAGATTACCAAGACAAGCGAGCTTGCGATCTTCGAGCGCGGCGATCACAACCGTATCGAGATCAATCCGGGGCAGCCGGTCAACAACAAGTACGCCGGCAATGTGGTCGATATCTGCCCGGTTGGCGCGCTCACTGAGAAGGATTTTCGCTTCCGGATGCGCGTGTGGTACCTCCATCGCGCGCCCTCGGTATGCGGCGGATGCGAGCGCGGATGCTCGATCGACATCCATCATCATCGCGGCCGCATCTACCGTTACAAGCCCCGCTACAACCCCGACGTGAATAACTACTGGATGTGCGATGAAGGCCGCCACGGCTTTCCGAGCCTCCAGCAAGAGACGCGGTTGACGGTCCCGCTCGTGCAACAGAAAGACGAGCTCGTCGCGGAGAGCTGGGGCGAGGCGGTGCGCCGCGCCGCGAGCATTATCAAGAATATCGGGAGCGAGAAGGGCGCCAACGCGATCGGCGCGGTGATCGACGCCCAATCGACGAACGAGGAAGCGTTCGCGATGAAGAAGCTGATCAGAGATACGATCGGCTCCGACCGGATCGCGACGTTGTCATGGTCGCCGCCCGGCGCCAGTGGCGACGACAACTTGTTGATTCGCGCCAACAAGAATCCCAATACGCGCGGGCTGAAAGCGCTCGGATTGCCGGACAGCGGCCTCGATGCGCTTACCGACGCGGTCGCATCGGGTGAACTGAAGGTGCTGATCACGCTGCGCGCGGACCTGGTGAAAGCGATGGGCGAGGCGGAGTTCATGCGCCGCTTCGGCGCGCTCGACTATCTGCTCGTGCTTTCGACCGACGCCAACGAGACTTGCCAGATGGCCAACCAGGTGTGGCCGATCGGCGCGTATCCCGAGATTGATGGCAGCTTCACGAATTTCAAGGGCCGCGTGCAGCGCATCCGCGAAGCCTTCCCGCCTCCGGGCGAAGCGCTCCCGGCAGTCGAAGTGATCGCCCGCTTCGGTCACGCACTCGACGGCGTGGATCGCGCCAAGTCAGCGTCGACGATCTTCACGCAGATGGGCGCGGAAGAGCCGGCCTTCGGCGGCCTCAGCTTCGACGCTCTCGGCGAGCACGGCCTCGATCTGGCCGCGCAATAGGCGGCTTGATCGCAAGGCGTTCGTCCTGTGCGGCGGGCTGGCTCGAGACCTTCGGCTAGTGGGTGGTTGCGATCGAGACGATTCCGCCAGGCACGCCGATCGTGTTGTTGCCTGCAGGTGGATTTGGAGTAAGTGCTCCGGTATCAGGAGCGATTGTAAACATCGCAATCGTTCCTTCAGTGAAATTCGCCGCGTAGAGGAATTTTCCCGATGCATCAATGGCGAGCGAGGACACATCTTTAACGCCCTGCGTTACATCGGAACCCCACGTCAGCAATCCGTTCGCGTCGATAGCGAATTCGGAAATCTCTGCGCCGCTGGATGGGCCCGCTGCGGTATAGAGAAAGTGGCCGCGCGGATGAACCACCAGGCCGCTGATTCTGAAAAATACTGCGACGAAATAGGCGGCGTCACTGCACCGAGAAGCGAGACCGTGAGAGGCGGATTAATCCCGATCTCGAATACGGTGTCGAGATGCGGGTCGCTCACGTATGCAACCGCTAGCGCAGGATGAAATGCCACCTCCTCGGCATCTGAGGACTGCGTGGAGAGCAGCAAATTCCCATTTGCAGTAAGAGAGCAATTGCCGCCGGTCGTGAATTCGTACGCTTGCTGATCATCGCGGCGGGTGACCAGCACCACCGATCCGGCATTTGGTTGCACCGCGATTGCGAATGCTGCACCCGGGCCGACCGCTGTATCGCCCAGCGCCGTCACGGTGCCAGTATGCTGTCCGATTGAGTAGCGCGTTATCCCGTGAGTTTCAGTTACGTATGCGCATCGCCCCGGCGGGTCGAGCGCTATTCCAGCCGCTGAGCCAGCGCCACCGGCAACCAAGACCGGCTTGTTGAGCCGAAAGATCTTGCCCGAATAAATGCTATCGCCTACGTCGAGGCTATCAAGGGACGAAGGGCCGCCGTTGGCTCCGACAAGCATCCCATCGAAGATAAACTCGTTGCTGGGATGGATTGCGATCGGGCCGCAAATCGCGCGCGGAGATTCAACTTGAAATTGGTTTACATACGAGCGCGAGCCCGTCGAGCTGTTGATCGACAGCTCATAGATAGAGTCTAAATTTGAGCTGGAGACGTAAAGGAATTCGCCGCTGAGCGCCGGGAGGCCGTTGGTGGGCCACATCCTGCAGCCGCGGCCGCCAATCCCGTGCTAATCGCCAAAAGGACAAGACCTGAACCGAATCGACCGCTGCACGAGCACCTCATGACTGGCTCCTCCTCAGTCAGGTATAACGCTCTCTAGCAGGCAGACAGCGGGTGTTTAGCAGATACGGTTGGTCATGAAAAACTCCCGTGAAGAGGTCCTCGGAAGAAAGATCGGGGAGTAACGAACGCCAGCTATCCTTTGCAATTGAAGCGGAAGGCCGATTTGCCGCTCTTGATTTGATCGATCCGCGTCTTGATCTTCGGCGCGATCGGCACGTTGGGGTACGCGTCGACGAAGCTCTGCAAACCCGCCGCGGTTTTATCGGCATCGTCGCACGAGCAGATCCCCGACTGGAGCTCGGTCTCGATACTGTCGATCTCGCCCTGCGCTTCTGACTGGTACGCATCGGGATACCCGGTCCGGAACGCGAGCCATTCGCGATAGAGCTCGGTGATCTTCTTGCCCGCGAAGTTGGTGCAACCCGACTCTTCGTCGCGCTGCTTGATGTAGGACGGGAAGGGCCCGTTCCCATCAGGCTCGGTCTGCGCGTAAACGTCGAAGAACGCGCGATCGGCCTTGATGCCTTTCTTCTTCGCAAGCGCCTTGAAGTAATCGACGCTGGGCCGCACAACGGAATTCTCGTTCGCTTTGCGCACGACGATGAAGCCCTGCATCTCGCGTTGGGCCTTTTGGTAATCGGCCTCGCTCAGCGAGGGCAGGACGGCTTGCAGATGTGAGGTCGTCTGAAAGCCGGCTTCGAATACCGGCTCGATCGATTGGCGGCGGCGGGATTTCTGCAACGCGGCGAGCGCGTCAGCATACGACTTGACGCTATCGGGAATCTCCTCGGCGCGCACCGCTGCGATCGATCCCGCAACGAGCAGGATCGCGATTGCATATTTGAATCGCGAAGGGCGGGGGCACGAGGCAAACATCTGAGGCCGCGCCCGATCGGTAGCATCGGGGCTCGCCCGAGCGCAACCGCCTTCGCCAAAGGGGGGATGCGAAGGTGGGCGCGGCCTCAAATCTTGCGCATCACTCCTCGCAGGGCCTGAACACGATCTCCACGTGGTCGAGAAAGTCGAGCAGACCGCTAGCGAGCGTCGTGATCGCGCCATCGTCGCCGGCCTTGGCTGCGTCCTCCAGTTTGCGGCCGACGTCGCTCATGCGATCGAAGCCGTACGCGCTGCCTTCGCCCTTGATGCGATGGGCGGTGCGCCCG
>Ga0335073_10010957_pt1 | contig 12748 bp, 19 predicted proteins | sample Lox_Sample_22_FD_207093 | JGI IMG/M metagenome (GOLD analysis project Ga0335073, IMG submission 207093) | Soil microbial communities from Loxahatchee National Wildlife Refuge, Florida, United States - Lox_Sample_2.2 | ecosystem: Environmental > Terrestrial > Soil > Wetlands | place: USA...
AGGCTGTTTCCTATTTCTCATCGTAATCGTTCTCTGTAGAATTTGCAGAACAATATCCTTCTCCTTCCCAATTTTACACTTAATAGCCCAAATACTAGGATCCTCCACACTAGGCAACAACAGTCTTTGTGCAACTCCTGCCCCATCGCCGCGATACCTGGATCCAGCAGATCGACCATACCGTTCTCGAAGTTCTTCCGCAATACGCTTTGCATCTTCGTCGGTGATTTCTTGGCGCTTGCGATCGAGGTCACGGTGTTGTCTGTCGTCTCCCAAATCACCTTCTTCTTCAAGGTCGTGTTCTTGAATGAATCCGTCTTCACCAACTAATTCATCGTCTTCTTCTTCGAGTTCTTCTTCATCTTCGTCGACTTCGGCTTCGACATCTAAGAACATGTTTGCTCTTCGCTTCTTGCGAGGACGTCGATTTCTAGGAGTTCCTTCCTCTTCATCTTCTTCATCCTCCTCATCATCATCTTCGTCTTCATCATCTTCGTCTTCATCATCTTCGTCCTCCTCGTCCTCCTCATCGGCTTCCTCCTGTCGTTGTCGTTTAGTCGACTGGCGAGGTTCTTGACTGTGTCCATTCTCATGCTGTTGTGACGGCACTGGCTCATCTAGGTCCTCCTCCTCCTCGCTGCGCCGGTCGTCCTGAGTTTCTTCAGGGGATGACATGACTGGATTGTTGGAGGTTCGTCAAAGTGGAAGCATCGATTTTCATATACGGGCGGGTGCCGGTCCGGTCAATGATTTTTTATCTGCCCATGACTATCTACGGCAAGCAAGATTCCACATTCTTTACAGAAGAAATGCAACACCATATATGAGTCATGAATTAGCTTAAGGATATGGTTAACTCAAATTACAAGTTAATGTAAATACCCCAACTGAATCTATCTATCCCAATCCTTAACGAATTTTATTCAACCTGTGAGTGTTCAAATCGATCCTAGTAACAAGGTTATCACCCTACAATTAGCCAAGAACCGGAGGCACAGTACCTTATTAGCAATCTGATCGAGTTTCTGATTCTGAGAATCAATCTCAGTCTGAGTCGCCAAAGCCAGCCCTTTCAACCGTCCCGCCAAATCCCCCAAAGTATTCAAATTGGCATCAATATCCTTCTCGACCTGAACATCCTCCTCATCCTCCTCAAAGGAATACTGACTCCTCGCATTAATAGAACTCTTCTGCTGACGAGCATTCAAATTTCGCGAACTCCCACGAGGATCCAAAGCATTATTAACTCGTTGGGCAGAATCATAAGCATACTTCCTATTCTTCTCACGTTCCTCCCTCTCCATCTCATGTCTCTGCATAATCCTATCTTCCTCCTCTTCAGCCCTAGCCTTGTTATTAAATGGATTCGACACATGTACTGCAAAAATCGAACGATTCAATTTCTTCAACTCGGCAGCTTTGTCTTCTGCAATCCTCGCATGTGCTGCAGAAATATCGACATTCTTTTCCACACCAGCAATTTTCTCAGATTGAGAACCTAGTCGTGCAAGGGTATTACGACCTTGTTCTTCTGCTTCTGAGGCAATACGGATTGCATTTCGTGTTGAAGAAAGGGATTCTTGCTTTGTAAAACGGATTTCTTGTTTAATTGCTTCGACGTCTTCGTCATCTCCTTCTTGAGATTGTTGTTGGTATTCGTCATAACGGTCTGGTTCGTTGCTACTATAGCGCGCGTAAGGGTCTACTTGGGTGGGAGGAGGTCTATCCCCGAATAGAGCAACTCGATTTGAGTCTACTGACTCCCTCGAGTACCCTCTTGGGGCGGGCGAAGGGCGACGTTGGTTATAAGCAGGACCTTGATCATAGTTTCTCGATGCGTATGGGTCTCTGGAATACGGATCGCTTGAATATGGGTCGTTGTTGTATGAATCTTGTCTTGATGCATATGGGTTACCACCACGAGATACAGAGCCTCGAGAGTCTGGACCCGGCGACGAACGAGAGGAGGACGCCTGAGGAGTCGAGCGACTGCCAAACAAGGCGGTACGATTAGGATCCGGAGAGTCCCTGTTCGAATCTTTCTTCTTCAATACGTTCTTCATGGTTGAGTTGTGGAGTCTCGGTGGCAAGGATCAAGGAGTCACGAATGATGCAAGGGACAGATCGCGGTGTTTTAAGTTTCGCGGGAAATAAGAAGCATCTACGTCCAGGGTTAGGGTCCTGATATGAGGACAGTTTATTAAGCATTTTAAACTATTACGTATTACGTAAGATTTGTCTCTGTGGTGTAGTCGGTATCACGTCAGTCTCATACGAAATCTGAAGGCCAGGAGTTCGATCCTCCTCGGGGACAAAAAAAAATTCTCTTTTTGGATCCTTTCCTGAGACTCCTTTGGACTTCCTTTGCCTTTCAGGGAAGTTTGGGGCTGTTTTTCTTCAAAATGGTGGAGTACTCTCCGACCTGAAGTGGCCGTGCTGTGAAATAGTGTGAGATTCGGGAGTCAGGCCGAATCTGAATCAAACGAAGGGACCTGGCGTCGAATTTTCAGGCAGACGCCGACAATGAACCAGGACGAGGATGAGGATGTTTACCTCTATGGGGACGCTACTAGTGCTCCTCCTCCGGTAGCAGTTCCGGTATCTCAATCTGTCGTTGCTGAACAGGATATGGAGCAAGCAAGTGAAGAAGGAGAAGTTGACGATGAAGACGAGGAAGAGGAGTCGGATTCGGTATTCCATTAGCTTATCGCCAGGTCTAACCTGCTAGGATATCGAGTTTGTTATAGAAACGGAACCTGGGAAACGAGCCGTTCCACCTCCGTATCATTTTTCTTAGATAATTCTGATTGTAGTTCTGCACAGCCCTTTGTTGCACGAACATCGTCCATTAGTAAACCTTCGACAGCAGAACGCTCCTCCTCAACCGGAAACCAGATCAAAGCAGAGACCTCTCTATCCTCAGTCCCCACTGTTGCCCAAGAAAAAGTTGAAATCGATAAAGTTGCTGAATACAATGGAGAATCTCTATTCAACCTGGATTTAGAATCTTTAGAGGAAAAGCCGTGGAGGAAACCAGGTGCCGATGTCACCGATTATTTCAACTATGGGTTTGATGAATTTACATGGACTGCTTATACTTCGAAACAAACGAATCTACGGAATGAATTCAACCCTGCTAAAGTAATGTCTGTATTCACCTGGTTTTGTTTCTTTCTGATCGTGAGATGATGACGGGATTGCCTCCTGAGATGCAAGCCATGATGGGACAGTTTCCAATGCCACCTGAAATGATGTTTGGTGGAATGGGAATGATGCCAGATCCTAATGCCTTTTCACAACAAGGTTTCGGACAACAAGGTTTTGGTGGGCAAAATTTTGGAGGAGGAGGACCAGGAGGATTTGGTGGATTTCCTCAACAAGGTCAGCAGCAGCAACAAATTCCTGGACAACAAATGTCGCAACAGCAACAATTGCAGCCCCCGCGATATCCCATCCAAAGTGGGAGAATAGGATCACCTAATCCGTATTTCTCCTGTGGAAAGCCAGTGCTAATGGCGTAGGAATATGAATATACCTTCTGGACCACAGGCTCAACAGGGTTACTGGGGAAATACGAATGGAAGTATGCGAGGGAATCCCTCAAGAGGAACCCAACGACGGTATTGAGATGTTAAGGAGTTGAGATGTTACGAACCGATGTCGGGTGCTTTTATCACGGTCACTGATAGATTTACCACTACGCTGACCATTTTGACTGAAGTACTACAGTCTTCAAATTTCAGTGCAGGCCTCTAGTTAGTAGGAATAGCATAATGAATCTCATGAGGTTGCAAATCTGAGGAGCTCGAGTCTGATTTGTGTGACTTTGCGGCACGGACTTTTGAATTTCAAACCCAACCAAGCTGAACACGTACCAAACTGCGAGGACTGCATTTTCCACTTCAGCCATTCATCGGTCAGTCACTTCATCTCGAAGACTCGAAGCATTCTCATTCCCAATGGAACAACCGTCAAAGCAGGAGTCTCATCAATTACTTGCGAAGCTCAAGCAGAAAGGGGGTGCTGCAAACAAGGTAATTTACTGCTCTCCTTGACCCTGATTTGAAATTTCCATTCCTGATCATTCCTTCCAGATATGTTTTGATTGCGGAGCCAAAAATCCAACGTGGAGTTCTGTTCCATTCGGAGTGTATCTCTGTATCGACTGCAGTTCTGTCCACAGAAATCTCGGTGTCCACATCTCTTTTGTAAGGTACTTCGACACCGAAATCCCACGTTAATCCTAGATCAATTAACCTCGATACCTGGACATGGGACCAACTACGAATCATGAAAGTAGGAGGCAACGCCTCTGCCACAGACTTCTTCACCAAAAACGGCGGTGCAGCAGCCCTCAACTCCAAGGACGCCAAAGTAAAGTATACTTCCCGTGCTGCAATCGCGTACAAAGATGAACTTAAACGTCGTGCTGCGTATGATGCGAAAAATCATCCGGACACTGTCGTTGCTGAGGATATTGGTTCTGCAGATGATGAGAAACGCAAATCGGAAGACTTTTTCGAGGCTTGGGATAAACCTATGGTTCATAAACCGACGCCTCCGCCGTCAAGGACTGCTACTCCTCCTGTTAATGGACGGACTCCTAGTCCTGCTAATGGTGCTCCACCCGCGAATGGGAAGACGACGACGGCTACCTCCAGATCCAATTTATCTGTTGAATCGACGGTTCCTAGGACTACTACTTCTTCGGCGGTACGGTCATCTGCAGCTTCATCAGGCGGCGCACGAAGAACTGGTGTTCTCGGAGCGAAGAAAGGAACAAAATTAGCAGTCAAGAAAGCACCTGACAATATTTCCTTTGAGGAAGCCGAAAAACAAGCGAAGGAAGAAGCTGAACGGATTGAAAAATGGGGTGCTGATGAAGTGGAATTGAAGAAACCCGATCCAATTAGACCTTCTTCCTTGCCTGGCTCAGCAACATCTGCATCACAGTCTGCCCCGCCCACCCAGAAAGCTGCTTCAAATGCAGATGTTGATAAATTGGGAACGGGAGTTAAGAGATTGGGATTTGGAATGGTTTCAAATAATGCTGCTGTTGCAAATGCTCCTGGTCCTAGTAGATCTGCTCCAGGTATTATCCTCTCGTCTTTCAAAGAGTTGTGGCTAACGTTTTGTAGTCGAACCAGAAGAAACATATGCTCGCACAAACTTTGCAAATCAAAAAGGAATCTCTTCAGATCAATATTTCGGTCGTGGAGCTTATGATCCTGCCGCAGCTTCTGAAGCACGTACCCGACTCCAACAGTTCGAAGGAGCCACTGCGATCTCATCAAACCAGTACTTTGGTCGTGAGGAAGAGGAGCCTGGCTCTATGTCTCCTGGTTCCCACTCGTACTCGGAATTAGAGGCTCAAGCTAAGGAATTTGCGAGACGATTTATGAACACTAGTGGAACTGACGTGGAGAATATTAGGGAGATGGTGGGACAAGGTGCACAGAAGTTGCAGGAGTATTTGCAGAGGTATGCTGGACAGATGTAAGCATCTTCTTTGTTGCAGATAGGATAGGTGATGAAGATTGATGTTGCATGTGTGTTTAGCCTCATGCAGATATTTGCGAGCGTGTGTATTCGAATTCTAATGGAGACAAATAAAGAATTGTTTAACGGAATGAATTTTTAAAACTCATATTGATGGATATCATTATTATTCTACTGATGTGTGCTACTGTCTATTATTTCCTTTTTCTCCGTCCCGTTGGTTACTACTGTCGCTGCTGCCTTTCGCTTTGCTATTTGTGCTCCGATAAACTGGATTAGTCGCAGAACAAGTCCTCGCAACCGATTTCCAAGAACCGCATCTCCAGGTTCTAACCCCACGAACCGTCTCACAACTAAATTAAACACACTCCCGAACGCCAATGCGATGACCGTAGAACTCAAAATAATCACATTATACGGCATACTGAAATCCGGGGTCGGTAAACTCAGTAACAATGACGGCGTTCGTAAAATACCTTTTCCCCGAATCGTAATAACTGCCGGACTACAAAATTAGAAAACAGCCAATAGATAAAAGAGGGTGGAGAGGGGATGACGAAGGGTGAAGTACGCTACGTCGAAGCCACGGTTTGCGTCTGGGGGGTATTCAGTATATCGGAGAATGCTCTTATCGAATTCCCATGTTAGACTGACTGTTGTGTTTGCAGGGACAGTGAGTTCAATTTCAAGTTGAGTGCCTCGCAAACGGTCGATTGCTGGTCGATACCGTATATCAGAGACCGGGATTGGGGTGCCGTTGATTGAGGTCACGAGAGTGTGCAGATATGGTTTCATGAACCATGGCAGGGATTCAAGGTACGTTATTTCAAGACTTGACGGGGACGTGTTGTCTAATAGGACTTGAACGCCACCACGTTCTTGGCCGTGGCCTGTGAGCCATCGAGATACTGTGAGTGGAGGTGGTGAAGAGATTGGAATCACTTTGTCTGCGAATGCAACCCGACAGTTGAATGGTTGATCTGTTGCGTCAGATATTGTGGTAGCAAGATATACCAGTTAGGACATAATGAGCTATACGATCGGAGTAGGATGTTGGTGCGGGGCCTAATTGCATGTCTGAACCAAGGTGTACATGTACTTGACCCTTGTCTTTATCTTGAGATATCGGACAAGCTCCCTTTATCGGGCGACCAAAGATTTCTTGGATTGAAAAAGGTGAATTGGAATTTCCTTCAATAGGGAAACACGTTTCCTCAGAAGCATAAGGTTTGTTGGTATCGCATCGTAACTGTTCTAATGATTGCGGTCGTGGAATGGGGGAGTCTGCATCAGCTCCATGACTCGAGTGGGGCTGTACCATTACGTCGAATCGAACGCTCTACATCGATAACCATATCGACATTTTGCACCATCTCAACAAAACATTGACCACCTTCACATACAGGACGAACGTCCAGCGCCATTGCCTGCCATTGAGAATCGAATAGTCTGTGTCCATCCAATAAGGACGAAATGCCTGCTCTTCCTTTGCATGGTAGCAACTTGAGAAATGGGGTCAAGTTCTCGGTGCATACGGGTTCATGCGGAAGTGCCCCGTGAAAAAGATGCAAGTTCTCTTCTATACCATGTGGATGATGCCCTGATGGTCGAAAGGATAGTAGTGGACTTATAGTTCTGGTAGAATCCACAAAGTTGAGACTAGCACAGAATAATCCAGCCAACGCATTAGTTAACGTTATCCAACGTGAATACGCCCTACATCAGTTAACAGTGGAAAGTCGAAAGCATTTACATGTCTGAACCTTCATCGTCTATCCATGCCCATATTTCCATTCCAGTTCCTCCGGCCAACTCACCATCAGAAGGGAGCGACCCCCAATCCTCATCCCATCGTCCCTGAGTAAGTCGCAGATGAAGTTCGTGTGTGTGCGTAGTTGCTAGAATTTGTCCCAGCGAGCGAGGAAGATGAGCGTAATGAGTTGAAGATATTAGTGTCTTCTCTTTGTCGCGTTGAGAACGAACTTGGAAATTGAACGATGCCAGCAGCGAATTGTGAGGAAGAGGCTCAAGCGACAGGTTTTCTGTGTACAATCCACATACCAAGTGTAGAGCAAAGAAACAGAGCAGTAAAAGAGACGCAATCATAATGATTCAATGCAAATCGGAATAATCTCGTTGTTCCTCATGGAGTCGCCTGCATCTTGTCCATCCTGACTCCTGAAAAGATCGTCGTGATGAGTTCGAGTTGAAACCCTAACCCCGATCGGACTCCGCAAGAATCGAAACACGAAGTTTCTCAGGGCGCCGTCACCACTAAGATGCCGACAACAGAGGCCCTTGAACAAGAAATCAAGGATCTGGAAGCTGCGCTGCTCATTCTACAAACAAACCGGAAAGAAGTAGAATCAAAATTGAAGTAGACAACCCTTCATTGACACTCAATTGATGTAAAGAGATACCACTGGGGATCCATCTGCCGCAGTCAAGCGACATATCAAGTTATTGCACGATTACAACGAGATTCGTGATGTTGCGCTCAACTTTGTAGGAAAGATTGCGGAGAAGGAGCGTTGTCGCGCTATTGATGTTCTGAGAGAATATGATCTGGATGAGAAAGATTGAGTTGTGAATCAAGAAACAACTGGTCGTCGCGTTTGACGGGAAACAAATCTAGGCTCGATCTTCCTTCAACAAGATGTGTTAGCAAGGGAATAATTAAACCCAGAAGTATGTTTCGTGAGATCTGGAGATTGTATGCTAACATCTAGATGAATGAATATCCAATTTCATAACTGAATATCCTGTTCGACGTGTTGGCATCTGCCTTGGTAAAATTTAGTCCCTGTTTCGGTCCGATCGAATGACCTTCGATGCAATAAAGCTTTCTCAGATCTTGCATTCCTCTTCAGCTCCTCGTGCGACTCCGATACATTGCAGTCTCTGATAGCTAACACTGGGTGAAGGGTTGGTATCGTTTAGCTTAAGATTCAACCAAACAGCGCAATAACTTACGATGGAACTTTCATTATATCCAACTAAAGTCCGTGAGCACTATAATTAACCATTGCGCCAACTGTCCAAATAATTTCAACAACAATCAAGTTTCACGCCTAGAGAATCGAAGCCACAGAGGACCTCCTTTTCCGGAAGGCGTACCCAAATTTTCTTCAATCCAAGCAGCTTCCACACCAACCCCATCAATCCCAACGCCATCCTGTACGCCATCCACAATTTCCACATCAAACCCAGGATCCTTCTTATCCCCCAATATTATCCCCCACAACAAATCCATCACCATAAATCTGGCTAATTTCTCTCCAATACAAGCATGTTGCCCTTTTCCAAATTGAGTCGAAGCGCCAATTCTATGAAGATGTTTTATTCGTGTTTCGTCCAACTCGCCATTGTCGTTTAACCAGCGTTCGGGACGAAAACTATCTGCGTCTTTGTATATTTCGGGATCTCTTGCCGTGGCGACTGGTGAACATGCAACAAAGGTTCCTTTTGGAAGGTGTATTCCGTTGACCTCTTGAGGGATGGTTATTTTTCGCAGGAGCATGAGATTAGTATATAATCGTCCCGATTCTCGAAATGTAGCATCGAGAAGGTCTTTGCTTTTAGTTTGACGCAATTGTTCCAGCAGTGGCGATTTCATGGCATGTAGAAGAGTCCAGACAGTAGTGCTAGTCTGGTTTGTATGACCTGCAATACAGAAGACAAGAAGATGAACGGCATAGGCTGAAGTCAGTTTTACCATTGAAGAGATGTACGTTCAACATGTTCGCCTCCTAAAGTATTTAAGAGAGCTTGAAAGTAGTCTTTGTTATTGCGGAACTTCTTTGGATCCGCCAATCGCTTCGTAATCTCTTGACCGATCAATTGAGTAAAGCGAGCTTCAACGTATTCCATCGTTTTACCTTCATTCGACATCCATCGAGGAAATACTTTAGTCTGAGGTTTTTGTAGAGCTTGTTCATAAGCTTGAATCATGGGTACAATTTCTTCCCCATATTCTTGTGCAAATTCAGGTCCCAAAACAATATTCACCACCAACGTCATGACCAACGTGGACATCTCATAAAATATGGCAATTGGATCACCACTTTCCGCCCATTCAAGAAATTTGGCTTTAGCAATAGGCTTCACCAACTTCTTCCAAGCTTCAATGTACTCTGTAGAAGACAATGTTTTCGCAGCCATCCTCTGTGCATCTTCCACAAACTTTGGAGCAGCCCAGCCTCTTGTCAGTTATCACCCAACTAAGATGGCACCTTTCTTAATTGCTTCACCAATGACGAAATCCATTGCTGCCCAGAATCCTATTCCCGAACTATCTGTCCCCTTAAGAATTGCATTTGTACCCTCCGGTCCCAGAAAGAAAACTACTCGGATAACAGCGAGATCGACAAGGAAGACATTTCCCAACTTTGCCCTCTGCTCGAGTAGGAATTTTATAGGATCCATTCCCCAATGCGCGGAGTTTCCGATAAGTGGATACCATGGACTTGCATTCGAAATTCCTCGAACTGACGGTTTTCTGAAATAGTAGACCAAAAATGGAAGACTGATAAGTATTGCGCCGAGCACGAGAGAACTGACCAGCGTAATTGTCGACACCATTTCCAGACTGTGAACGAGTTCAGAGACTCTCGATGGTTTGGGTCATGGGCAATTTAAACGATCGCAATCGCAATGATAGGCTTTATCTCCTTCCTGTCAGAAGCGCCTCCCCGTAAACCAACGGCGGGGGCAACCGCAGGAGTCACGCAAATGGTGATCCTGCGGCGATTTTCAGGCCCTAACATTCCAAACCCTAATTTGTTGGTCTGTGACTGCTTCATCAAAAGTTTTGGAGATCAGTCAATCGAGGTCAACTGTCTCGTTCAACATGGCTGAACTCACTGTACAATCAGAACGAGCGTTTCTTAAACAACCTCACATCTTCCAGAATCCAAAGATCTCTGCAAAATCAAAGACCAAAACGAAGAGATGGTATAAAGATGTTGGATTAGGATTCAAGACTCCAAAAGAAGCTATTGAGGGAACTTATATCGGTATGCTATTTGTGAGGAATTCCAGACTTATTCTATAGACAAGAAATGTCCCTTTACCGGTCAAATATCTATTCGCGGTCGTATCCTCTCGGGAATTGTTGTATCGACTAAAATGCATCGTACTGTAATTATCAGGTATTTCCTATCGAGTCAGAGTTTTGTCTAATTGGAGACGCGATTATCTCCATTATGTGAAGAAATATAATCGGTATGAAAAGCGACATAAGAATCTTGCTGCTCATGTTTCGCCTTGTTTCCGTATCAAGGAGGGAGATTATGTTACTGTTGGACAATGCAGACCGTTGAGCAAGACTGTCAGGTTTAATGTATTGAAGATCAACCGAAGTGATGAAGGAAGCAAGCAATTTGGAAAGTTTTAGTTGCAGGGAAGCACCCATTGCATTTATCAGAATGATGGGAGATAGCTAGAAGAGCTACAATGTGATATCATTCAAACAAAGAATCAAGAGACATGAGTCGCATTCTTGCCGAATTCGTAAACTGAGGGACATATGAATACATTATTCTATCGGCCTACTAAGCAATGAATAGAATGGGGTAATTCTGAGGACACTATACATACTTCTTATCCTTCTTTACATTCTTGAGCTTGAGAGTAACTTCCTTATGCAAGGAATTAAGAGTTTCTTGTGCCTCCTCACTCAACCCAGCCACATTCTTAGCCCACTTCTTCCATACTTCCGCAGCATCCAACAACGGCTCTGCAAGTCGCGAAGGTGGTTCATGTTCAGTCTGCGGTTGTGATAATCTCCTCTCAACCAATTCCAATTCCCACTTCACAGTCTTTTGCAAGTCCCCACCCACTAAAGGTTCTTCTCTACCGAAACTCCATGCAGTGACAACCGAGTTTAGAGGCGATAAGGAAGCTGTCACAACTCCGGGAGGTCCAACTAGGTAATCCCCTGGACGAAGAATAGACCATTGCATTCCAGACCACTTTTTCAGTGCGTTGGGGAGGTTTACAAGTTTTGCAGAGCCTCCTAATTTTGCGTACGAGTCCATGATTTCTTCATCGGTTGCCCACCAGAAGACTAATCTGAGTCCATAAGTTACGAGGAAAAGTTGGCTCATTCCGCAACTGTTGATGGAAGGAACATTGATGGTTCCCGCGGGAGAGACTACAGAGGTGAGATGATTAGTTCCATCGTCATTCGTTCTTAGAAATACATCCGACTCAGTTAAATCATCTGGCAGTCCACTAAAACAACTTGAAATACCAGTGCCACTCTGAGATGAAAGCACATCGGTAGCGACATAAGGAGTATGACGACCTTCTGCAGGATCACCATAATCTCCCATCGCGGCCCAACCGAGTTCGAAATCCAATAGTTCGACTTTTGTTTTACCGTCTCCAGTGATCGCATTATAAAATTTCTTGTGGCCTTGGAGATCTTGTAGTACCTCTGCGGCAGTCGGTTTCGTTTTGAGCGGGAATTTCTGCGGGACAACGTATTGATGTATGGTGTTACTTTTGAGGAGATAATTAATGACTTCTAGACCAACAGCCTTTGCGGGATGTTTGTCATGTAACTTTGACCACAGATCCTTGACATCGGCTAGTTGAGCCACTGCAAATCAGCATTTGAAAAGGTGAGATGGAGATACTGCATGGTTCAGGTGCTCCCTCTTGAGCTCTAAGTTTCTTTCTAGCGCGATAATTGCGATTATTCAGAGCATTTCTCTTCCGTTTAGCATCCAACTTGGCTTGCCCTTCAGGATCCAAAGTAGGGCCATCAGATGTTGTCGGTGGAGGTGGTGATTCGACTTCAGACAGTACAGACACAGCTTCAGAGACGGTGGCGGTTGGTTGGGAGATAGCGGGATCGATCACACCGGGATCAGGAGCGGCATCGCTCACGGTTGAATCAGGGAGATCATGTTGCTGCTGAAAGGCCTGATCAGCAGAGGCAACCAGCTGTGAGAGGTTGTCTGTAGTTTGCTATTCTCTGTCAGTATAGAAGTGACTTGGGATACTGATACCTTCACGAAACGACGGATAGGCCGGATCATGGACTGTGAGAATGGCTGTGAAGCGAAGATATCCTCTGCACGGCAGCTGAGGCCTAATATGTGAAACCTGGAATCATGCAGCGGCTTTCTGCAAATCATGGATGATCCAATCACGCATGATTAGGTAACTTGCTAGCCGTTGATTGGGTGTGTGGCTTTAACCAGCCTCTCGCCGAAGAAGCTTACCGGCTATTTCCATGACT
>Ga0335073_10010958_pt1 | contig 12747 bp, 16 predicted proteins | sample Lox_Sample_22_FD_207093 | JGI IMG/M metagenome (GOLD analysis project Ga0335073, IMG submission 207093) | Soil microbial communities from Loxahatchee National Wildlife Refuge, Florida, United States - Lox_Sample_2.2 | ecosystem: Environmental > Terrestrial > Soil > Wetlands | place: USA...
ATCGGATCATCCAGCGCTCGTGGACGAGCTCCTCGTTGAGGAGCTGGAACTTCACCAGGACGCCCATCGACTCGAACAACTCGATGAATCGACTGACGTAGACGAATTCTCGCGCTTCGCGTGTGATCGGGTGCATGTCCGGCGACTCGGAACCGAGCTGGGTCGCGCGGAACCAGTCGATCGCCTTGCGTGTCTCGTCGCGCGCCGCAAGTTCGTCGAACCGCAGGAGCAGGTCCGCGTCCTCCCACGTCGCTGCCTTCGTCGGCATGAGCCCGTCAATCGCCCCAGCGTGCGCGACCTCAAGGAGGTTTCGTCCGTTGCCTGAGGGAAGGGGGTGTTTCATCACCCCCGGTCCGAACTTAACCCCCGCTGACCGCCTCGACGGCCCGGGTAACCGATGAGCGGCGAGGTAGTGCATTTCGAGATCCCGAGCGACGACCTCGGGCGGGCGCGCAAGTTCTACGAACGGACGTTCGGCTGGAAGCTGAGCGAGATGGGAGGAATGGAGTACACCCTCGTCGCCACCGGACCGAGCGCTCGGGACGGGTCCCCGGCGAAGCCGGGGCACATCGATGGGGGGATCCTGAAGCGGCAGCGGCCAGTGAAGCACCCCACGGTCACGATCCGGGTCGACGAGATCGACCTCGCCGCGAAGGCGATCGCGAAGAACGGCGGCAAGATCCTGGAGCCGAAGGCTCCGATCGGCGACGGGAGCATCGGTTACGCAGCGTATTTCCAGGACACCGAAGGGAACGTGATCGGCCTGTTCCAGCGGGCCCCCCGATAAGCTCGGGAGCTCATCGTACGCGAGTCGGCATCGACCGGTCGAGTCGAACCGCTTCCTTCACCAGCTCGACGAACGCGGGTGCAGTGGCGTCCTCGAGCCGACGCAGCTTGACGTGACGGAGGTTCTTTCCGGTCCCCTCGAGCAAGCGGCCGGGGTCGCGCAGAGTCGTTCCCCGCCAGAACTCAACTCCGACGTGGTGCGAGAACGCTCCGACGAGCAATACGAGGTCGTTGCCCGCATACCACGGATGGCCCCACTTCGTGACGCGGGTGAGTTCCGGGGCGACCGCGCGGACGACCTCATGGGCCGCCTCTTCCAATCGGTCCAGCTCGACGACGGCGTCGGGACGGGCGGGAGAGGGCGGCCGGGGGGAGGCCCGCCGACCCGGGCGGCCGCCCTTCGGTGCGCGGGTCGGCCGACGTGATCCGGTCGTGCCCGTGTGAGAATCAGGCCACAGCATTAACCCTCGGTCCCGCTGCTTTTTCCCGTGAAGCCGCCGCTCACCCGGGACGTCGAACGTCTGGGGCCGGAGCGGTGGCCGGAGTACGCCCCGAGCGAACGCGGGGGGTCACTGTCCGGCGCGCGGGACGACGCGGTTCATCGGCGGGTTTCGAGCCTTCTCGATGTCTCCGCCCGTTTCGGGACCGGGATTCCGGTCCGCGACCTCGCTTCGCTGCTCCCGCCCGAGGGGCCCCCGGACGCGGCCTCGCTCGAGCGATGGCTCGCGGTGCGGCCGTCCCTTGCCCGCCTGGACGGAGAACGCGCCTTCGCGCCCCATTCGGACGCCCCCGAGCTCCAGGACCGACTCGCGCGCGGGCGGGCGTATCGATCGATCGCCGAGCGGGTGCTGGCGAACGAACTCGCGGGGATCGGACCGTGGATACGGTGCGCGGCGATCACGGGCTCGGCCGCCTATGCCGCGCCGGAGGCCGGTGACGACCTCGATTTCTTCCTCGTAACGCGGACCGGAACGATGTGGCTGTGCCTATTGAGGGCCACGCTCGCGGTACGGTTACGGTACCGCCCCACCGACAGCGACGAGCGACCCCGGCCCTGCTTCAACTTCGTGCTCGACGAAACGACCGCGCCGCTGGAGTTCCGCTCCCGTCGAGGGTTCCTGTTTGCGCGAGAGGCGTTGACCGCCCAGGTACTTCGGGGCGACGATTACTACCGCTCGCTGCTCGCGGCGGCTCCCTGGCTGGGTGAGGAGATCCCTCGGCTGTACCCCGATAGATCGATGGGCGAGCCGCCCGCGACCCCCGCGCCCGTACCGTGGCCGGCCCGCCTGCTGAACTCGATCCTGTTTCCGCCATTGGCGGTGTACCTTCACCTCGTGGGGATGTACCGCAACGCCCGGGAACGGCGCGCCGGGTACCCCGAACGGGGGTTCCGGACGGTGGTCAACTTCCGTCGTCTCGCGACCCCGACCGACCGATTCGACGAGCTGTCGAGAGCGGCGGACCGTGCTTCCGTCCGCGGCCCTTCGCCAGCCCCCCAGCCGGTCCGTGTCGAATCTGTCCGGGACCGGTGATGCTCGCATGACCGCTCTGTCGGAGATTGTCGGTGCGGCATCAACGGCTGGCCCGGAGTCGAGCGTAACCGGCGCGCTGGACGGCGCGTACGCCGACGACCACCTCGAGCTCACGACCTCCCGGGGGACGGTGCCGCTCGGTTTCGTCGCACACCGTGGGGTGCTCTACCTCGTGGCTCGGGACCGGCGGGCTCGGTGGCCCGTCGTCGCGTTGCGCGAAGGGTCCGCGCGCGTTCGCGTGCGCGGCCGAACGATCGTCGGCGGTATCGCGCTCATTACCGACCCGGACGAGAAGCGGCGCGTGCTGGATCGGTTCCTGGCCAAGTACGGCGGCGCCCAGTTCGCGCGCTGGTACGATCGGCCGGCGCGCATCCTCCGCCTCCAGCCCACGACCGGGGGGCCCGCGGAGGCGGCACCGGCACCGCCCGAGTACGTCGAGTGGCTCACCGCGGAGTTCGACAACATCGCCGAGGAGTACGACCACCACATCCTCGACAACCGGATCAACCGCCTACTGCGGAACCGTTCGCTCGCGGAGTTGCGACCGACGTTCCGTTCGGCCCCCGTTCTCCTCGAGATCGGTTGCGGCTCCGGTACCGAGACCCTCCCGATGTTGCGGGACGGCCACGAGATGCTCTGCATCGACATCTCGCGCCGAATGCTCGACGTCGTTCGGCAGAAGGCGCGCGCGGCGGGCGTCGCGGAGCGTCTCCGGACGCGCGTGCTGCGCGCGTCGGAGGTCGGCGCACTCGTCCGGGAGATGGGCCCGGCGCAGTTCGACGGCGGATACTCCACGTATGGCGCGTTGAACTGCGAGGCCGACCTCACCCCCATCCCGCCCGCTCTCCACGCGCTTCTCCGTCCGGGGAGCCGGTTCGTCGCCGGGGTGTTCAACCGCTGGTGCCTCACCGAAGCGGTGGGGTACACCCTCGCCGGTCGGCCCCGACGAGCGCTGGGACGGACCCGGAACCCGGTGTTGGTCGGCTCCTCGCGCTTCTGCATCGACATCTGGGCACACTCCGCCGCGGAGTTCGAGGCGTTGTTCACTCCGGGGTTCGCCGCCGAGCGGCTCGAGGCGATCCCCGCTCTCCTGCCGTCGTCGGAGGTCGCGGTCTTCGTCGAAAAGTTCGGTCGCCGATTCGACCGGCTTGCGGAGTGGGACCGCGCGTGGGGGACTCGGTGGCCGCTCCGCCGGCTGGGGGACCACTTCCTACTGACGTTCGTCCGTGTCGAGGATCCGGGTCGCTAGGAGATACGCACGATCGGGTCGCCGCGTCGGACCCGACCCGCCCGAAGCACTTTCAGGTACCATCCCCGTCGGTCGAGCATCACCTTGAGAAACTCGGGGCCCCGGGCCTCCCCGACGTACGGGAGGAGGTACAGGTTGTCGCACGGTGTGCACGGCTTCGTGACCTCCAGCTCCGCGTCCCCCACCCGGAAACGATAGCCGGGGGCGAAGCTGTCGTACGGGAGTCCGGTCGAGGTGATGTTCTCCCCGATATCCCCCGGCCGGACCGGCCATCCCTCCCGGTTCAACTGCTCGAGCATCTCGAGGGGCATCAGAAGGACCGCCATCGCCGGGTCATCCTTCGACACGTCATGCCGATACATGTTGTAGTCGCCGTCGAGCCCCTCCGCCGTGAGCCGCGCGTCCTCGACAGGGATCTTGGGAAGACCGCGCTCGCCCGGCGTCCGCGATTTGCGATTGATCTGAAAGACGTGGCCGGTTTCGCTCGTCACGGAGGAACCCTTCCCCGGCCGGTGGGTACCTCCGACGGAGCCCAAAACCGTGTCGGGCCATCCGCCGCGCGGTCGCGACGACGAGCGCGTCGGCTGCCGAGCAGCCCCAGAGACACCAGCGTCCCGCCGCCCAGCACCATGCCCACGGACGGGTCGGTTCCCGTGGGGACGGTTCCCATCACCAGGGCGATCCCGACCGCGGACAATACGATTCCGGCGGAGCCGACAGCGGTCGCCAGGTCGGTCCGCTCGGCCGCGGCAAGGCCCACCGTGAGAAAGCAGAGGGCGACCCCGATCAGGACGAGCGGCCCGCCGGCCCGCACGGCCACCAGCCCGGCTCCGGCGAGGACCAGACCGCCGAAGAGCACGAGGGCGGTCCACCACCCCTCGGGCGACTCCGTGGCGAACAGCGACGAAGGACGGTACGCGCTCGCGGGCACGACCCTCCCATCGAGCACGACGGGCGGTGCCCCGGGCGGCTCGAGCTCGGAGGCGGACGTGCTGAGGCGAACGGTCGGCGGCTCTTATCGCTGGGGTCCGGCGGCGCGCTACGAACCCGGATAGTACAGGTCGTATCGGCCGCACTGGCGGCAGAAGTAGAGGCTGAACGGCTGCACGCCCTCGGCCGGTGCGGCCCATCCGACCGGGCCAACGTAGCCCGTGGTCCGAATGGCGATCTGCCCAGCGGGCGCCATCGCCACCTTGCAATTCGTGCACAGGCGCGAGGGCGGAACCGGAGGGGCGACGGGGGGCGGTGGGGCCATCGGCGGTGGCGGAGGGGGGGGATAGGCGGGCGGAGGAGGCGGCGGTGCTGTGGGGGCGGCGGTCGGAGGCGGCGGTGGGGGCGGCGGTGGCGGAGCGGGGGCCACGGGCGACCCGCACTGAGTACAGAACACGCTGTCGGCCGCGAGAGGCTTGCCACAGTTCGAGCAGTTGGACGGAGTCACGGACTATCCTGCCCGTTCGAGGGGATGAATCTTCCGTCGCCCCCGGCGGCGGATGGGACCGTGGGTCCGTCCCCCGACAAATCGACCGGGAACTGTCCCCCCCGAGTCCCCCGTTCCCCTCGAGACCGGGGGCCCGTCCCCCGAGAGGTCCCGCCAAAGGAACCAAGAGGCGGCCGGTCCGGTCCGGTGGGTCAGGTCGGCATGGACGCAGGGTTCGCGATCGTCTTCGGGTTCGCCCTCGGTTTCTCCCTCACGATCCCTCCGGGGCCGATGAATGCCCTCATCGCGGCCCAGTCGGTGCGCTCCCTCCGTTCGGGCATCATCACCGGGCTCGGTGCCATGAGCGCCGACCTGATCCTCGCGGTGCTCGTGTACTCGCTCCGCGCGGAGATCCCGTTCGGCTCGATCGTTCGATGGGTGTACCTCGTCGGCGCGGGGGTGATGGTGTTCCTGGGGACGCGCCTCCTCCTCCGGCCCCGGACGGAGGAAACGACCCCGGACAGCCACGCTCGCACCTACACCCAGGGCGTTCTGGTGGGCCTCTCGAACCCGTTCCAGATCGTCTGGTGGCTGACGGCGGGCCTCGCGTTCGCGTACCTGGGCGGCCTGCTGCTGTTCGTGGCGCTGTTCGCTGCGGTCGCGATCTGGGTGGTCGCTTTCCCGTACGCCCTTCACCTCGGAACGCGCCGGCACCCGGGGGTCTCGCGCGCAGTGGTGTATGTCTCCTGCGCGATCCTGTTCGCGTTCGCGGTCTACTTCGTCCTGCTCGCGCTCTAGCGCGCCGCGGCGCTCGCCGACTTCAGCCGGCTCGCGTAGTGCGACCGGAATTTCGCTACCTTCGGTGCGATCACCATCTGGCAGTAGCCCCCGCTCGGGTTCCGGCGGTAGTAGTCCCGATGGTACTCCTCGGCTGGGTAGAATACCGTGAGTGGCACCACCTCGGTGACGAGCTTCTTCCCCCAGATCTTTTCCCGCTCGACCTCGCCGATCACCTGCTGGGCGGTCGCCTGCTGGGCCGCGTCGTGGAACAGGATCACCGAGCGGTACTGCGTCCCGACGTCGGCGCCCTGCCGGTTCGGCGTGGTCGGGTCGTGCACGGTGAAGAAGATGCTCAGTATGTCGTGGTACGAGATCTTCGACGGGTCGAAGGTGACCTGAACGACCTCGGCGTGGCCGGTCCGGCCGGTGCACACCTGCTCGTAACTCGGGTTCGCCGTCGAACCGCCAGCGTACCCGGGGAGGACGCTGTCGACTCCCTCGAGCTCGCTGAACACGGCCTCCGTGCACCAGAAACATCCGCCTCCGAGCGTGGCGACTTCGCGCGGACCCTGTGTTGGCATAGCGTGCGTGCCCCCGATTCCCTCGAGAGCGCCCTCGCATAAACGGTCTCCATCACGCGGGCCCGCCCCCGCGGGGGGGCTCCTCCTAAAGAGCCTCGGGCGTTCTGTTGCGGCGAATGGACGGCGCGACGACGTGCCCCGGATGCGGGGGGGCGGTCTCGTACGAGGCCCAAGAGACGCGGGTGTTGACCGGGACATGCCCCGGGTGCCACCGCGTCACGACCCTCGTGGAGGGCCCACTTCCGCTCGGTACCCCCCCGGCGGGCGCTGCGGGGAGTTCCTCGGCGCAAGCGTCGGGTCCGGCCACGGGTCCGGAGTGTGCCGAGTGCGGCTCGGTCCTGACGGTCTCGGCGCGCGAAGACGGGATGCTCGAAGTGAGCTGCTCGGAGTGCGAGACAACGACCACCTTCGTTCCCGAGGGAAGTGCACCGCCTCGCCCACCGCGGGACCGCGGAGATCGCGGCGGCCGCTACGAGCGTCCGCGCGGGCGGCCGAGCATGGACGAGGGTCGCCCGAACGCCCGGCCCTGCCGGCAATGCGGTGCGCCGCTGACGTTTACCACCGACGATACGGGGACGCTCATCGGAGAGTGCGCCTCGTGCGGCAATCGATTCACGCTCCCGGCCCGCCGTGAGGGGGGGTTCGGGGGAGATCGCCGCGGAGGCGGTGGGTACGGTGGACGAGGACCTCCGCGCTACGGCCGAGGCGGCGGGGGATACTCCGGCCGAAGCGGTGGGAGCGGCGGTCGCGGCGGAGGCTACAGCCGAGGTCCGCCCCGATACGGTCGGCGCGACGATAACGACGGCGACGACACGAAGCGGCGCAAGCGGCCGCGTCGCGAGTCGAGCGACTGATAACGCTCATCTTCCGGGTCGGATAGACCCGGCGTGACCGCCCGTGTACGTCTCTTCTACCACCCGATCAGTCACTACTGCGTCTCGGCCGAGCGAATGCTTCGGTTCAAGGGGATCCGCGCGGAGGTCGTGTACACGCCCTACCACGACCATCAGGCGTTGATCCGCGCGAGCGGCCAGGATTACATCCCGACGCTCGACTGGTCCGGCCGGTTCGTCACTTGGTCGGAGATCCCCGCGTTCCTGGACCGTGTCCAGCCCACACCCCAGCTTGTTCCCCCGGGAAAAGCGGGGCTCGCTCGCACGCTCGAGAGCTGGGGCCACCTCGTGCTCGAAGAGCGGGTATGGCGAGCGGTCGTAACGCAGGTTCCCCCCACGCTGCGGGACGACGAGGAACGGTGGGTGTTCGAAGAACTCCAGACCCGTGCCCGCGGGCCGTGGGCGGTTCTCGCGCACCGGCGCAAGGAGTTCGTCGCGGACCTTTCCGGGTACTTCGGCCTCGTCGACGCGATGCTCAAGGGACGTGAGTGGGTCCTCGACGAACCGACGGTGGCGGACTTCGGGATCTACGGCAGCCTCTCGCCCTGGACGACCGTGGGCGAGCGACTGCCGTCCAAGTACCCCCACCTCGTGCGATGGGCCCAACGCATTCGCGACCTGTGAGCGCCCGCCCGCCGTACGCGCTCACCTCCGAGGTATACGACACGATCTACTCGTTCAAGGACTACGCCGCGGAAGCCCGGCGTCTCCGGACGCTCCTCCAGAGATATGGGCCCGAGAACGCCCGAACCCTCCTCGATGTCGCGTGTGGAACGGGCGAGCACCTCCGCTACCTCTCCCGGTGGTACGACTGTACGGGGCTCGACGCGAATCCCGCGATGTTGCGGGTCGCTCGGCGCAAGCTCCCGACGATCCGGTTCGTGCGGGGTCGGATGGAGACGTTCCGGTTGGGTCGCAGATTCGACGCCCTCACGTGCCTGTTCTCCGCAATCGCGTACGCCCGCGACGCGCGCTCGCTCGAGAGGACCTTCCGCCGCTTCGCCGCCCATCTGGTCCCGGGCGGGGTGGCGGTCGTCGAGCCGTTCGTGCGACCGTCCCGCTACCGCGTCGGCCATCTTCACCTCGGGACGTACGGGACGGCGGACCTTCCGATCGCCCGGATGAACCTTTCGGAACGGGTCGGGGATCGTTCGATCATGGTCATGCACCACCTGGTCGGCACGCCGCGGGGCGTACGTCACTGGGTCGAACGGCACGACCTGGGGCTGTTCTCCGAGCGAACGTATCTGACGGCGTTCCGGCGGGCGGGGTTCGATGCCCGGTATCTTGAGAAGGGGTTCATGCGCGACCGCGGGCTTTACGTGGCCGTGCTCCGGCCCGGCGGGACTCCGCGGCTTACTCGATGACGACCGTAGTGGCCGCCGGCGACCGGAAGTTCGCGGCCCGGTGCGAACCGTCGCACAGCGGCTTCTTCTGGGAGTGACCGCAGCGGCACAACGCGACGTCCGCCTTCCCGTCGATCAGCACGAGGTTCGGCCCATTCTCGATCGATTGCACGACGACTTTCGGCATGGTCTCGCCCCGAGGCAGGGACGGGCAGGGCTTAGAGTCGCGGGTACCGCCCGGTGCCCTGGTTACGGGAACGTCAGGGGCCCCTCGCGCGCGTCCCCTACGCCTTGACGGGCGGGTTCGGTACGAAGACAAGCGAGATCGAGTTCACGCAGTGGCGGGTGTTCTTCGGCGTGAAACGCTCCCCCTCGAAGACGTGTCCGAGGTGCGCCCCGCACCTCGCGCACCGGATCTCGACGCGCTCCCCGTCGGTGTCGGGCAGATGCCGCACGGCGCCCGGGATCTCCTGGTCGAAGCTGGGCCATCCGCAACCGGAGTCGAACTTGTCGTCGGATCGATAGAGCGCCGCTCCGCATCGCTTGCAGGTGTACGTCCCCACGCCCCGAAAGTGCTCGTACTCGCCCGAGAACGGTGCCTCGGTTCCACCGTGGAGGATCACCCGCTCTTCGGCCCGGGTCAACTTGCGCATCTCCGTCGGGGCGTCCGTCGCCATGCTCGCGAAAGGGCACGGGGGCGATATTACGCCGGGGGGCCCGGGCCCCGAAGACCGGAACGAGCGCCAGAGCGATGTGGACACTGGGGGTTTTGGACTGCAAAGGGTTCGGAACTACGCGTTTTGACGCCACTCCGAGGTTTGCCTGGATCGGGAGAGGAGGCCGTGCTCGAACTCCGCCAATTCAAACGAGATCCTCTGCCGGGTCGACTTCGCCTGGCTGGAGGATTTCGATTGGCCCGTCGTCGGCGGGCGGTGACTGGTCCACTCGAGATCGAGACCCCACCCCGCCATCGTCCCGGAGCCGTCGCCGCGCTATTCCCAAAATGGCGAAGACGGCAACGAGGGCAGCCACCCCCCCTCCTACCACGAAGTAACCGTAATCCCCCGGTAGCCCGAGTAAGCCGGTGTTCCCGCACTTTCCGGCGCAGATCTGGACATGAGCAGAGCTCTGATGGCCCTGCGCGTCGGTGACCGTCAGGATCACGGTGAATGTGCCGGAGCGGTTGAAAGTGTGGGCCGTCGCACCCTGCGCGGACATGCTCGATCCGTCGCCAAAGTTCCACGAAAAACTGTAAGGAGAGGCCCCTCCGACAGCGGTTGCAGTGAAGTTGACCTCCAGGGGTGGCGTCCCGCTCGTAACAGATGCGTTGATCTGGGCTTGCAGTAGAATCGAAATGTTCAGACTTCCTTGGGTCCTGTCCCCTGAGGCATCCGTTACGGTGAGGACCACCAGGAACGGTCCATTCGTCGTGTACGCGTGGGTGATGCTAGCGAGATTACCGCCCGTTCCTCCATCTCCGAAGGACCACAGATACGTGTAGGGGAGGAAGCCGCCCGACTCGACCGAATCGAACTGAACCGGCCTCGCAAACACGGCTGGGTCTGGGTTCGCCGTGATCACGGGTGTAAGAAGTGGAAGAGGCGCGTTGATTGGGGTCCAGGTGTGATTCGACCCCGCCCAGCTCCAGGTATCGCCCAAGTATCCGTCTCCGGAAGTCGAGTTCGAGTTGCCCCCGAACAGCAGCACTCCGCCTTCGCCGGGGCTGTCCGCGAGAACCGTCTTCTCGCGCGAAACGGGTGTCAACCCTGAAGTTACATTCGTCCAGCCAGATGCCCCGAAGGTCCACGTATCATTCGCCGAGCCGTGAACCGAGGTGCCGTAACATCCGTTAACGGAGTCAGGGTCCGAGCAAATGGCCCAGGCCCCCGCAAACAACACCAGTTCTGCGTCTGTAGAATCGTAGGTAAACCCGAAAAAGGTCCGGGGCGAGGGCGAATAGGCAAATCTCGAAGTCTCGTTCGTCCACTTTTCAGCTTGGAAAAACCACGTGGAATTGTAGGCAAAGAATCCGTTCACCTCGGGAGACGTGCCTCCGAACAGCACAACCGCGCTGAGTGCGGGGTCATACGCCATCTCTTCGGCGGTCATTCGGGGAGGCGACTCGGCGGCGGTAAGATTGAGTTGCGTCCAATCGTCGTCATGGTAGGTCCACGTCGCCTGCCAGAACTGTGAATTATAGGTGTTGCCCGAAAAGAGCAGCACGTTGTTCGTCGAGGAGTCGTAGGTGATCGGGTTGGAACCAACTGGGAACTGATCGCAGATTGTCGTGCTACCGGAAAGATAACAGATTGGATTCACGGCCGGGTGAAGTGGAGTCCAATGTCCGGCCTGAAACTCCCATGTGTCGGAACAATCCGAGCTCGAGGATCCCCCACAACTATCGGAGAACGGGTCGTATCCTCCGTAGGCCAAAACGTAGCCGTCGGCCGTGTCGTAAGTCATCGACATTCCCTCCCTAGCGGAGGGTGGAGTCCCGGCACTTGAGCTGATGTTCGACCAACCTCCATTCTCAAAGATCCACGTTGAGGACGATACCGAGTTATTGGTTTGACCACCGAACAGGACATCATAGCCATCGGCTACGTCGTATGACATTGCCGCGCCCGTCAGAGGAAAGGGCGACGAGACCGAACCTACGCGCGCGCTCGGAGCAGCGGGACTCAGTGGCGGCGGACCAGTCGAGTCGGGGAGTTGATTAATGGATGCCGGGCCGGGAGGCCGGCTTGGGCTTGTGTTCCCCATCACAACAAGACTCAAGCTCGCTCCGAGAACGAGAAGAAAGGCGAAAGCAATCATCACGCGTTCGGTAACGTTCCCCCAATCTCGCTTAAGCCGTATCGCGTCCCGCCCAACGAGTCGACGGCGGCTTTCAATCCGCCTGCAGTCTCCCCACATTCATTCGATAGAGCCGTTTCGATGTACTTGAAGTGGACCGCCAACATTTCGAGAATAATGGCGGACAGGCTGTGTCGGACAAGCTGAGCTTTGCGCAATCCGCCGTGATATCTTCACTCCTGGCAAATCAGTCCGTCACCGTTTCTGAGCGTGCGAAGAGGGCGGCGGTCCCCCGTCGGACGTTTGAACGGATCGCCAGTCGATCGTACGCCGACCAAACGGTCTACGACTCTTATCTGCCGGATTTTCGACTTGCAGCCCTGTCTTCGGCGCGACTTCTGCTCACTCAGCCTTTCCAGGAGGACCTACGACCTACGGTGGAAGCGTTGCGAAACGATCCTACGTGTGTTCTCCTCTGGACTTGGCCCGAGACCCTGTTTGCGGTGTTTGTCGAGAAGCCATCCGGCAAGAAGACCGGCTCAGCCTCGTGCAACGGCGCAGGGGGGCCTCGAGCTACCGACTTCCTATTCGATATCAGTCGGTCGGCGGCTCCTGTCTTCTTTGATTACGAGGGCGTGTGGTCGAGAATTGCGGACGTAGGTGCAACACTTGAGTACCCAAGACCAGTGCTCCCGGCTAACTCGCGCGCCAGACCAGTCTTGACACGTCGTGCCAAGGATGTCTCACTCATAGCCGGCCTCTGCCGCCGAGTTGGGGAGCGTCCGGGGTTTCCGAACGGTCGCGACCAAAGCTTGCGATTCGGTTTCCGAAAAGTGCGTAAGGCGGTGGCGGCAGGCTTGATCGAACGGAGGGTGCATTTGAACCTGTGCGCTAGGATACTCACGGAAACCAACCTCGCGGACAGTGTGGCCTTTGTTCACGGGGAGCGCGGTCCTGGGGCCACACCGGAGGCGCTGTTCCAGCGATTGAATCGCATGGGCATCCGGCCATTTCTGTTCGTGTCGAATCGGGACCGGATACTCTTCGCGACATTGACCTCGGGAAGGAATGCTCGTTCCCCGACTGAAAGTCGCCCCGCGATCCTCCGGAATCTTCAACAGTTCCTCAATTCGATTGTGATCCTTCGGCAGCCCCTCCGAAGTCTGGTCCGTGTCGTCGACCACCGATATCATCTGATCTTCGGACCACTGGAGGAGTAAGGTTCCTTTACTTCGCGTAGACCCCCGCCCGGTCTCAAGAGAACGAAGACGCGTAGAACAGCCAGGACCGTGGGGCCCTAACCGTTTAAGGGATGGACACGGGGGGATTTGAACCCCCGACCTCTGCTTTGCGAAAGCAGCGATCTT
>Ga0335073_10010959_pt1 | contig 12747 bp, 9 predicted proteins | sample Lox_Sample_22_FD_207093 | JGI IMG/M metagenome (GOLD analysis project Ga0335073, IMG submission 207093) | Soil microbial communities from Loxahatchee National Wildlife Refuge, Florida, United States - Lox_Sample_2.2 | ecosystem: Environmental > Terrestrial > Soil > Wetlands | place: USA: Florida...
ACTTCCTCAGCTGGTGCGGAAGCGATCTGATCGCCGCCGCCGGACCCGATCGCCAGACCAACCAGGACGGCAGGCTGGTGTCGGTCGCACCGCCGGGATGGCACGCGCGCACGATCGAGCGCGCGGGCGGACTCAGCTGGGTGTCGCCGTCGTGCGCGCCGAGCGGACGGCGCGTGGTTGCTGCCGCCGGGCCGAACAGCGCAGTGGCGCGGTTCGGCATCGAGCACCGCTCGATCTGGCTGTTGCGTGCGCGGAGCGGCGCCCGGGTGCGCCGGCTGTCGGTCCCGCCGGCGGCCGATCTCTCCGACGAAGCGCCGCGCTTCTCGCGCGATGGGCGTTGGGTCATGTTCGTGCGCAGCCGTGTGCTCGCCGGGCCCGGCTCCAGCGATCGTTCGGAGGACACGCTCGAACTCGCGCGGGCCAGTGGCGTCGGGAGCGCGACTGCGCTCGTGGCGTTCACCAGTGAGGACTTCTCCTACTACGACCACTTCGACTGGCCGCAGGAGATCGACTGGTATCAGCCGAGGTGAACCGTTGCTTGCGGGGCTTGACGGCGAATCGCGGCGGCGGCAATCCTGCGCCTTCGGAACGCTCACTAATCGCGGAGGTGTACATGTTTCGTCGTTATCGAGTGCTTGGCGGCCTGGCTGCGGTGGTGGTCGCGAGTTGCGCTGTCGGCATCGCGTTCGCCGGCGTCGGGACTGCGGCGTCACCCACGCCGCCGGCGACGATCACGGCGCGGCTGATCACGCGGCAAGCGGGTACGGCGAAGCTCGGCACGGTGGTGCCGCCGTCGGGCCTCGGTCAGCGCGTGTTCGTCAACAAGCGGGTCGGGTTCGCTCTCGGGGGCGTCGGCGAGGCGCAGTATCCGGCGAAGACGACCGACGGCGGGGCGGTGTGGAAGACATTCGGTCCGGCTCTGCACGTGAACGCCGCACAGGCCCCGCTGGCGGTGACGGAGATCGGGGTCGCCAACGCCCACACCATCTACTTCTACGGCTCGGGTCAGGTGGTCGACAGCACCGGGGACGGGGGTAAGCACTGGTGGCAGGCGTTCACCCAGGAGTTGTCGGCCGCCGTGGTCCCCGGAGTCAGCCCGCGGCTGGTGTGGTTCACGCAGACATCCGTCGGCGCCAACGGTGCGAACGCGGTGACGTGGACCTACGTCTCCAGCGACGGCGGCAAGGTGTGGCACTACACCACCGCGCTGGGCGGCGGCTTCTGAGGACGGGTAGGGCTCGGGCCTGGCGGCCGACCGTGAGGCGGCCGCCTTGATCCCGCTCAGGCCAGGACTTCGAAAGTCACCTTGGTGGAACGGCCCCCGGTCGGCGTCGCGATCAGTTGGTACGTGCCCGGGCCGAGGGAACGGCGGCCGATCCTGCCGTTGAAGACGAACCGATTGGCGCCGGCGCTACCGCCGCGGGTTATCTTGCCGCGGACGGGGAGGAAGCGCGGGCACGCCCGGCGGCTGCTGTTTCGCCGGCTGGGCGCTACGCACCGTCCCTTGACGGCACGCCCCGCGGTCTCGCGGGCGATCGTGATGACGACGCCCGCGGCGACGTTCAGCTTGTAGGTGACCCGAAGGCTGACCGCACGCCGGCAGGGCTTGCTGGCGCCAGTGTGCCCGGTCGGTGCCACGCAGTGTCTCTTCACGAGGCGTCCTGCGAGCGAGAACTTGTGGGGCGAGACGCGCAACCTGGAGACGGTCGGCGGCGCCGTGACCAGCTGGATCACGGTAGTCTTGGTGGTCGGGGATCCGACGCTGGCGGTGAAGGTCACGGCGACGTCCACGCTGAGCTTGTGGAATTCGTCCAGCTCCTGCTGCGCCTGGCCGCTCAGCGCGACCGGAACGTCGACCGTGCCGGGGCCGGTCACGGGTATCAGGTGGGCACGGTCGGCCGTGGCACGCGCGCTGCTCTGGGACTGGGCGGGCTGCGCTGAGGATGCGAGTGTGCCCGAGGTGTCGACGTTGACCGGCAGCGTTGCCGTCCCGTTCGCCTGGTTGACCGTGGGCTGGGCAAGCGTGAACAGATCCTGAGCGAGCTCGACGAAGGTCGGGGCACACGTCGTCGGGTTCCGGGTGAACACGGCAACTCCGCCATCGCCGGGCGAGGCCACATACACGTTCTGGCCGTCGGGAGACACGGTCACCTCTCGTCCGTCGGCCAGCCCGGTGACTCCGCCCACGCCTTCGGTCAGCACGCCTCCGAACGTGAGCGCACCCGTGGCCGCGTTCCGGGTGAAATACGCGAGCGAGTTGTCGGCGCGGCTGGTGGCGTACAGGCACTGGCCGTCGGGCGACACGGCGAGGCCCCAGATGTCACTGAGGCCGGAGACGCCGTTCGCGCCGTTATCGACCTGGCTGACCGGCGCCGGTGTGAGCGCGCCCGTCGTCGGGTTCCGAGAGAGCACGCTGATCGCGCTGCTCGCCGAGCTCGAGGAGGAGGGCGATCCCGCCTCATACAGGTAGTTGCCATCCGCAGAGATCGCGATCGCCGTCGAGTCGTTCAGGTTGCCTTGGTCGCCTACGATCGTCAGGGCGCCGGTGTTCGGGTCACGGCTCAGCACCGCGACGCCGTTCGGAAACGTCCCGCCGACATACACCGAGGTTCCATCGGGCGAGACGACGGGATCGATCCCCACGGCACCGTCGGAGCTGAGGTTCGTCGTTCCGACCAGGGTGAGATCGCCGGTGTTCGGGTTGCGCTCGAACGTGTTGATCTTTCCGTCGGATGTCACCCCGATGCCGGTCCCAAACTGAACCCCGTAGGTGAGCACGTAGAGGCTCGAGCCGTCAGGTGAAATCGCCAGCGTGACCGGATCCTTGGCGACGGTGGGATCTGTCAGCACCGGGTAGGCCTGCTGCTCGGCCACGGAGCCACTTGCCGCTGCGTACTGGTAGAGCTGATTGCTCTGGCTGTCGAGACCGTAGAGGTTGGCGCCGTCCGGGCTGGCCACGATCGAGGGGTCCTCAAGCGGGCCACCGGACGACGTCGTCGGGGCCTCACCTAAGACGGTGAGCTGTCCGGTGCTCGGATTTCGGCTGAACGCCGAGAAGCCGGCGCCGTTGAAGCCCGCGTAGACCGTCGTCCCATCGGGTGAGATTGCCACGGTCGTCGCGTTTTCCGTGCTCGCGGCCGCCGTCCCGGCGATGAGCAGCGAGCCGACAAGCGTGGCGACAGAGATCCGACACCACAGATACCGCCCCAGTCGATTGCGACTCGTCATCCCGCTCGCCTCCTTCTCGCCGTGGCCTCGCCGCGAAGATACCTCAGGCACTCCGGCGCTTACCGAGAACCTGTATCACGTCGCCGGCGTACTGCTCGTTAGATCAAGACCACACCAGGGAGACCGGAAATGAGCAGCTACGACATCGACGACACCGCGCCGGCCGCCACCGAGTACGGCGAGCTAATTGACTGCCCGACCTGCGGGAGCCCCGCGGAGATAATCGACCGCTTCGTGCTGGGCGGCGCACCCGGGCCCGTCGAGCACGTCAAGATCGCGTGCGTTCGACGGCACTGGTACACGCTTCCGGTGGATGACCCGGCACTGACGCGCTCCGCCGAGGAAGCCGATCACTCGAACAGCGCGCGCGCGTACCAGTCGGTGTCGTCGCTCACGCCGGGAACCGCGAAGAAGTACCCACCGCCGACCGGCGAGATGTAGTCGACCATCGGCTCGCCGATCAAGCGGTTCTGGTTGGCGATGAACTGGCGCACCAGGTTCTGCTGGAAGGCGTTGAAGATCAGCCCCACGTTGAGGTTGCCGGCCAGGTCGACGCCGTTGTCGTAGTTGTATCCCCGACGGAAGATGCGGCTGTCCTCGGAGGCCTTGGTGCGCGGGTTGGCCAGCCGGATGTGGGCGTTCAGCGGAATCGTCTTGCCACTCGGGTCGGCGGCGAAATTCGGGAGCGTGGTGAGGCTGCCGGTGCCGAGCACGTTGCCGCTGGCGCGGTAGCGGCCGATCATGGTCTGCTGCTCGTTCAGCGAGACCCGGTCCCAGAACTCGATGAACATCCGGATGATGCGGCACACGTGGTAGCTGCCGCCGACCGCCCAGTCCGGCTCGCCGTTCCCCGGGGCGACCCACAGCAGACGGTTGGCGACCTGGGGGTCGTTCACCTTGGGGTTGGCAATCCCGTCCATGAAGCCGAAGTGGTTGCGCGGGACGCCGGCCGGGCGCGGCGGCGAGACGAACCCGTCCATCCGCCACAGGATCTGCATCCCGCCGCGCGTGTTCTTGGCGATGTCCCGGAGGGCGTGGATGGCGGTGTCGGTGCTGCCGGCGCAGATCTGCAGGAGCAGGTCGCCGCCACACAGGTTCGGATTGAGATTGTCGTTCGGGAACGAGGTCATCTCGACGAGGTGCTTCGGCTTGCGGTCGGCGATCCCGTAGCGCCCGTCGAATAGGGACGAGCCGAACCCAACCGTGACCGTCAGCCCGTCGGCGGGTACGGCCGGCCCGAGCGTCCCACTGTCCGAAGGCGGCTGGATCGGGCCTGGGTTGGCCGGCAGGCCCCCCTGGGTCAGGAAGCGCGCCCGTGCGGTCAGCGCCTGGAGCAGCTCGATCAGGTCGGCGCGGCTGCTCGCGGTGACGTTGAAGGAGACGAAGCACGCCGCGGGGGGTGGCGGATTGACGATTCCCGCCTGCCAGGGGCCGTGGAAGGGGATGGCGGGCAGGGTTGCCGCCGGATCGCGGGCGACCGCGTACTGAAACTGACCGTCGGCCTGGAGGGGGTCCTGCTCCGCGCGAGCCTTGGCCTCGGCGGCCTGCACTTCTGACAGACCGGCTCCGCCGAACCCCGCGGCGGCGATCGCGGCCGCCCCGGAGCGGGTGAGGAACTTTCGGCGATCGAGCATCGCTGTCAGGCTAGCTTGGTTTCACCGCGTCCGACGCTAGTGAAGATTCGCACCCGGGCGGGCGGCTGACGGCAGGTTCGCAACGCGTTACAGACGGCTGATTCACGGGGTGCTGATGCCACACTCCAGTTAGGTGTCGGCATCCAGGCGTGCAACCTCAATAGCGGTGACCGCCGGTGTGCTCGCCGTCGGCGTGGTGGTCGTGCTCCTCGTGCTGCTCGGCCCTCTCGGATCTTCGGCAACAGGTCAGGCGTGCTCCTCGTACCCGACGCCCGGCGCGCCCGCCCCCGCCTCCACCAAGGTGCCCGCCGCGCTCGCGACCAGTTACGCGCTGCTCCGCGCCCCCCAGCGGCCCGTGGATCGGCTCGACGCCGCCCAGGTCTCCGGGCTGAAGGCCTCCGGGCTGATCATGTCGGGCACCCGCTTCCTCGGCGATGCCGCCTTCGGCGGGCGTATCTACCTGGTGCCGGCCGAGCACCTGCTCTCGATTCCCCTGGCGCCGGCGCGATGTCTGTCGTCGGTCCAGCGCGTGATCGAGCAGGAGTCGCTGCCCGTCCTGCAGCGCGAGTACCACCAGACCGCGCTGTGCATCGACGTGCTCTACGCCAACGGGCGCACCCAGGAATGCGCGCCCGCCAGCGGGACGCCGTACGCGCTCGCGTCCGTGACCGGCACGCCGGCGTTCGGGCTGGTGCCGGACGGGATCAGCGCGGTCACGGTCACCTACCCGACCGCCTCGCCGACGACCGTCACCGTCCACCGCAACTCGTTCGTCGTCCTGGCTCCATCCGAATCCGCGCCGGCATGCGGATTGCAGTGGCTTGACCCGACCGGGAACGTGCAGAAGGTCGTCACAGGGTGTTCCTACCTGGCGCCCCAGACCCACGAGCTGTACGAGTACCGCGCGTATGTCGCGGGCAAGCTCGCGACGCTCCGGAGCCAGGTCGGCGCCCTGTCCGCGGCGATCGGCTCGGGCCGGCCGGCCGCGGCGCGCTCGGCCTGGCTCACCGCCCACCTGACCTGGCTCGAGATCGGGCAGGACGACGGAGCCTACGGCGCATTCGGCGCGCTCGGGGGTGAGATTGACGGCCTGGCGGCCGGTCATCCACTGGGGACGGCCGACCCCGGTTTCACGGGCTTTCACCGGGTCGAGTTCGATCTGTGGACGCGTGGTGACCTGCGAGCCGCGGCGTCGGACACCGCCACGCTTCAGACGCTGCTCGCGAAGTTGATCAAGGCGCCGCTCTCGACGTACCTGCCGGCCACCGCCACCGGCATCGGCAATTGGCTGCTGCGCCCGCATGAGGTGCTCGAGGACGCGCTCCGCGACTCGCTGACCGCCGACGACGACTACGGCAGCGGCACCGATCTCGCCTCGATCAGCGCGGACGTCGCCGCCGTCCGGGTTTTGCTGAGCGAGCTGGCGCCGGGGCTCAAGCTGTTCTCACCCCATCTCCTTGGCCAGGCGACCGGGCAACTCGACGCCTTGATGGGCGCGATCGATGCCACCCGGGTGCAGGGCGCCTGGGTCCCGATCGCGAACCTGCCGGTCAGGCAGCGCCAGCAGGTAGATGCGGATGTAGGCGCGGCGCTGGAGACGCTCGCGCCCATTCCCGACCTGCTGACCAGCACGGGCACCAACGCGCCCGGGGACTGACGGCGGCCTGAGGCGCCGGCGCAGCCGCCGCCGACCATCTTGATCAACCCGACCGACCCCGGGCGCGTGGTGGAGGTGCCTTAGGAGGTGGGCATCACCCGCTTCTTGCAGTCGACGCCCTTGGCGTTGCACCAGATCATGATGTTGTTCATCTTGCCCAGCCACGGTGTGGGCGCCTGGAGCGCCTTGCTCACCTTGCCGACGAAGCTCGACGCCTGATCGACGCTGCCGTGGCCCTTGTAGGCGGGCAGCTCGGGGTAGGGGAAGAGCTCGATCGAGCGCAGCACCGGGCCCACGGCCGGCGCGCCAAGCGCCGGGATCGCGTCGGTCAGGTCGGTCGTGGGCGGAGGCCCACCGCCGCCGGGCGGGGGACCACCCGGACCCGCGCTCGGCAGGCTCGACTTGTACTCGTTGGCCTGAACCCCGTTCGGCGCCTTGCCGGTCTCGGTCCAGCGCACGAGGTCGGCGAGACCGGGATAGGTGTCGGGCGCGCCGGTGCCGCAGTGCCCGACGCTCGGCAGCAGGTAGTAGCGCGTGAACTTCTGCGCCGCGGCCACGCTGCCCATGGCCTTCACGACGGCCTGGTAGTAGGCGATCGACGAGATCGTCGGGATCGACCAGTCCGCCTCGCCTTGCCACAGGATCAGCTTCGCGCCGGCCTTCTCGAACGGGCCGAGGTCCGGGTTGACGTCGTCCCAGAACGGCGCAAGCTTCTCGATCTGCTCGAAGTAAGCCTTCGTGAACGGCTCGTTGGCGACGGCCTGCGCCCCGATGTCCTTGTCGAACGCGTAGTACTGCAGCCACGCGGTGATGAACGTGGCCGGCGTCACGCTCCCGCCGACGGTTGACGGGATGTTGACGCTCGTCCCGTTGTCCCAATCCCACTCACTGCCGAGCGGATAGCCGCCCGGATACAGGTGCTGGCCCTGGGGATCCACCGGCCCGTCGAGGATCTCCTTGACGGCGGCGATCTGGGCGGGCGTCAGGCAGTTGCTCGTGACCGTCGCGCCGCACGCCACCGAGTCGAGGTTGAACTTCTGCTCGCAGGCTCGGTAGTCGAGCATCAACCCGACCTTCGGGTCACATTCCTTGAGCGCGGCGTTCTCCACGATCATCGCCTGCGGCTCGGCCAGGATCGACTGCCCGGAGGAATTGAGGACCGTGTCGAACTCGTACTCGTGCAGCACGGCGTTCAGCTCGGTCATGATGTTCGCCGGGGCGCCGGCCAGGATCCCGCTGAAGTCCTTCGGATAGCGCTCGGCCTCGGTCACCGCCTCATGGCCGCCCTGAGAGCAGCCGTCGTAGTACGAGTACTTGGGCTTGACGCCGTAGAACTTGGCCGCCAGCCCGTCGGCGACCAGATCCAAATCGTGCTCGGACAGGTAGGAGAAGTCGACGCGCTGGGTCGCGTTGGCCGACCAGCTGTTGCTCTGGCCGCTGTGACCCTCGTCATCGGTGGCGACCACGAAGTAGCCCTTGGCCAGCGCCTTGAACCCGCTCGACTGCGGGGCGCTGATCCCGATGCTGCCGCACAGGCCACCGCATCCGGTCTGCAGGTAACGCTGGTGCCAGGTCTTGGTCGGCAGCAGCATCTCGAAGCCGATGTACTTGCCGATGTGGCCGGTGAGCGCGCAGTACTCCGGCGCCCCGGCGGCGGCGCTGCCGACCTTGTACTGGGCGATCTGCACCAGCAGACCGTCGATCGAATGCGCGCTCTTGGCCAGCGCCGCACAGGACATCCTGGCCTTCTTCACCGGCAGGTTCGCAAGCCCCGATGACCGGGCTGCGCTCGAATGCGCAGCGCTCGAGTGTGCAGCCGGGTGCGCGATGCGCGCTCTCACGGCCTGATGGCCGAGTGCGGGAACGGCGAGCACCGTCCCGGCAGCGGCCAGCGCCGCAAGCATCGTCACCAATATGGCCGCACGGGTTCGCCCAGCGCGACGAGACGGCAGCCGCCGTCGAATCCACAGCATTCCCACGCCCTCCTTCTCCTTCAACGTCGTTTGGCGGCGGTGAAACTATCTTGTGAACGCGTGGCTGTCAATCTTGCCCACGAGATTGTCGGCAATTTCGTGCGCCAAGCGTTTCACAGGTGCCGCCCGCACGGCGCGGGCGAGGCTCAGCGCCCGCTGGCGATCTCGTCGACCGCCTCCAGTAGGCGGTCGACGTCGTCTCGGTCGTTGTAGAGGACGATGCTGGCCCGGACCGCACCACCGGAGTCGCGCAGCCCGAAGCGCTGCATGAGCTCGTAGGCGTAGTTGTCCCCATCCCAGACCGCGATTCCCTTCGCGGCCAGCCGTCGGGCGATCTCCTCCGGGTGTATCCCGGCGATCACGAACGAGATCGTCGAGGTCCGCCGCCGCGCCGCCCCGAGCAGCCGGACGCCCGCGATGCCCTCGAGCCCCTGCAACGCGCGCTCGAGCAGCGTGGTCAGGTAGCCCTCGACCGCGGTCAGTGCGGTGACGACGCGCTCGCGACGGCCACCGGGCACGTCGGTGAGGCCGGCGATCCAGTCGATCGCGGCCGTGACGCCCGCCAGCAGCTCGAACGGTGGAGTTCCGCGCTCGAAGCGGTCGGGCACTTCGTCCGGTGCAGGCGCGAGTTTTGCGGGCTGCAGGCGCTCCAGTCGCGCCGGGTCGGCGATCAGCGCGCCCGTGTGGGGTCCGAACAGCTTGTACGTCGAGAACGCGTAGAAGTCGGCGCCGAGGGCGGCGACGTCCATCGGGCCGTGCGAGGTTGCGTGCACCCCGTCGACGTAGGCGAGCGCACCGGCCGCGTGGGCGCGGTCGCTGATCGCGCGGACATCGGGCTTGGTCCCGATCGCATTGGACGCCGCGGTAACGGCGACGAGACGGGTGCGATCGCCGATCAGCTCGTCGAAGGTCTCGGCGGCAAGCTCGCCGGTCCGAGGATCGAACTCGGCCCAGCGCACCGTGGCCCCCTTGCGCTCGGCGGCCAGAACCCACGGCCGGATGTTGGCGTCGTGGTCGAGCGAGGTGACGACCACCTCATCGCCCGGCTTCCAGTCACGGGCGAGGGCGTCGGCGAGGTGGAAGGTGAGCGTGGTCATGTTCGGCCCCAGCACCACGCCGTCCGGCTCGCCCCCGAGCAGATCGGCGATCGCCCGACGTGCCGCCTGCACCGTCTCGGTGCTGCGCTGACTGGCGTCGAAACCGCCGTGGACGTTGGCCATCGAGAAGCGCAGCGCATCCGCGACGGCCTCGATCACCGCCGTGGGGACCAGCGTTCCCGCGGCGCCGTCGAGCCTCACGGTCCCCGGAAGCAGCCCCGGGAACTCCGCCCGGACGTCGTCGATCGAGCGCGCCAACCCGTGGCTGGCGCGCGTGCTGGCAGGCAACGGTCCCGATCCCGTCAGTCGCGCCGGGGCACGAACGCGAACACGCGGCTCGGGCTGCCGGTGCCGCCGACGAGCCGCAACGGCGCCACGACGAGCAGGGCCCCGGTGAGGGGGAGTTGATCGAGGTTGGCCAGCTGGGTGAGGCCGAGCCGGCCGGCGCCGAGCAGGAAGTTGTGCAGCGGGAACGGCGGGTCAAAGCCGCCGGCAGCGCCGGCGTCGATCCCCACCGTCTCCACGCCGAACCCGGCGATGTTTCGCTCGTAGGCCAGCCAGCGCGACGCCTCGACGTCGGGACCGGGGGTCTCAGGCCCGTTGGGGCCGGCGTTCAGGAACGCCGCCTCGTCGTTGGCGCGCGATCCCCAGCCGGTGCGGAACAGGACCCAGGCCCCGTCGGGCACCCGGCCGTGTTCGCCCTCCCAGGCCTCGAGGTCGGCCACCGTCAGCAGATAGCCGTTGTCCTTATCGGTCTCAAACGTCTTGTCGATCACGCACGCGGGCCCGGTCAGCTGGCTCGGCGTGATCGAGCCGACATCCGCGCCATCCTTGCCCGTCACCCAGTGGATCGGCGCGTCCAGGTGCGTGCCCACGTGCTCACCGATCGTCAGCGTGTACCACGCCCACGCAGGTCCGCGGTCGTCGTAGTGGCTGATCTCCTCCCGGCTCAGCCCGGGCGTGTTGACGAACGGCGGCGGCAGCTTGATCACCGGGGTCGATTCGCTCAGCGGTTGCGTCAGGTCGACGATCTCGACGCTGCCGCCGCCGAGGGCGTCGAGCAGGGCGGCGACGGTGCTGGTTTCGGTGCTGGACATCGCTCTCTCCTTAGTGACTTGTTCAGCCCGCGCGGAAGGCCTCCTCGAGCCACTCCGCGCAGATCGTCGGATTCACCTTCACGTCGAGGACCAGCGGCCCGTGTGGGTCGGCAAGCCACTCCTCGACCACGGCCAGGTCCTCGGTTCCTCGGACCGTGGCCGCCTTCGCGCCCGCGGCGCGAGCAATCGCGGCCAGGTCAGCGTCCGGGAAGCGCACGAGCGAGACGTCGTGCCCCATCGGCCCGAAGTGGTGCACCTCGGCGCCGTAGGCCGCGTCGTCGTAGATCACGACCAGCAGCGACAGCTCCAGGCGCGCGGCGGTCTCGAGCTCGGCCAGGGCCATGAACGCGCCACCGTCGCCGATCGCAGCCACCGTGACCCGATCGGGCCGGGCGATCGCCGCGCCGATCGCGTTTCCCAACCCGAGCCCGACCGCCTGGAACCCGTTGGGGAACACCCAGGCGCGGGCGTCCGGCATGTCGAAGTACATCGAGGGATAGCCCAGGAAGTGTCCCGAGTCGACGGCGACGGCCCGGTCCTTGGGGAGGGCCTGGTTGATGGCGATGCTGGCCGTCCGGGGGTCGATCCAGTCCTCGGTCGAGGCGTCCTCGTAGGGCTCGTTGCGCCAGGCGCCGGCAGCGATCTGGGCCGCAAGGTCCGCGGTACGGAAGCCCTCGTTGCCGTGACCGCGCCGTTTGAGCTCCGCGCTCAGTGCCTGCGCGGTCGCACGGGCGTCGCCGAGGATGGCGAGGTCGGCGGGCCGGTTGCGGCCGATCGCCCGCGGCTCCACGTCGACCTGGATCACCCGTGCGTCTGAGTTGATGAGCGCGCCGTGCTTGGTGGTCCAATGGTTCACCGATGCGCCGACCACAAGCACGAGATCGGCCTGCGGGAGCAACGATGCCGCGAACGGGCTGGCGAACCCGCCCGAGATGCCGAGCGCGTAGGGAAGGTCGGCGAACAGGCCGTTGGCCGGCGCCGAGGTGGCGAGGACGGCACCGATTCTCTCGCCCAGGCGCTCGAGCTCCGGCCCGGCGTCGGCCAGCACCGCGCCGCGTCCGGCGATGATCGCCGGTCGGAGAGCGACGGCGATCAGTTCGGCCGCGGCCGCGATCGCCCCGGGATCGGGGGCGGCCGGCGCGATGTCCGGCAGCGGGCGTCGCGAGGGTTTGGTCTGGAGCGCGGGCTGGGCCTGGATGTCGATCGGCAGCATCAGCACGACCGGGCGGCGCTCGATCAGCGCCCGCTGGCACGCCCGGGCGGCGTCATCGGCGGCGGTGGCGGGGCCGTGCACGCGGTCGGCGATCGCCCCCACCGACTCGACCAGGTCGTGCTGGTCGATCCGGAAGTTCGAGGTGAGCGCCGCCGCCTGCGTCTCGCCGGCCAGCACCAGTACCGGGGTGCGACTCTTGGCCGCCTCGGCCAGCCCGGTCATCGTGTTGGTCAGCCCGGGGCCCTGGTGCACGCTGCAGACGCCGAGCCCCCCGGTCACCCGGGCGTAGCCGTCTGCCATGCAGAGCGCGCTCATCTCGTGCCGCGCATGATGGAATTGGACCCCGCCCCCCTCCCCGCCGTGTCGGCGGAGCGCGTTGGTCACGACCAGGTTGCCGCTCCCGAGGACGCCGAACGCATCCCGGACGCCTTGGGCCGCGACCGTCGCGCCGACCACGTCGGCCACCGTCATCGGCATCGTTGCCGCACGGCCGCTGGTGTGGGCCGACTCCGGTGAGACCTCCACCTCAGTCACGAGGAGCCCATGCTACTTCGCGCCAGCCGGGCGTGCCGGTCGCGGAGCAACTCCGCCGGCAGCCCGGCTCGCTGCGGCGAGAACCTGCGCAATACGACAATCGAGCCGTTCCCGGACGGCCGTGTCGACTTATCCATGTTGGGCATGCGCGATCCGTCACGACCGCCCGCGGGCGCCTCGAGTGTCGTGTTTCGCATGAGTCCCGCGGCCACCCGAGCTCTCGCGTCGCGGGCGGCGCCACGCGGTCCGCGCTTGCGTCGTCGGCGCCGGTCGGTAAGGATGGGGCGGCAGGGGAGGAAGGGGTGGCTAGGTGG
>Ga0335073_10010960_pt1 | contig 12745 bp, 5 predicted proteins | sample Lox_Sample_22_FD_207093 | JGI IMG/M metagenome (GOLD analysis project Ga0335073, IMG submission 207093) | Soil microbial communities from Loxahatchee National Wildlife Refuge, Florida, United States - Lox_Sample_2.2 | ecosystem: Environmental > Terrestrial > Soil > Wetlands | place: USA: Florida...
GACGGTTCAACTAATCAGCCGGCACTGGATCATCACCGACGCATTGCAACATGTCGAAGAGGTCCGGGGTCCCGGTGTAGTGGGCGAGCAGCCGGTGCTCGAACCGGGAAAGTCATTCCAATACTCATCGTGGTGTCCGATCCATACTCCCATGGGAACCATGCGCGGCACCTATCAGATGATCTGCACGGATGGGAGCCCCTTCGAAATCGAGATCGCCCCGTTCCTGCTGAAAGCTCCGTACGCTGTGAACTGACGGGATCGGCTACTTCGACACTCCGAACCCATCGTTAACTGCTAATCTCGGTAGCGATCCCGCCGGCTCTTTCCGAGTGGCGTGATCCACGCGCACCGGGCCTGGGCGGCTCTGATCTAGGCGGGTGGCACCGCACGTCCATGCGGCCAACCCGGGCGCAGCGTGCGCACGCCCGCGAAGAAGCCGGGAGGACTGTGACAGCTTGAGTATATATAGGAGCCAAAATCCTGGAGGAGTACAAGGACGACGAGGAAGACGGCGCGTTCTTCGTCGATCCGATTGTCCCGGCTATCCCAACCCCATGCAGCAGCGAAGCTTATCTACCGTGACAGTCTGGAGCACACTGTCCCGGTGGTCACGTGCGGGAACATGTGGGAGTTTGTGCTCCAGTTGTGCTCCGCCGAGTCCAGCCTTGGTTTCTGTGCTCCCCGTGTGCTCCGGGCACACGCATATATAGGGGCCCGATCCTGCAGGAATACGAGTTGGTATTTCACGTCCTTTCGCGCGCACGCGCGGTCGCACGGCGTTCAAGAACCTGTTCGTCGCCCTCGTCGTCCTCCAGGATTTGGCTCCTCTATATGGAGATTCTGTCCCAACTCTCGCGGTGGTCCCACGGACATGAAACAAATAGTCACGACCGGGAAGCTCACGTTTGCGGCGAACCACATGCCATCGTCGGTGGTAATACATCCAGTTGCCCAAAATCGCCCAAACGTTCTGTACAGGCCCCGAGACGAAGCCGCCTCGCGCGGTCCTGAGCTAATGTGGCTTACGCACGTCCCCCAGTGAGAGTTCCGCTCGCGCGGATCTGACCCACCGGTCCAAGTCAGCCATATAATCCCGGCAAGCAGGCATCGCCGCCATCGCGTCGAAGACAGCAATCCCATAGCTAAGCGCTGTGAATCGCGCATTGCCGGTGGCCTGTTCCGCTTGATAGAACCGGGCTCTCGCCTCGCCGTCAAGAGCGGAGCACTGCCCGTTGCTCCCGACTTCGCGGTAGAGCAACACTGCCTCAGCGAATTCTCCCGCGGCCGCTTCAAGAATATCGAAGCGGGTGAGGTCCTTTTGGGCGCTGGACGCGTAGTTCATGCGCGTTGTTCCTAGATTCTCCCGTGCGTACGCCTCGTCCAGTCGACGCCCGGCTTTCTGCTGCCTGGCCACGTCTACCTGAAGTTCCCCTTCTGCTGCGCGAAACAGGCTCAAATCACCGAGCGCAGCGGCACATGAGGCCAGACCGATAGCGCTGTTGAGACGGTCGGCGCTTGTCGCTTGCGGACTTCTATCCAGATCGCGGTGGAGAGCTTTCACTTCTTCACACACTTTCCTCGCCGGCCGTTTATCGTTTAAGACGGTTGCTCCCAGCGTAAACACCAACCGGGATCGGGCCTCGTCTGCCAAGTCCCCATTTGCAGTCACCACTACATCGCGCAGTAGTGTTTCTGCCTCGGAAAGATGCGGAATCAGGAAATCCGGGTAGCTGTACGTCGTCGCCAAGGCTAGTTTCGCCCGTGGGCCGATGTCGTTGTTGGGGAACGTGGCTGAGAGCTTTGAAGCCGCCCCAAGCTCCGACGTCGCTGACAACAAGGTCGCGTCGCGGTTGGCCGCAATTCCCGCCCCGAGTTGCCGGCTATAAACTTCCCCCAAACTGAGGTGGAAGAGAGCGGCGTTTAAACTCGAAGATGGTTCGCTCCGCAGCGCCTTCTGGAATTGCTCGGAGGCCATGCCTAGACAGTGTGACAATGCCGCGCTGGTGTCACTTTTCTCGAACCAGGCCAGTCCGACATAGAAATGCGCGGCCGCAAATGGAATCGAATCAAGAAGACCAATTACCTTATCGTACTCCCCCTTTTGATACTCAGCTACGCCCCATTTATATTTGACCGCGACGGAAGCTGCGCCGGCCGCGTCAGATCTGTCCTCCAGCACATCAGCCACCTCGCCGAGGCTCACAGAGTGGACCTCTTTGCCAAGCGGCGAGATATGCAGGAAACGTAACCGTGGGCCTTCGAGAGCTTCGCCAAGAGCGAGATGACAGCCCCGCTTCAGTGCCCAGAACATCATATCCCGTTCGCGCTCAGTGTCATGCCTGCGACGGTCCAAACGATACCGATTGCCAACCAGAATAGAGGATCGCGCAGCGCCTCATCGCCGGCGGCCTTCCAATGAAGGTTGTACAAACCAAAGGCGCCGCCGGTCAACGCCACTGAGCTAGCACCGAAGATCGTACCGGCGCCTTCCAGGAACGCCTTCTTCGGATCGAATTCCGGGATTACGGAAGGGGGTTCTCTGCTGGAAGTGCGTTTTCGGCGGCTGGTTGAGAGGAGCCGCTGCCGTCTTGCGCTGGCGTGGCCATGGTATCGCCTCTTTCTAGCCCGGAAATCCTAGGATCTCTCATCTTGTTCTATGTGCGCTACGGGTGTCAACATGCTTCCGCCAGACTCGAGGCAGATATGAAATAAAGAATCGACCGGCGGGACGAGATCCGCCGTCCGTCCGTGATAACCGGGAGATGGTCCCGCAACCCGATTCGGACAAATCGGCCTCCAGCGCTTGTTCACGATGGCGCGGTGGGCCGCGCTCAAATTTCTCGGGCGACAGGCGCCGATAGTGCGTTCGGTAGTACTCGGCGTTGTATTCGCGCTTCGCCTCGTCGCGATAAGGCGGTGCAGTACTCCTGGCCGCACGCACGATGCCGCCCACAATGCGGACACGGGCGCGACGTTAGCCTGACGCGGCTGGAGTGGTCCAGCAGGGCGTCCGACTCTGCCATGCGGTCCTCAACCACGGCTACCCTCCTGCCCTTACCGCGCCTCGCCCGCTCCTCGGGGGCTTTTGGGCAATACCCGCCACGTCTCCGGTTGTTCATTCTCAAAGCGCCTTGTGGCGTCGCTCATGCAAGCATCCTCACGCGCGACACCAGCTTCCATGCCTCCTTCCCGGCGAGGAATATCGGGACGAGATCGCCGGTCCTCTTGTCCTTCTCCGCGATCCGCGCGAGGGCGGTTCGGTACACCGATGCGGGAGCGTGCGTCCCGTGCTCCCACTCGTAGACGACTCAGTCCGGTGAGCGCGTCGCCGATGACCCTGCGCATTGCCGCATGTGTGAGCTTCAGCTATCAATTAGCCCGCGCCGCCGCGTCATTGCCCGCATTCCAACTCCGTTTGGGCCATTGCCGTTGAGGATGGCCTTGCGCCAGATGGTCTGCCTCCGGCCGAAGTGCTCCTGTTCCTCAAAAATATGGAGGATGCTCGGGCACGGAAATCGTCGGATTTCTCGGCACTCCTGTCTTATACTCAGTAGCAGTTGTGACATGCACTCATGTGAGTTCATGTGGCAACTGCTACCAACCTAAAGCAGGAGTGCCGGGGGCTAAGAATCGAACGCTAACGGCCACGGCTTCTGGAACTTGCGGCGAGCAACTTTCCAGGCGCTTTGGTGCTTGGTAGGGGTGAATGCGTGTACCCTCAACAGAGCCTGGTGGGGGTCTGCGTCTACGAACTGGCCGGAGCGTCCGGATTGGTGGGCTATCTCCGGATGGCCGACGGTCCGCCCGGAGCGGTTGCTAAACACTGTGGCGCTTATGGGGAGTGATTAGCGCGCGGTCCAGATCGCATAACAGGCTCAGTCTACCTTCGCCAGCCCTAATAGCGGCTTTCTCCTGTGGATACCCGTCAAGATTGAGCGGAACGAGCGCCAGCGTTGCCTGATCAAGAATGCCGGATCGTGGAGGCTTTGGTCGCGCTCGGAACCAGAGAAACGGCGGAATCACTCCGGCGCGACCACGCCCGCGATGATTCTGTCGCATTATTGAGCATGTTCGACGATGTTCGCGATAAGACGTCCGCGGCGAAGGAGTGGGATAGACTCATTAACTTACCAGCCGAAGGACCACGCTCGCCAGAATCAGGCCCACAGCCGCGAACGGGAGATACCACCGGGGCGGCCATTTCACCTCGCTATAAATCTCCTTGCCATCCACCGACACGGTGAAGCGGAGTCCCCGCGGACTTTTTGAAAAACGAGTGTTGGCGTCCACCTTCATAGACCGGTTCCCGTCGGGAATGGTCGCCTGAAAGCTGCGCGGTTCCCAAGTGGCGCCTGGCTCCCTAGCGATTTCCTTTCCATCGACAATCAGCCGCTCCAGCCTCGGCCGATTCTCCAACTCGATGACATGTCCTTTATACTCGGTCCTCCACGTGGTTTTAAGCACTCAGAGCCTCCCGGCGTGCCGCGAAACGTTACATCATACCAGTTTGAGTGGGGTTGCGCTGACCGCGCCGCGCTCCCTGTTGGGCTTCAGTTTTCGGAAACGAGCTGCCGCCTGCGCCAGAGAGTCCGCCACGGCGCTCCCCTGGGCACATTGCTCCGCGTTCTCCCAGGACGTGCCGCGCGAAGTCAATCCAATAGTTCACGGTCGGGAAAGACGATCGGCTGATCATGCGACAGGCGCTCGCAGGCATGCTCTGACAACATCGGCGTGTAGTTGGCGCAATATTTCCACCATTCGCCAAACCAACTCGGTCCCGAACACATCCGCGAGTACACTGCCCACCTGTGCAGCCAGGTCGTCGATGTGCCCGTCCGGATCGCTGCTGGATGACGCGCCACACGGAAAATGCGGGTTAAGCGTCGACCTCCGTGCGTAATGCCGAAGCTCCGCTCGTAGTCGAGCGAGCCGGATCCGTGTGCTATGCCTCCCGTAGCAATTCCGTGCGGTACTTGGGCGCGAGAGCCTTGACTTTGGCAATGAAGGCGGCTTCTTCATGTTCGTTCAGCGGTGGCGGAGGAGTGATTCGCGTGGCGACTGGCACTCCGATCTCCATGAAGAACTTCTCCTGGCCGGCAGGGGAGCAGATGCAGAGCATGCGCACCGGTGCGGCTGAACTATTGTGAAATTGATGCGGGGCATTGGCCGGAATGTGCAGCGTCTCTCCGGCGCGTACAATCGACTTCTTACCGCGAAACGTAGCCAGCATCTCGCCTTCGAGCAGGACGAAGGTTTCCTCAAAGTCGTGCCGGTGTGGCGGCGGTCCGCCTCCTGGCGGAATGTGCATGTCGATAACGCAATAGCGTCCGTCGGTCGCCTCGCCTGGAACAGTGATCGTGTAGGTGTCGCCGACTAGGCCGATGTGACGCAGTTTATTGGCCTGCGCCAGCGTCAAGTTGCGCTCTGGGTTATCGGGAGGAATTTCGGGAACTGCGCCTGACATTTCGTTCTCCTCCTTGAAATTCTCACACACATGGACAAGGAAGCGATGCGACCCTCGCCAAAGTGACCCTCGCCAAAGACCGGCTGGGAGGACAACTCGGATGGTTGCCGGAAACGGCATTTTAGAAAATGCGGGATTCCGGTCGAGTAACGCACCACTCGGAAATCGCGCTGAATCCCAGCGCAATCTGTCGCCTTCATTCAACTGGATGACTGAGCGTGACGATCAGCGGGTGTTGACCAGGGATCTGGGGGCGCAGGAAGTATCGCGCCTGGACTGGCCGAGGCGATAACCGCACGGCGCAGGTCACTGTTTCGGCTGGAATGCGGCAGCGCCGAACTGCCACAGCAGGAAACTCCACTCGTCGGCGAGCCGCTCCTGCTGCTGTTTTTCGGTTCCGCCGATGGCACCGTGTCCACCTTCATACTCCACGCGGAGCAGGACCGGCTTCCCGCTGCTCGTGGCGGCTTGCATGGCGGCAGCCATTTTGGCCATCTGCCACGGGTCGACGCGCGGATCGTTAAAGCCGGTTTCGTAGAGCACAGCTGGGTAGGATGTTCGGGGCCGGATGTGGTGGTAGGCGCTCATCTCGTAGAGCGCCTGAAATCCCTCTTTGGTTTTGGTGCTGCCAAATTCCGGGACGTTAGGCAAGCCGTTGGCGGTGGTTTCGATGCGCAGCATGTCGGAGCAGCCTACCTGGTCGATGGCTGCGGCGAAGAGATCGGGCCTCTCGGTGATGGCGCGGCCGATCAGGATGCCGCCGGCGCTCGTACCCTGGCCGGCAAGGTGCGCCGGAGATGTGTATTTATGCTCGATGAGATATTGCGCGCAGGCGATGAAGTCGCGCCACGTATTGGGCTTGGTGGCCTGCTTGCCAGCCAGATGCCACTCCTCGCCGTACTCTCCGCCGCCACGCACGTGACAGACCGCGTATACGCCGCCTTGCTCATGCCATGCCAGGCGCATGGGTTCGAAATTCGGAGGAAAGGGGAAGCCGTAGGCGCCATAGGCTTCCATCAAGGTGGGGTTGGAGCCGTCCATCTTGATGGTCTTCGGGTACGTGATCGAGAGCGGCACCCTGGCGCCATCGGGCGCGGTGAGGCTTACCTCGACCGACTCGAGATTGGCTGGCGCGTCATAGGGGCCCGCGGGCTGGAGGCCGGTGTCACGCACCTCTTTGGTTCGCGGATCGTAGGCGTAAATTTTGTAGGCCTGTCTCCAGGAAATAACCACCAGCAAGGCGCCCGGAAGCCGGGGATCGGTGGCGACGAAGGCGGAGCCCTTTACCGGCAGGTTCAGTTCTTCGGTCTGTGGATGGGGACCGTAAGTGACGCGGAGGACGCGATTGATAGCGCCGTCGAGCAACTGCACATAAAGCGCGTCCTGGGCGGCGGCGATGGCGCTGACCACCGCCGATCCCGGCGCGACGATGGTTTCGGCGGAGGCGAGGTCGGGAGCGCGGGCGTCGGTGCGAATGACTCTGTAGCGCTTGGCGTTCTTGAAGGTCAAGATGTAAAGGTCGTTGCCGTGAACCGCGATATCGGAGACGTCGTCGGAGAAATCGGCGACCTTTCGCCAGGCGGAGTTCGCCTTTCCGAGCTCGGTAATGGGCTGGATGTAGAACGCGCTGTTGGGGTCGACGCCGGAATTGATGGCGCCCAACGCGTAGTCCGAAGCCGGGGAGGCGATGATGCCGGCGAACTGTTTGGGATCGACCGTGATCGACGGAACGGCTTGGTAACCGAATACGGCGGGATCTTTTTCGGAGTCTCCGCCGCCGAGGACGTGGAGGTAGGCGCGAACCTTCTGCTCGATCTCGGTGGCGGGCGCACCGGGAGGCAATTTTTGTAACTTGCTATAAACCAGCGAACGATTGCCGGGGAGCCAGGCCGGGCTGCCGCCCCAGGCGCGGAAGATGACGTCCCCGGTTTCGCGTCCGGTAGCGATTTCCACTACGTGCATTTCGGTGTCGCGCTCGGCCCCTCCCGGGGCGACGCCTACCGCGACGTAGCGGTTGTCGCGGGAGGGCTCGAAATATTGGATGACATTCTTGCCTTTGCCGCGGTTTTCCGAGGCCAGTTGGATCTTTTCGGGATCGACGAGCAGCTTGTCCGAGCCGGTAGGCCCCTGGCGGAGGTAGAGTTTGTAAATGTCTTCGCCGGGGAGGCGTTTGGAAATCAGGTAAAGGTTGCCGGGCAAAGGCCTTGGCCGAATTTGCGGTACGGTCTGATCGAGCTGCCGGATGCGCTCGAGCAAACGTTGACGACCGTGGAGATCCGCCAGGATGGCGTGTGCGCGATCGCTCTGCGCCTTGATCCACGCCCGGGTTTCGGGATCGTTGATATTTTCGAAGTAGCGATACGGGTCAACGACTTTTACGCCGTAGTAATCGTCGGTGACTGGTTTGAGGGGCGCAACCGGGGCAGATGGCGGAACGCCCTTGGCAGGTTGCGCCTGAAGGTCGGCCATCGGCGCGGCGAAGAGAAGGGCCGTAAGAGCGTGGGAAAACGATAGCCGCACTCTCATAGGATCTCCTTTCGGGATCGACGCTCGAGAGAGTGTATCATATCGAGAACGGTTTACGCGCTATCCGGAGATTGCCTCTTCAGGAGTAGTCTCTTCTCCAAAAGCGATCACAACAGCGCCACCAGTTCCGACATTGGCACCACCGCTGCCGCAGTCGAGGATTTGAAAACCGCTGTGTAGCGTCCGACCCGATCCAGCCATCCCACGACATTGACATCGGCAGCGAAGGCGGTAATAGACTGCACTACGGCGAAGCTACATCAGCCTAATACACCTCCGCCCTATGAGTCGCGATTCGTCGATGGAACCGGAAGGAAACTTCGGCGGCCTCGGCTTGTGGATGAGGCGCCTCCAAGGCCGTTCAGGAGAGGCTGGCGCTTTGGTAGATTGGGGACTCTGACTCGGATCATGAATATTGTGCCCGGATAACGGCTTCAACTGCTTTCAGCCAATAGTGGTTTTAAAGGATTGCGAGGACGGGGACAGCAGAGCCCTGGCGCTAGCGGCCGGCTTACCGCGCCGCCACATCCGACCCGAGATGATTATATCCGGCCCAATAGAGTGGCGCTTCGAATGTCACGGGCGTACCGCCTTTCTCCGCGTACCACTTGCCTTGAATGAACTCGCGCTCTGTCATTGCGAGCGCCGATGCGGCGTTGTGCGTTTGCATCAGAAGCTCGTAATAGCGCCGCGCGAACAACGCGGAGGAGTCGCTTTCAATTCGCCACAGCGTGGACACGACTGACGCGGCCCCGCCGGCCAGAAACGAATCCGCCACGCCGTAGACGCCCTCGCCCGGAATGTTCTGTCCCATGCGCGTCTCGCACGCGCTGAGGAAGATGTGCTTGCCGGAAAACGAAAGGCCTCCCAGATTCAGACTGTAGAGCCGCTCGCCGCCCGCAAGCTGCAGATAACCGAAATTCGGCGCCGCCGGGTTCGCAGTCGAATGCGTCGCGAAGTGAACAAAACCGGCCTTCGGAAGGTTGGCGCGGAGGTTATCGATAGTGGCGCCCCCGTGCAGCAAAGGATTCGACGGCGCCATTCCCGCCAAATGAGAGATGTCGCTTGCCTCGCGTTCGGCCGCGGGAAGAGTTCCGTCCGGATTGCCTATCGCGAGCACAGTATTGGCCGCGAGGTTCTCCGGCACCGCCGCGGGCGAAGGCATTTCGGAGAGATAGCTGAAGACATGATCTTCGATCAGATACCTCCCTCCGGCGCGGCTCTTCAACGCCTGGAATGGAATGAAATTCAGCGCGCCGTCGGGCGACAGGTTCAGACGTTGCGCGGACTCGAATCCAGTCAGATCTCCCAGCAGAATGTCGTACAAACGGTTCGACGTCTCGTCGGCATTCCTTCGTTCTTCGATCGCGCTCCGGTACCGGCCGCACAAATCGGAAATTTCCTTCTCTGTTACCGGCAGGAAACGCGCGCTCGCTGGAGTCGCTCCGCCTACCACGACGCGAAAGAGACCTTGGCGTCCGACGAAATAGAAGAGATCCATCTCGTCCTTGGCCGGGGCCGCAAGAGCTGGCATCGATCCGCCGCCCGCAATAGCCGGCTGCATTTCGTCCACCAGCACATCGGCGACATGGTTCAGGTTCACCAGGGTAGCTTGGCGCGAGTCGCCCGCATCCGTGCTCTCGTTATTCAAGATCTCCTGCAGGGCCGCGAGGGCCGCCGGGTCCATCGCCTTCCATACATCGTCGCGGGAGAGCAGGTCGTAGATCGTAACCGTTTCCCCCACCAGCAGATCCAGCTCAGAATGATCGGCGCCGTCTCTCAAAGCCGAGATCGGTAGTTGACTCGACCTCTTGTAGCGGCGTATCGCGTCCGACATTTGCGTGTAATTCTTCTGCGAGTACAGGCTGCCCAGGTATTCTTCGTAAATCATCTGGCGCAACGCCTGCACCGCAAGCGCCTGGTTGTGAGTCCGCAGGCTCGTGCGCAGCTTGTCCAGATCGTTTGCGGCCGCCGAGAGCGATGCGATTTGCGAAGCGGCGTCGCCGGCGCGCCGATAGCACATGGCCAACAGATACTCGATCTGGAACGCCTGTTCGGGATTCGTGCGGCGCACCGCCGCGGGAACCGCTTTCAGGCTTTCAATCGCCCGGTCGTAAGCGCCCGTCGCAATCGAATACAGCGCGAGTCCGACATTGCCGTCCACATCTCCCGGCTTCAATGGCGCTGTGGAACTCTTGCGCGCGGCTTGCACTGAGTCCACAAGCCTTTGCGCTCCTGGCTCGTCTCCCAGCAATAACAGCAGGAACGGCTTGTAACGAAGAGTCTGAGCCAGAGCCACGAAATTGAGCAGCGAGCGAGCCGGATTCTGATCCTTGCGAGCGGAGGAGTCGTCTTCCACCTTTTCGGCCTTCGAAAAGGCAGCCATCAAATTTCGAGTGGTCGAAGCCACTTTGTCGGCGGAATCATCGCTGGCGGAGGCGTCATCGGGGCTTATCTGCGCGAACATGGATGCAAATGCGTGGGTTTCCTGATCGGACGTCAGCAAGCCGCGCCAGTACTGAAAGGGATGTCCGCCGTCCAACGGAATAAAGTCTCCGCTCTTCCGAGCGGACAAAGCGATTTGGCCCGCGGCCACAACGTTGCTGAAGAGCGCGCCTTGCTGCGCCAGTTGGCCTGGAGTAGTCCCTAAATAATTCTGCATGAGTTGGTCTCGAATGCTGGCCATGGCGAGGATCTCCAGAATCCTGTCAAAGCGCCCTCTGTCCAACGGAAGGTGCAGTCCGTCGCGGCTGGCTACTACCGAGCGTGCGCGCGCCTCCAGATCGATTCCGGCAGCTGGCGGAGGAGGAACGGAATACTCGCCGTCTTCCTTCAGCTTGAAAGTCGTCGAGCTTGCGAGATGAATTTGAATCACTACTTTACCGGCCTGTTCCGTTCGTGAGACCTCGTGCTTCGTAACGGCGGCCGGACCGGTCTCCGCCCAGTTGCGCTCGAAAAACCGGAGCCCGGCCTCTTCCTTGCCGATAGAGCCGGTCTTTGCAAACTGCTCTCTTTTCTGCGCTAGCGCCGCCGCCACATCGGGATAAGCCGACACGGCTTCGGCGATCGCTTTTTCCCGTTCCCGCTCTCTCATCTCCGTGAGCGCTTTGTCAGTCAGGCTTTTGCGCGCTTCCGTCTCCGAGGGCAACGCGGGCGGATCGTCCCAGCCCCCTTCAAACGTGAACGGTAGGTCGAGCAGATCAGGAGGCGGAATTTGCGTTCGGTACTGATCGTAGAAGCTAACCATGTTTCTCACACCGCGGCGGAGAAAAGCCTCGTCATGGAGTGCCACGGCGGCCACAATATCTCGGATCATGTCCAGATATTTCTCTTCATGCAGCAGCTCCAACTTCGTCTCTGAAGGCGCCTCAAAGCGATATTCGTAGGAAATGTCGCCCTCGATCCCGTATAGCTTGCCCTCGCTCAGCAACTCCTGTTTCACGGTTTCCGTCCCCGACGGCATATGTGTCGTGGTGTTCGCAGCGTTCAAAAAGTTGATGAAAACCTCCATTGCGCGGAACCTCTTCGCCAATGCATCGCCCGCGGCCTTGCGGTCTCCCGACTTCATCAATACTGCGAAGCTCGCGCCCGCATTGTCGGCCTGCGCCGCGATTTTCCTCAGCGCCTCGGAGGCGGCATGAAAGCTCTCTTTCACGCTGGCTGTGTTGAGTTCGGGAATCGTCCCAGCCCACTGCTCCCTTAAGACCTCTTGGGCCGATATAAAAGCCTCCGTGATCTGGTTGTAGTTACGTAAATTCGCCGGCTCGAGCTGCTCCAGTTCGTGTGTCTGCGACAGGAGATCGTAGTCCGCCATCGCGGCGCGTCCGATCCTGACGGAAAGCGGCACTAACGCGTGATACCGTTCCTCCAGCTCTCCCCGCATTGCTTCGTAAAAGTCGGCGTCGCCCAGGTATCCTCCCTCGCGCAGAACCGCGGCCAGACTCTGTAGTGCGATGAGTTCAATCATCGGATCGGCCCTGCTCGCCCACCTGTGGAACTCTCTCGCGTCGGCCAGTCTCGGCTCTATTGGACGCGGGTCTGCCTTTCCCACGAGGCTCGGCATGCGGCGGGTCCATTCCGCCAGTTGCTTGATATTCTCCAGCTCGACCCGAAGCTTGCCAAGCCCTTCTTCGGCAGCCAATATGCCGTTCTCGGCCTCATCTGTCTTCCCCGCGCGCTTCAGCCCGAGACCCCAAATCACATTCAGATCCGTCCATCCGTCCAAATCCTTGGCCTTCTGGAAGAGTTCACCGGCTGCTTTCAGCTCCTGGACTGCGGTATCGGCATTGGCGATCAGATACTCCATTTGTCCGGACATCATATGCGCCTGCGCCGCGCCGCGGTCGTTCTGCACCTCGCTGAACGCCTCCTCCGCGGCTGTGAGCGCGACGAACCCTTCGTGCGCGGCGGCTTGGGACTCGGCAGATTGCCCGTCTTTGGTAACACCCTCGCCCGCGATCTGCGCTACGCCCAGCCACGCCAACCCGGTCAGTAGACCGCCGCCGGCGCCGCTCGACGCCAGGCGCTTCCATTCCGCGGAGGCTTCCTCGCGGCGGCCATCCGCATAGCGCTGATACCCGTCGAAAAGTGCAATCCAAGGCAGGATCGAAGAATAAATATCCCTGCCCGTTTTTTTCACCCGCGCCGAGAGCAGCCGTTCGTCCAACGGCGCGGGATTCCTTGCGCCGCCGCCGGCCGCCGGCGCGCCTTGCCCATTCGATCCATCGTCTCGCGTGGTAGAGACCAGGAAGT
>Ga0335073_10010961_pt1 | contig 12745 bp, 11 predicted proteins | sample Lox_Sample_22_FD_207093 | JGI IMG/M metagenome (GOLD analysis project Ga0335073, IMG submission 207093) | Soil microbial communities from Loxahatchee National Wildlife Refuge, Florida, United States - Lox_Sample_2.2 | ecosystem: Environmental > Terrestrial > Soil > Wetlands | place: USA...
TTTAAATTGTACTCATTCCAATTACAAGACCCAAAAGAGCCCTGTATCAGTATTTATTGTCACTACCTCCCCGTGTCGGGATTGGGTAATTTGCGCGCCTGCTGCCTTCCTTGGATGTGGTAGCCCTAAAAATTAAAAAGTTAGTAAAAATGTTCCAATAAAATTTAGCGATTATAAAACTCACGTTTCTCAGGCTCCCTCTCCGGAACCGAACCCTAATTCTCCGTTACCCGTTGAAACCATTGTAGGCCTCTATCCTACAATCGAAAGTTGATAGGGCAGAAATTTGAATGAACCATCGCCGGCACAAGGCCATGCGATTCGTTTAGTTATTATGAATCACCATTAAGCCCTAAAAAAGGGCATTGGTTTTTTATCTAATAAATACACCCCTTCCGAAGTTGGGGTTTTTTGCATGTATTAGCTCTAGAATTACCACGGTTATCCAAGTAGTAAAGTACTATCAAATAAACGATAACTGATTTAATGAGCCATTCGCAGTTTCGCAGTATAGTTTGCTTATACTTAGACATGCATGGCTTAATCTTTGAGACAAGCATATGACTACTGGCAGAATCAACCAGGTAACTATCTTTTACCGAGTATTAATCGGTAAAACCCCCCACTAAAAAATAGAGGGAGGTAGGATAAGTTTTGGTTTAAAAGGTCACCAATCTTGACCCTAGACGTTATGAGGGTATCCACTAATTGTTATTCACAATTGGATTTACCTACATACATCGTCTTTCTGCCCCCACTAAGATTTCCTTAAAGGATCTTCCGCTTTGTAGTGAAGGGGCTAGTTTGGAACAAAGCCTCAACCTTCAAAACATAGATCCCTAAGTAGAAGGACACCAATGATCAACCACGCCCTAAAGCGGATGCTGACCATGGCTTACCCCCGAAAATTTTACAAGTAATAATGGCCATTGGCCAGTAACCCACAGATTTCATCAATACCAACTAAAAAGATTTCAGTCGGAATTTTAGCGACCCAAGTAATTGGAACTCAACCCCCCCAAAAAAAGAGGGGGGTCCCTAATACCACCAGGTGCCATATCACCCCCCCAAGCATCGCCCTGACCGGAGCGTATCACGGTGATGAACGGGCCATAGAGAAGTGCATGCATTAAAGAAAGATTTATCCCCAAATTCACCATCAAAACCTAAGCTCAAGGGCCTCTGTTACGCAATGGGCCCGCGGAGCCACCCGAAGGTGACCACCCATTGCGACCTGGGCCACGGATATTGCAAAGGCGGAGCGAAAACAACCTAAGCTCAAGGGCCTCTGTTACACAATAAGGGCGAACCCCCATCATGACCTGGGCCACGGATATTGCAAAGGTGAAGCGAAAACCCTAAAGCTCAAGGGCCTCTGTTACGCAGTTAGACACCCCCAAAGAGAACTACCTTATCACGCCTGGGCCACGGATATTGCTAAGGCGTATCGAATACCTAAGCTCAAGGGCCTCTGTTACGCAATGGGCCCGCGGAGTCACCCAAGGGTGACCACCCATTGCGACCTGGGCCACGGATATTGCAAAGGCGTATCGAAAACCTAGCTCAAGGGCCTCCGTTACGTAGTAAGGCACCCCCCCAAAAGGAACCACCTAATTGCGACCTGGGCCACGGATATTGCAAAAGGTAAAATTCGCAAGCTCCTGTATTCAACCCCCCAAATGGTCAAGCACGAGGGGCCCCTAACGTTAGGGGGGCCCTCGCTATCATTCGGGGGTAGGGAGGGTTGGTTACTGCGTCTTTCGACTTTTTCACCATCAATCACATTTCTCCCTTTCATATACCCACCGACATTGTTGTGGTAAGCATTTCATGTGCAAGGTATGGGGTTGCCGAACGTACTAAATGAAAATGTACGTTCGATCTCGGATTTTGCGCACATCGGGTTTTTTGCCACACATGCGGACCAAACTCCGCACGGTTGAGTATGACATAGTCGATTTTCGAAGTTTGACTTAATATTATAAGTCGGAATGATGGATTGGAAGGGGTTATAAGAATTTAAATGGTTATAAGGGTTTAGTTATGGTAGGGAGGAGGTATGGAGGTGGTTGGGGGTGGTCGAAGGGGGGGTTTGAAAGGGTGGTCAACTCCGGACCCCCTACACCCCACTATACATTAGGGGCCCCCCTCCAAAAATCAGTGGGTCTACAGCACGAAGGTCTTGGGGAGTTCTATAAAATAAAGTCATACAATGGGTATTTCACAAGTGAGACTGTTGACGGCAAACTATGGGAACTGCGTATTATCAAGGTGGTAGCATCTAAAACATATAGAACCGTCTGTATGATGAAGGTCTGGAGGGTTCTGTAAAGGTACTTACTGTGATGGTCATTGAGCCCATTACACTTACCCAACAAAGGTCAGTGTCACGGTTCGACGACTCGTGCCCTGGGGCCTTGGGGCCCGCGGACCCTGGCTTGGCAGGCCGCAATGTTTGGAACACCTCACGCATATATTTACCGCGATATTTACCGCGCCCTTCCGTAGATAGATTCTTTCTTCTTCAGCTTAGTCTTAAGTCAATAGATGCGTTGATTGCTGCCTCGCCACATACCATCGCAGACCGTGACAGTCAGGAAGTTATAGAAGGGATATAATTCTCGGGTCGGTATTCTGGTCTGGGAGGGTTATGGTCAGTGTAGTCAGGCAGAGGTGGTCACATGGGGTATTTCGTATATTCAACAGTGATTCAAGTATTGATTTCATGTTCCGAAGGCGTGGCTTGTGAGCGGCAAGAAATGCCCATACCCCCAAGAAATTTCCATACCCCCAAAGCGGCAAGAAATGCCCAAACCCCCAAAAAATCGCCATACCCCCAAAGGCCCAAGAAACTCCCAAACAGGAAATCCCCATACCGGCAAGAAATTTCCATAGGCCCAAGAAATAGGAAATCCCCATACCCGCAGGGAATTTCCATACCCCCAAGAAATTTCCATACACCCAAACCCGCAGGGAATTTCCATACCCCCAAGACATTTCCATACACCCAAACCCCCAAGATATCCCCAAACCCCCAAACCCCCAAGAAACCCCCAAACAGGAAATCCCCATACCCCCAAGAAATCCCCAAAGGGGAAACTTCCATATCCCCAAGAAATCCTCAAAGTGGAAACCCCCAAACCCCCAAGTAATCCCCAAAGAGGAAATGGTTGGGGACATTTTATTTTCCATCCCCAAGAGAGTCCGAAAAAGGAAACCCCCAAGAAATCCCCAAAGAGGAAATCATTGGGGACATTTTATTAAGAAAGTCCGAAAAAGGAAACCCCCAAGAAATTCCCGAAAAGGTAACCCCCAATGACCTCAAGATCTCCCCATACCCCCAAACCCCCATCCCCAAAAAATCCTGAAAAGAGAAAAACCCCCATCCTTGGGGACGTTGGGGACGGACATCTTTGGGGACCCCTTCTTGACAAATCCCCATCCTCAAGATATCCCAAAAAAAAGACAACCCCCAAGAAATCCCCATACCCCCCAAGTCCCCATCCCCAACCCCAACAAATCCCCAAAAAGGAAATCATTGGGGACATTTTTATTTTCCATCCCCAAGAAATTCCCAAAAAAGGAAACCCCCAATCTTTGGGGACCTTGGGGACTTTGGGGATGTTGGGGACCTTGGGGGTCTTGGGGGTCTTAGAGACCTTGGGGAATCTTGGGGACCTTGGGGACTTCGCGATCCTTGGGGAGTCCCAACCCAATCAATCCCCATACCTCGCGATCATTCTTGGGGAGTCCCTATCTCCTCATACCCCCAAACCTTTGGGGACTTTGGCGACTTTGGGGAGTTCCGACCCAACCTTTAAAATCCTTGGGGAAATAACTTTTACCGTGACAGATTTTAGAAGTACATAGCGAGACAACATAACATGCTAAGACTACTGCTAAGTGTGTTCCAACGCCTGAAGGACCGGGTTAATAATTGCTAAAGTTATACCCCCCTAATATTTAGTGGGTAAGGCCCCAAAGTTTAGTGGGTGGGGCCCACCCCCCCCTTCCCTTCAACATAATGTATAGAAGTGAAAACTCTGAGGTTGACGTGGCTACTAACCATCTCATTTTATAAGTATTTAAGTCTCTTACAGCGAGATAACACAAGCACAATCAATGTCATAACTCAACGATGGTGCCTGCCACGGAAGTGCTTCGGGACATAACAAACTCAACAACACTTGATTAACTAAGAGAACAAGTTGAGGAGAGGAACTCATAGTGGGAGCGCAGAGATGAAATCTCTGCGCGTGCATAGACCACCATGCGTACCTGCGTCACGCTAGGCCGTGACAGTGCCATGGGGCCCGCAGACCGTGACAAAGATTTTCTGCCACATAGCGACATAACAACAATTCAACCAATTCCACACATCAATCAACAAGAACTTTGGTTGCCAAGTAGATCGCTGTGATGCTAGATCATCACAAAGGACCGGGTTAATAAATGCTAAAGTTATACCCCCCTAACATTTAGCGGGTAAGGCCCCGAAGTTTAGTGGGTGGGGCCCACCCCCCCCTTCACTTCAAATATCACGTATAGCGGTGAAAAACCCTGAAGTTGACGTGGCTACTAACCACCTCATTTTATAAGTATATAAGTCTCTTACAGCGAGATAACGCAAGAAGAATCAATCTAAACCTGGTTTGGATCAATTCGGATTTATTTGTTATGACGGTGGTGCTTCGGCACAGAGAAAATCCATACAACACTCTATTCCACTCATTAATCAACACGTGAACTACATATCAACTACTGCTAGTGAGTCCAAGGCCCGAAGGAGTGGGTTAATAATTGCAAAGTTATACCCCCCTAATGTTTGGTGGGTTGGGCCCCCGAAGTTTAGTGGGTGGGGCCCACCCCCCCTCCCCTCAATATAATGTATAGCAGTGAAAACTCTGAGGTTGACGTGGCTATTAACCACCTCATTTTATAAGTATATAAGTCTCTTACAGGGAGATAATACAAGAAGAATCAATACGGATTTGTTATGATGGCGGTGCTTTGGCACAGAGTAAATCCATACAACAGTCTATTCCACTCATTAATCAACACGTGAACTACATATCAAGTACTGCTAGTGAGTCCAAGGCTCCTCGGAGTGGGTTAATAATTGTGAAGTTATACCCTCCCTAATGTTTAGCGGGTAGGCCCCCGAATTTTAGTGGGTGGGGCCCACCCCCCCTTCCCCCCAATATCACGTATAGCAGTAAAACTTCTGAGGTTGATATAGCTACCAAACTACCCAATTTTATAAGTATATAAGTCTCTTACAGCGAGATTGTCACAGCGGTCAACACAGAGATGAATGTCACATGGCACGGCCTCGGAAGATGATATCAGTAGTTGAATCACTGTATTGATGCCGTAGAACGCGAAACACTAAACTAAAGAGAAAGCTATCTATCTGCGGAGGGGCTGAGGTAGATGTACGCGATGGAAGTGTTGGGTAGCGGTTGGTTAGGAGGTGTTCCAGCGGTAGGCTGGTGGAGCGCGTACCTATGTGATCCGTCACAATGAAATCCGTGTGTGTGTATAGACCACTTGTCACATGATGACAGCCTCGCAAGCTAGGTTGTGACAAGAAGTACATAGCGAGATAACATAACAAAATTTAATCAATTCCACTCATCAATCGACAGAGTGTCAAACGGCAATCATCAATATGTGAACTACACGTTAACTAGGTTAATAATTGCGAAGTTACCAACCCCCCTAGTATTTAGCGGGTGGGTCCCCGAAGTTTAGTGGGTGGGCCCCACCCCCTCCCTCCCCTCAAATATCACGGTGGTGAAAACTCCGAGGTTGACGTGGCTACTAATTGTCACGGCGATGAGCACAGAGATGAAATCTGTGTGCGTATAGACCACAGTCTCGCAGGCTAGGTCGTGACAAGTAGTACATAGTGAAACAACACAACAACAATTCAATCAATTCCACTCATCAATCGACAGTGTGTCAAATAGAAATAATCAATACGTGAACTAATGTTAACTAGGTTAATAATTGCGAAGTTACCACCCCCACTAATATTTAGCGGGTGGGCCCCCGAAGTTTAGTGGGTGGGGCCCACCCCCCTCCATCTCCTCAAATATCACGTATAGTGGTGAAAACTCTGAGGTTGACGTGGCTACTAATTGTCACAGCGGTGAGCACAGAGATGAAATCTGTGTGCGTATAGGCCACAGTGTCACGGCCTAGCGTGACGCAGGTACGCATGGTGGTCTATGCACGCGCAGAGATTTCATCTCTGCGCTCCCATTATGAGTTCCTGTCCTCAACTTGTTCTCTTAGTTAATCAAGTGTTGTTGGGTTTGTTATGTTCCGAAGCACTTCCGTGACACACAGTCTCGCAGGCTAGGTCGTGACAAGTAGTACATAGCGAAACAACACAACAACAATTCAACCAATTCCACTCATCAATCGACAGTGTGTCAAATGGAAATGATCAATACGTGAACTACATGTTAACTGGGTTAATAATTGCGAAGTTACCACCCCCACTAATATTTAGCGGGTGGACCCCCGAAGTTTAGTGGGTGGGGCCCACCCCCCCTTCGCCCTCTTCAAATATCACGTATAGCGGTGAAAACTCTGAAGTTGACGTGGCTACCAACTACCTCATTTTATAAATATATAGTTAAGCCTCTTACAGTGAGATAACACAAGGTAACACGTAGTTTACGTGTTATTTGGGAAATGGGTCATGAAATGTACACTTGTACAATGAATGATGTATGTATTGTTGGTTGTCTGTGTGATTGATGCGTGATGGGGGTGGGCCCCTGAGCTACTTCGCTAAGTGAAGAGATTTCTGCTACCTACGTGATCTGGACTATGTGACACAAGGCACAATCAATTAATTTCATTAGTCTAAACCTAGTTTAGATTAATGGATCAATTCGGATTTGTTTGCTGTGATGGCGGTGCTTTGGTACAGAGCAAAATTCATACAACTCTCTATTTCCACTCATCAATCAAAACGTAAACTACACGTCAAGACTACTGCTAGTGCGTTCTAACGCCTGAAGGACCGGGTTAATAATTGCTAAAGTTATACCCCCCCAAATATTTAGCGGGTAAGGCCCCGAAGTTTAGTGGGTGGGGCCCACCCCCCTCCTCCCTCAAATATTGAAAACTCTGAGGTTGACTTGGCTACTAATTGTCACAGCGATGAGCACAGAGATGACATCTGTGTGCGTATAGACCACAGTCTCGCGGGCTACATCATGACAAGAAGTACATAGCGAAACAAGACAACAACAATTCAATCAATTCCAATCATCCATCAATAGTGTCAAATGACAATGGTTAACACGTGAACCACATGTGAACTACTGATAGTGGGTCCAATGCCCGAAGGAGCGTGTTAATAATTGCAAAGTTTACCACCCCCTAATATTTAGCGGGTAGGCCCCCGAAGTTTAGTTGGTTGGGCCCACCCCCCTCTTCCACCTAATATCACGTATATAGCGGTGAAAACTCTGAACTTGACGTAGCTACCAACCACATCATTTTATAAGTATATAAGTCTCTTACAGCGAGATAACACAAGAAGAATCAAGATCAATTCGGATTTGTTTGTTATGACGGCAGTGCTTTGGCATAAAGTGTCACGGAAGTGCTTCGGAACATAACAAACCCAACAACACTTGATTAACTAAGAGAACAAGTTGAGGAGAGGAACTCATAGTGGGAGCGCAGAGATGAAATCTCTGCGCGTGCATAGACCACCATGCGTACCTGCGTCACGCTAGGCCGTGACATAAAGCAAATCCATACAGCAGTCTATTCCACTCATCAATCAATAGTGTCGAATGGCAATGATCAATACGTGAACTACATGTTAACTGGGTGCCTTTCGGAACGTAGTGAAGAAAGGTATGAGTGACACGAAATATAGCCACATGCTTACGTAACTTTTCCCGTGAAATTCACGTTACTTCGCTCAAATTTTTGCATTTGCATTCTTATGGGAATTCTCACGTTTTAAGCTTCCATAAGGTGTAGACTCCGTGAAGTGAAGTTACCCCTTCTTTAATTTAACATCAAATCCTGATCTAAAATTTCCCATGAATTTCATATGACCTCGCGTCCCTCTCGCTCCTTGCAGGCTCTAAAAACTCTTTCCACGTCGGTTCCATGTGGTATCCGTTGCGTCTCGTCGCGTTCTAGCCCAGACAGGGGCCGCTAAGATTAGCGGGGTTGATCCAGCAAATTCAGAGGCTAACTAACACGTGTGGCGTGCAAAAGTGACGTACTTGTACAGCGGGGTAGACCTCATGATCAGTCTTGATCCGAGACCAGTACGTAACATGTACAACTTCCGGAACTCGCGCGATCGTCGGGGATTTCCCCACTCACATGTATCTCTGCTACGATCAATTGCCATAATGGCCATCACAATTCCCGTGCCTTGGGGACTTGGGGCCTTGAAGCCTGCAGACCCTGACTTGGCAAACCGCGATGTTTGTAATACCCCATCGTTCCATAACTAGATGGTTTTAAGTGCCTTGTCTCATTCCATCGCAGACCGTCACAGTACCTTTACAGAGGCGCGCGAAAGGGGGGGGCGCGCGGAGGGGAGGGGCCGCGAGGGGAGGGGCGCGAAGCGTCCCCCCCCCGACGCGGCCCCTCCCCGTCGCGCCCCCCCGCCCTTCGCGCCCCCGGGGAAAGGCTCAATAATCATAATCATAATTCGTTCCGAAAGGCTCTTTTAGCGAACCGCTGCTAGCGGTTGCGTTAGGTTTTAATAATTGTGAAGTTACCACCTCCCTAATATTTAGCGGGTAGACCCCCGAAGTTTAGTGGGTGGGGCCCACCCCCCTCTTCCACCCAATATCACGTATAGCAGTAAAACTTCTGAGGTTGACGTGGCTACTAACCACCTCATTTTATAAGTATATAAGTCTCTTACAACAAGATAACACAAGCAAAATTAATCAATTTCATTAGTTAGTCCAAACCTAGTTTAGATTAGTTAATGGATCAATTCGGATTTGTTTGTTGGATATATCACAGCGGTGCTTCGGCACATAGCAAATCCATACAACACTCTAATGGCAATGACCAACATGTTAACTACTGCTAGATGGGTCTAATGCTCGAAGGAGGAGCGGGTTAATAATTGAAAAGTAACCCCCACCTAATGTTTAGCGGGTAGGTCCCCGAAGTTTAGTGGGTGGGGTCCACCCCCCTACCTCCCCTCAAATATCATGTATAGTGGTGAAAACTCTGAGGTTGACGTGGCTACTAATTGTCACAGTGATGAGCACAGAGATGAAATCTGTGTGCGTATAGACCACTTGTCACAATGATGACAGCCTCACAGGCTAGATTGTGACAAGAAGTACATAACGAGATAACACAACAATAATTCAATCAATTCCACTCATCAATCAAACAATGTCAAATGATTAACACGTGAATTACATGTTAACTACTACTAATGGATCCAACGCCCGAAGGAGTGGGTTAATAATTGCGAAGTTTATAACCCCCCCTAATATTTAGCGGGTAGGTCCCCGAAGTTTAGTGGGTGGGGCCCACCCCCCCTTTCCACCACCACCCAATATCACGTATAGCAGTTAAAACTTCTGAGGTTAATGTGGCCACTAGCTATCACAACGGTGAGCACAGAGATGAAATCTGTGTGCATATAGACCACTTGTAACATGATTACAGCCTCGCAGGTTAGGTCAAGACAAGAAATACATAAGGAGACAACACAACAATAATTCAATCCATTCCACTCATCAATCAATGTCAAATGATCAACACGTGAATTACATGTTAACTACTGCTAATGGGTCCAAGGCCCGAAGGAGTGAGTTGATAATTGCGAAGTTTATACCCCCCCCCTAATATTTGGCGGGTAGGCCCCCGAAGTTTAGTGGGTGGGGCCCACCCCCCTCTTCTACCCAATATCACGTATAGCAGTTAAACTTCTGAGGTTGACGTGGCTACTAATTGTCACAGCGGTGAGCACAGAGATGAAATCTGTGTGCATATAGACCACTTGTCACACGATGACAGCCTCGCAGGTTAGGTCGTGACAAGAAATACATAACAGACATCACAACAATAATTCAATCAATTCCACTCATCAATTAGCAGTGTCAAATGATCATGATCATGATCAACACATGAATTACGTGTTAACTACTATTGCTAATGGATCCAACGCCCGAAGGAGTGGGTTAATAATTGGGAATTTTATATCCCCCCTAATATTTGGCGGGCAGGCCCCCGAAGTTTAGTGGGTGGGGCCCACCCCCCTCTTCCACCCAATATCACATATAACAGTAAAAATTCTGAGATTGACGTGGCTACTAACTGTCACAGCGGGTGAGCACAGAGATGAAATCTGTGTGCGTATAGACCTCTTGTCACAATGACAGCCTCATAGGCTAGGTTGTGACAAGAAGTTCATAACGAGACAACACAACAATAACCCAATCAATTCCACTCATCAATCGACAGTGTCAAATGACCAACACGTGAACAATCCATTTTATTAGTCCAAACCTGGTTTGTATTAATGGATCAAATTCAGATTTGTTTTGTTGGATGCACTGGGTGGCTTAGGATTTTGTTGTGATCGACGATGATTGACTTGATGGGCGAAGTTAATTGGGGCCCTTAGGTGCGCAAAATCTAGACATTTCTAGACATTTTCTTTGCCGGGTGTCCACTTACTGCCTAGATGGGATAGGATAGTTAAATTTAGCGAGTTGGAGTTAGTAAAATTTTAGCGGAGGTACGAATTTTATTACCACACCTAAGGAGCGGGTTAACAATTGAGAAGTTATAACCCTCCTAATTTTTGGCGGGTAGGCCCCCGAAGTTTTGCGGGTTTTGGTAACCCCCCCCTTCCCATATCACAGTGGTGAAAACTCTTGACATGGGTTCCATACAATGATGAAATACTTGAGATTTGATGAATTTGGGTTGGTTGAATAGAGGATATTGAAGTTGATTGTGAATTAGATGCTCTGTCTGCGAAGGCTACGCTGCAAGAATTTTCACTCCCAACGTGACTCCACGCTACGTGACATAGGCGGCAGTAGTAAGTGGTTACTGTGGAGACCTGGCAAACGCGCTGTTCGGCCTGGAAAATGTCTAGATTTGAGTTAGTAAAATTTAGTGAGTGAAGTTAGTAGTGGTTGGAGTTAGTACCCTCCCCGAAATTTAGGGGTTTCATTTCCACGACATGTTTCAATCCGTTGAGCTTACCCGGCAGAAAGTCACCGCTAAAAAATATGCTGGCATGGCTGCCATATGATAAAGAACATCATTAGTTATAGTTTTTTTTTTGGGGGGGGGAACCTCTGAAAGATAGGTGGGTGTACACGCGAGAATTAGGCAGGGGATACCAGTGTGGTTTACTGGTAGGAAAGTGTAGTTGGGGGGGGTGTCAATAAGGCTAGTGGCAAAGCTCAGTAAAATTTTACTTAGTCCGGTTGGCACGAGGGCTCTGCGGTAACAGGGCACATTTTTCCATGGCAACATAACTTAGGATCATTTCCCCAAAAAACATTTTCAATCCGTTGAACTTACCCGGCTATAAAAGTTTTTTAAAAATATAAAGTAAACTCTTTCCCCCCCTTCAGAGACCCATTTCTTCAATGAGCCATAAGATGGGGGGCACACCAAAAAAGATATGCTAAAAAAGTTTTTCAAAAATCAATTCAAAAAACTTTACTACCCAAATGCCTACCATTAGTTAAAAAAAGCGGAGGGACCACGACAAGGTTGTAGGCTTTTTAAATTTTCAAAAAACCCCCCGACAAACCAAGGGCGCGCGGGTTGACGCTCACTAGCTCGTAGCGACAAGGCTACTCGACTAGGTACACGACCCGTTGCCACTACTAAGTCGTCTGCAAAGGATTTATCCTTGCTCACAGTGAAATTACAATTCGTCAGCCAGTAAATAAGAAATTTTAACGTATTTACCGTCGCCAACCAGTTGAGGTCCGGGGCCGAAGCCTATTCGTACTCGACTTACGGTGTGCAAGGGAAAATCACCCTATTCCGGCACGGGTTCTGACTTAGAGGCGTTCAGCCGTAACCCGGCAGATGGTAGCGTCGCGGCACTGCCCGGTCGGACAGCCGCAAAAACCAATTATCTGAATCCGCGGTTCCTCTCGTACTAAGCGGAATTACCGTTGGGGCGACACTCATCAGTAGGGTAAAACTAACCTGTCTCACGACGGTCTAAACCCAGCTCACGTTCCCTATTCGCATTAAACCACCAGACGATTCGATCACAGCATTTCCTCAGTGATCTCGAACGTCCCCTAGATGATCCAGACTGCAGGTCCTTCGCAACTAGGCTCGGTTTCCCGAGGGGCTGGCACGTCCCTTAAGCAGCCTGGTTTTTTCCCAGAGCCACCCACACCTTTCCGCGCTCTACACGGGTACCAAAAGATCACTCTAGAGGTACTCCGCTCGGGATTAGCATAGAACCCACTAAAAGATTCCTTAGCCTCCCCCGATCCAGGTTGTGTTGCCGCATGGTGCCCTGCAGATAAAAATACCATGTCGACTAGCCGGCATAATCCCTAGAAAAGAGACCCGACTATCCCCACCAACAGAGATGTTTTTTTATTCTAGTGGGTGAACAATCCAACGCTTACCGAATTCTGCTTCGGTATGATAGGAAGAGCCGACATCGAAGGATCAAAAAGCAACGTCGCTATGAACGCTTGGCTGCCACAAGCCAGTTCCGTACTACCAA
>Ga0335073_10010962_pt1 | contig 12745 bp, 9 predicted proteins | sample Lox_Sample_22_FD_207093 | JGI IMG/M metagenome (GOLD analysis project Ga0335073, IMG submission 207093) | Soil microbial communities from Loxahatchee National Wildlife Refuge, Florida, United States - Lox_Sample_2.2 | ecosystem: Environmental > Terrestrial > Soil > Wetlands | place: USA: Florida...
GGAAAACGTCACGCTGGCGCCGATCCGCGTGAAGGGAGTGCCCCGCAGCGACGCGCGCAACCGGGGCCAGCAGCTGCTCCAGCAGGTCGGCCTGGGCGACAAGCTCGGCACCTACCCGGTGGCCCTGTCAGGCGGCCAGCAGCAGCGCGTGGCGATCGCCCGGGCGCTCGCGATGGAGCCGAAGCTGATGCTGTTCGACGAGCCGACCTCGGCGCTCGACCCCGAGTTGGTGGGCGACGTCCTCGACGCGATGCGCCAGCTCGCGCGGGACGGGATGACGATGATCGTGGTCACGCACGAGATGGGCTTCGCGCGCGAGGTCGCCGACGAGGTCGTGTTCATGGACGAGGGCGTGGTCGTCGAATCGGGGCCACCCGCCGAGGTGCTCGGCTCGCCGCGTCATGAGCGCACCCGGGCTTTCCTGTCGAAGGTGCTCTGAGCGGCTCGCCCGGCCGCCGTTCCCGGGTAACCTCGACGCCATGGCCACCACCGACGAGCACCGCACGATCGCCCCGATCGTCGGTCCCGATGACCCCAGGCGGTTCACCGACTCCGGGATCGAGATCAAGCCCCTGTACGCCGACCAGGACGTTCCCGGGGACCTGCCCGAGCGGCTCGGCGAGCCCGGCGAGTACCCGTTCACGCGCGGCATCCATCGCGACATGTACCGGGGCCAGCTGTGGACGATGCGGCAGTACGCCGGGTACGCGAGCGCGAAGGAATCGAATGAGCGCTACCGCTACCTGCTCGCGCACGGTTCGACGGGCCTGTCGATGGCGTTCGATCTGCCGACGCAGCTCGGTCTCGACTCCGACGACCCGCGGTGCCTGGGCGAGGTCGGGCGCACGGGCGTGGCGATCGACTCGATCGATGACATGCGGACCGCGTTCGACCAGATCCCGCTGGACCAGGTATCGACGTCGATGACGATCAACGCGCCGGCGTCGGTGCTGCTGCTGCTGTATGAGCTGGTCGGCGAGGAGCAGGGCGTCCCGGCCGAGAAGCTCCGCGGCACGACCCAGAACGACATCCTCAAGGAGTACATCGCGCGCGGGAACTTCATCTACCCGCCGGAGGGAGCGATCCGGCTGACGACCGACCTGTTCTCGTACTGCCGGGAGCGGATCCCGCGCTGGAACACGATCTCGATCAGCGGCTATCACTTCCGCGAGAAGGGGTGCTCGGCCGTGCAGGAGGTGGCGTTCACGCTGTCCAACGGGATCGCCTACGTGCAGGCCGCGCTCGACGCCGGGTTGGCCGTCGACGAGTTCGCGCCGCGGCTGGCGTTCTTCTTCAACGGCCACAACAACGTCTTCCAGGAGATCGCCAAGTTCCGCGCCGCCCGCCGGATGTGGGCCAAGATCATGCGCGAGCGGTTCGAGGCCAAGGATGAGCGCTCGTGGCGACTGCGGTTCCACACCCAGACCGGCGGCGTCACGCTGACGGCGCAGCAGCCCGAGAACAACATCGTCCGGGTGGCGTTGCAGGGATTCGCGGCGGTGTGTGGCGGCACCCAGTCGCTCCACACCAACGGGTTCGACGAGGCGCTGGCCTTGCCGACAGAGCGCGCGGCCAAGATCGCGCTCCGCACGCAACAGATCATCGGCTACGAGTCCGGGGCCGCTGACAGCGTCGATCCGTTCGCCGGCTCGTACTTCGTCGAGGCGCTCACCGACGAGCTCGAGGCGCGCGCCCAGGAGCTGATCGACAAGGTCGACAGCCTGGGCGGCTCGGTCAACGCAATCGACTTCATCAAGAACGAGATCGAGGAGTCGGCCTTCGGCTATCACGAGCGCTACCGGACCGGCCAGGACATCGTGGTCGGCGTCAACAAGTTCGTCGACGAGGGCGAGCCCGAGGTGCCGGACATCCTCCGCGTCGACCCCGAGTCAGAGCGCGAGCAGGTCGGGCGCCTGAAGGCGTTCAAGGCCGATCGCGATCCCGAACTGGTGAAGCGTCGCCTCGAGGAGATCCGCGACGCCGCGCGCGGCACCGAGAACCTGTTGCCGCCCCTCCGTCAGGCGCTCAAGGACCGCTGCTCGCTGGGAGAAGTCTGCGCCGCGATGCGCGACGTCTTCGGGGAGTACCAGCCGACATTCTGACGGTCGGCTAATTGGTCGACAGAGGGCTAAAGGAACTCGTAGTCCCTGCCGATACCGCCAATAACCTCCGCCCTACCCCTGCGTAGGCGGCCGAAGTGATTAGGCGCCTCGCACAGACGTTCTGAGACGTTCCAGACCGGGAAGAACAGGGAGGAAAGGGGTCCTTTTTCCATGCCTGGGCTTCGTATCGCTGCCATCGTCACCGCTCTCCTCGCGCTGGCGATCGCGCCTGCGGCCGCCCAGGCGACGGTCCAGCAGTCGCAGATCACCGGGTGGACGTCGAGCGAGCCCGGGACGCCCGCGAACAGTCCGTACCTGATCTCGTACGACAACGCAGGGACCACGCTCTCGGTCAGCGGAACCGCCGCCGGCATGTCCTCGGTCGACGTGGTCTGCTACTTCGGCGCTTCGCCGACCGAAGCCAGGCTCGCGGCCTCCATCGCCGTCCACAACGGAACGTTCAACACTGGCGCCCAACTGCTGAAGCCGATCGCCGGCCACGCCTGTCGGCTTCGAGCGATTCCGGCGGGCACCGAAAGCTCGGCCGAAAGCAACAACTTCGCCGGGCCTCAAGTGGCGGTCTCGGAGGCGGCGCTTCCGTTGAGCACCTCGTCCGGGAGCTCCGGGGTGCCGTACAACTTCTATCTCAACGACGTCACGTTCTCGGGGTTCGCGGTGTGGTCCGCGGTCGGCACTCCGGTCAAGAGCCTCAACCCCTTTATCGCCTGTGGCGGGCCCGAGGTTGCTCCGATCAATTCGTCGTTCGATGTCGGGAACTTCGCGATCGACTGTGCCGGGTCGCTGCTGAGCGACGACCTCGGGGCGTTTGGCGGCAGATCGGAAGTTCAGATCGACGGTCACAACGCCTACGATCCCGCGGCCGCCGAGAGCCTGTTCGCCGCGGCGGGATCCAGCCCCGCGAGCGGGAACATTCCAGGCTTCCCCAAGAGCCTCGCGACCTCCGTGCAATGGGATCCGGCAACGGGCCTGATGTCGTCTCAGACGAGCGAGCCGTTCGTGGAGTGCAACTGGCCCGCGAACGTCGAGCTGCCGACGTTCGGCACCTGTCCGAGCTTCGTCAATTCCGGCGTCAAGCTCGAGCGCGACGTGACGACGAGCGACGGTGGTCGCGTCGTGACGGTCTCGGACACGTGGTCTTCGACCGACGGGAATTCCCATTCGCTTGACCTTCTCTACGACAACGCGATCGGCGTGTCCGGCGACGCCGACGGCGACCGTGGCTACGAGTTCCCCGGTCAGAGCGGCTTCTCCCAATACGCCACCGGGAATACGCTGCCGGGACCGACCTCTGCCCCCGGCACGATCTTCGTGCGCACGAACGTCACCGCCCCCGACGGAGATCCGAGCGAGGCCGCCGGCGCGATCACGTTCGGCACCCCTCCCGCCGGCTTCGCCTTCACGAGCAACGGCGACTTCGAAGAGCACAACGTGCTCGCGGTGCCGGCGGGCGGAAGCGCCACGCTCTCTCACATCTACTCGGTCGGTTACAGCGTCGCGGACGTCAGTGCGATGGCGGCGTCCGCCCAGGACCGGTTCGTAGCGCCGTCGGTGGTGATCGGCTCCCCGGGGGACGGTACGACGACGTCGAGCCCGACCGCGACCCTGTCGGGCACCGCCAGCGCCGGCTCGGGGATCGCCTCGCTCGTCGTCGGCGGCCAGCAGGTCCCGGTTGGCTCGGATGGCTCGTGGACCGCGCAGGTCCCGCTCAGCCCGGGTACGAACACGATCACCGCGCTCGCCACCGACGGTTCGGGCGCCACCGCTCAGGCGCAGGTCACGGTGCTCTACATCCCGCAGTCGCCGCCGCCACCCTCACCGCCGTCGGCACCGTCCTCGGCACCGGCCAAGTGCCGAGTTCCGAAGCTCAAGGGGAAGAAGCTCGCCGCCGCCGAGCGAGCGCTTCGCCAGGCCCGCTGCCAGGTGGGCAAGATCAAGCACGTGAAGTCCGCGAAGGTCCGAAAGGGCCGCGTGATGAGCGCCAACCCGGGCGCCGGCCGCACGTTTGCGGCCGGACACAAGGTTGAGCTTTTCGTGTCGAAGGGACGCTAGCCGGGCAGCTTTTAGGAGGAATGATTCGTCCTCGCCGGTCCGAGGATCTCGAGCCATGCCTCGAGTTGCTGCACGCGGTGCATCTGGCCGACCGCTATCCGGTCCTCTGGCCGCAGGACCCGCCGCGCTGGTTGAACGGACGCGCCGGCCTCGCCGCCTGGGTCAGTGTCAGTGAGGACGCTGGGGCGATCGACGGCCACCTTTCGCTTCACGCCACCGATGCCGCGCGAGCGCGCGCGGAGTGGCGCGAGGCACTGCCGGTGCCGGTCGAGCGGCTCGCGGTCGTCTCGCGCTTCTTCGTCGCCCTCGAGGCGCGACGCCGCGGCGTCGGCAGCGCCCTGATGGATGTCGCCGAGGGCTACGGCGCCGATCACGACCTCCGGCTCGTCCTCGACGTCGCCGACCACAACCTCGACGCGATCGCGTTCTATGAGCGACGGGGGTGGCGACGGGTCGGGACGTCGTCGCTGCTGCTCGAGGACGGCCGGACCATGCTTCCGCTCGTCGTGTTCGTGCTCGGCTAGTGGGCCGCTAGCGCTCGCTGTCGAGGTCGGCCATCTGGGGCGCGCCGTAGCGATCGCCCGCCGCCGCGTCGGGTGGAATCGTCTGCTCGATCCGCTCGAGGTCGTCCGCGCTCAGCTCGACGTCGAGCGCGCCCAGCGCCTCCTCGAGCTGATCTCGCCGGCGGGCCCCGACGAGCGGGATGATGTCCTCGCCGCGCGACCGCACCCAGGCAAACGCGATCTGGACCACGCTCACGCCCTTGCTGTCGGCGATCTCACGGAGCTCGTCGACGAGCCCGAGGTTGTGGCGCAGGTTCTCGCCCTGGAATCGCGGCATCCGGCCGCGGATATCGCCGGCCGGGATGCCGGCCCCGGCGCTGTAGCGGCCGCTGATGAGACCGCGCGAGAGGACGCCGTAGGCCGTGATCGCGATGCCCAGCTCGCGGCAGGTCGGCAGGATCGCGCGCTCGATCCCGCGCGAGATCAGCGAGTACTCGATCTGGAGGTCGGAGATCGGATGGACGGCGGCAGCGCGCCGGATCGTCTCCGCGCCGACCTCGGACAGTCCGATGTGGCGCACGTAGCCCGCCTCCACGAGCTCGGCGATCGCGCCGACCGTGTCCTCGATCGGCACGTTCGCGTCGAGCCGCGCCGGCCGGTAGACGTCGATGTGGTCGGTGCGGAGGCGCTGGAGCGAGTACGCGAGCGCCGTCTTGACCGCTTGCGGGCGTGCGTCGTAGCCGAGCCAGCTGCCGTCCGGGCCGCGCTGCGCGCCGAACTTCACGCTGATCACGACGTCGTCGCGGTTCCGGCCCCGGAGAGCGTCGCCGATCAGCATCTCGTTGTGGCCCATCCCGTAGAAGTCGCCCGTGTCGACCAGGTTGATGCCCGCGTCGAGGGCGGCGTGGATCGTGGCGATGCTCTCGTCGCGGTCGGCCGTTCCGTACAGCCCGGACATGCCCATGCATCCGAGCCCGAGGGCCGAAACGGCGGGTCCGGTGGCGCCCAGCTGTGTGGTCGGCAGCATTCCGATCACCATATACCGCCGGCGCCCACCCCGATCCCGGTTAGCGGGTCACTCGCCACACCGCAAAGCGGGTCTCCGGGGGTCGCTTGCAGGTCCCGAGCCGCCCGCCTCCGACAGGCAGGAGTCGTGCTCGCGCGGGCGAAACCACCAGGCATGACGGAGCACGTGGCAAGCCGAACCCTGGTCAAATCGCCCCCTGAACTGTGGGCGGAGTGCAGCGACGCGGCCTCCCTGGCTCGCCACCTGGGCCAGTTCGGAGACATCAAAATCACGAGGCTCGAACCGGAGACCGCCGTCGCCTGGGAGGGCGAGCGTGCACGCGGCACGGTGCGGATCGAGCCCTCCGGCTGGGGAACGAAGGTGATCCTGACCGCTCAGTCGGTGGACGAGGAAAAGCCGGAGGAGGTGCCGGCGGTCGTGGAGGTGGTCGAGGTCGTTGAGGCGGCCGAGACGCCGGAGATCGCGGAGGTCGTTGAGCCTGCGGTCGAGGTGGCCGACACGCCGGAGGTCGAGGTGGCCGACACGCCGGGGGTCGCGGAGCTCGTCGAGCCCGCGGTCCCGGAGGCCGGCGACCCCCAAGCCGCCATCCCACCACCGCGCCGGCGCCGTTTCCCCCGCCTATTCCGGTTCCGGCGCGTGCCGCCGGCGGCAGAACCAGAGCCCGCCATCGAGCCAGAGACGGTCGAAGAAGATCCAGAACCCGCGGCCCAAGCGGAGCCGGAGCCCGGGTCAGAGGACACGCCGGAGCGCTATCGCGAGTCCGAGCCCGAGCCCGCTCGCGAACCCGCCGTCGCCGAGAACGCCACCGACACCGCCACCGAAACGACCGAGGCCGCCCTGACGGCGGCCCTGGACAGCCTCGGCCAGGCACACCACCGGCCGTACTCGCGCGCCTAGGGGCTGGGGGCGCAGCGCGCGAGCACGACGCGGTGGCCTAGCCCTCCACCTTCCCGGGAGGGCCGCCAAGCTGTGCGATCAGCGCCGAGAAGCTCTTGCCGGCGGGGCTGGGGACGCTGTCCTCGTCGTCGCTGCCCGACCACTGGCCGAGTGCCTGCGCGAGCGGCTGGCTTCCCACGCCCGAGCCCCAGCCAATCTCGATCCCGGTCGAGGAGCCGGCGACGATCTGCGCCACCGGCTGGCCGGGGGTCAGCGTCTCCCCGACGTGCAGGCCCGCCACCGGCGTGACGCCCTCGGCGTAGTAGACGTAGCGCCCGGCATAGGGTCCATCGCTGAGCTGGTACTCGATGAACGTGCCGGGCCAGCCCGAGCCGCTGGTCGCGGTGACCTTGCCGGCGCCGATCGCGCCGAGCGTCCCGGAGCCCGAGTAGTCGACGCCCTGGTCGATCCGCTCGGGGGTCACGTTCGCGCCGGCGAGCGGGTTGACGTAGTGGCCGGGGGCCACGGTCGGCGCCGGGGCCGGCTTGGACGCCGGCGGTGTGGTCGCGACCGGATGCGGCTTGGCGACGGGATGCGGCTTGGCGACCGGCTGCGTCTGCGTGACCGGCTTTGGGTGCGACGCGGTCTGCGGCGTTGTCGGGGTCGCGGTCGCGCGCGGGTGCCCGCCCGTAGTCGCCGCTTCGATCGCGCCGCCGCCGCTGACCACGTGGGTCTTCGCCGTCGCCGGCAGGTGTGCCGAGCTCTTCGAGATCCGGTGGACCGCCGGCGCGCGGTGGACCGCGCTAACCCGATGGACTCGACGCTCGTGGTGGAGCCGCGTCACCCGGTGGACAGCGGGAGCCGCGTGCCGCACCGTCGCTGCCGCCGAAACGCTGTGCTCCGCGGCGGGCGCGGCGCCGCCGCTGACGGACTTCGACACGGGTGCGGCAGAGGGATGGGTCGTTGCCGCGGGCGCCGAATGGGCCGGCACGGTGGCTGCGTTCGCAGCGGCCAGCGTGCTCGTCCCGGACAGCGTCGCTGACTGGGTGGCCATGGCCGGCGCCGCTACGGCGTGGGCCGTGGTCTTGGGCGCCCGGGAGGCGTGCGCGTCGGCCCGGTAAGTGATCCTCGCCGTCCGGGTGCCGCCGCTGCGACCGCCGAGCAGCCCCGGGAGCGTCGTCGCCGCCAGCAGCGCGAGCGCCGAGATGCCGCCTGCCCCGGGCAGCGACATCGCCGGGCGCCGGGCCACCGCCGAACGGCGCATCTGCGAGAACGTCGCGGACTCACGGAGGATGTCGACACAGCTGAGATCGCGCTCGGCCCGGAGATGGAAGAGCTCGAGGGAGCCCCGGGTGGACTTGCCTCTGCGCGCGAGCGAACGCTCCAACGACGCCTGCCACAGGTCAGCGCAAGCGAGATCACGTGCCGTGTCCATCAACTGCCTCCTTTGGTGAGCCTGCGGAGTTAGCTGACGGGCTCGCGACTTGCGCTACACCGCACGATTGCGGCGATTCGCCCCGGCGCCCCTAGAGGTCGCTTTTGGGTCCTCCGTCCGCCGGCCACGGATGGCTCGGCGGTTCGGCTTCTATGTTGTCCGTCGTCGGCGCCGAAGCACCATTTCCTGCAAGGTGGCGGAGTTGTATCGCATCTTGCAGCGGCGTGGTACCCCTCTTCGCCCTAAACTCGCCGCTCCTGATGCGTGAAAAGGCCCCAGAGACGTACGCCGAGAAGCTCGGACAGCTCGAGGAGCTTCGTCACGAGGCGATCCACGCCGGCTCTGAGCAGGCCGTCGCCAAGCAGCACGAGCGCGGCAAGTACACCGCGCGTGAGCGGGTCGAGAAGCTGCTCGACCCTGGTTCGTTCCAGGAGCTCGACGTGTTCGTGCGCCACCGGACCCACGACTTCGAGATGCAGAAGAACCGGCCGTACGGCGACGCCGTCGTCACCGGACACGGGACGATCGACGGCCGGCGGGTGTGTGTGTTCAGCCAGGACTTCACGGTCTTCGGCGGCTCGCTCGGCGAAGTGATGGGTGAGAAGATGTGCAAGATCATGGATCTGGCGGCCAAGATCGGCTGCCCCGTGATCGGGATCAACGACTCCGGCGGCGCCCGGATCCAGGAAGGCGTCGTGTCGCTCGGCGCCTACGGCGATGTGTTCCTGCGCAACGTGAACTGCTCGGGCGTGATCCCCCAGATCAGCCTGGTGATGGGTCCGTGCGCCGGCGGCGCCGTGTACTCGCCGGCGATCACCGACTTCATCTTCATGGTGAAGGAGTCCTCGCACATGTTCATCACCGGCCCCGACGTGATCAAGACGGTCACGGGCGAGGAGGTCGACTTTGAATCGCTCGGCGGCGCGATGTCGCACAACAGCAAGTCCGGCGTCGCCCACTTCGCCTCCGACGACGAGGACCAGTGCCTCGAGGACACGCGGTACCTCCTGTCCTTCCTGCCGCAGAACAATCTCGAGACGCCCCCGCGCGTGCAGCCCACCGACGACCCGCTCAGACAGGACGAGGAGCTTGACCACGTCGTCCCCGACAGCCCCAACAAGCCGTACGACATGCGCGACGTCGTCCGGTACGTCGTCGACGACGGCGAGTTCTTCGAGGTTCACGAGCACTACGCGCGCAACATCATCTGCGGGTTCTCGCGCCTGAACGGCTACAGCATCGGGATCGTCGGCAACCAGCCGAACCAGCTCGCCGGCGTGCTCGACATCGAGTCATCGGAGAAGGCCGCGCGGTTCATCCGCACCTGCGATGCGTTCAACGTCCCGATCATCACGTTCTGCGACGTGCCGGGGTTCCTGCCCGGGACGACGCAGGAGTGGGGCGGCATCATCCGCCACGGCGCCAAGCTGCTGTACGCCTACGCGGAGGCGACCGTGCCCAAGATCACGATCATCACGCGCAAGGCCTACGGTGGCGCGTACGACGTGATGGGCTCCAAGCACCTCGCCGCGGACTTCAACTTCGCGTGGCCGACCGCCGAGGTCGCGGTGATGGGACCCGAGGGCGCGGTCAACATCATCTACCGGCGCGACATCCAGGGCTCGCCGACTCCTGACACCCGCCGGCAGAAGCTGATCAACGACTACAAGGCGCACTTCGCCAACCCGTACGTCGCCGCCGAACGCGGCTACATCGACGACGTGATCGTCCCCCACGAGACGCGGCCAAAGGTCATCACCGCGCTCGAGACGTTGCAGAACAAGCGCCAGCCGGGTCCGCGGCGCAAGCACGGCAACATCCCGCTCTAGCGAGGCTGTCGCTCAGAGCCGGACGCTCTGGGCCTCGACCCGCCGGTCCTCCCACGCCGCAAACGCCGCAGCCGCGACCGCCAGGTCCTGGATCGCGAGCCCGGTCGAGTCGAATAGCGTCACCGCCTCGGGCCCGGGACGTCCGGGCGCATCGCCCGCCAGCACCGCCCCGAGCTCGGTCACCTGCTCACGCGCGACGAGGCCCGCGTTGACCGCTCCGGTCAGCTCGCCACCGTGCGCGGCCTGCTCCCATTCGTCGCAGAACAGCACGCACGACGAGACTGCGCCGACGCTGGCCTCGGCTTTGCCCGGCCCATCGGCGCCGAGCATGTTCAGGTGCACGCCGGCGTGGAGGTCGCCGGCCTCGACCACGACCACGTCCCCCGGCGTCACGCAGCACACCACGTCGCACCCGAGCGCCCCTTCGCGCGAGCCCGCCTTCCAGTCGAGCTCGCGCGCGAGCCCGTCCGCGTGGGCGACCCGTTCGTCGTGGCAGACGCCGGGACCGTAGCCCGCGGCCGCGAGGCAGCGCGCGACCCAGGTGCCGTGCAGCCCGCAGCCGATGATCCCGACCGTGTGGGCGTCCGGGCGGGCCAGCGCCTGGGTCGCCACCGCCGCGACCGCGCCGGTCCGCAGCGCGGTCACCGAGCGCGCGTCGAGCAGCATCAGCGGCTCGCCGGTCTCGGTGTCCGAGAGGCAGATCACGCCCGTGACCGTTGGGAGTCCACGCTCCGGGTTACCGGGGAACGAGGTCACCCATTTGAGCAGCGCGAAGTCGCCGCCGCGCGCGGGCATCGCGCGGAAGTCGCCGAACGGCGGGCTCTCGAGGTAGACCTTGGCGGGCATCGCCCACTCGCCCTGGTGGAAGCGGATCAGGGCGTCGCGCACGCGTGCGATCGCCACCTCCACCGACACCGCGCGGAGCACGGCTTCGTAATCCAACACGGGGAGCTCGGTCACGGTCGGCACGATACGCTCGGCAGTCCGTGAACCGGCGGCCGAAGCTCAGCATCGTCGCTCCCAGCGCCTCCGCGGAGGAGGCGGCCGCGGTCGTCGCCGCGCTCGAGCGGTTCATGCGCGACACCGCACCGGCGCCGGTGCCGCCACCCCCTGAGCGCAGTCCATGGCAGCGCGCGGCCCTTCAGGAGGGGGTCAACAGGGCCCCAGCGGAGCCCGCGCCCTGGACTTGAAGCTGGCTGTCGCCCGTTTGGCCGATAGAGCCGTTGCTTTATGTGTCAGTTCGCTTGACAGGAGCCGAACGGTATGCCAGCGTGCCGCCTGTTGGCTGGTGGACCAACCAGACGGTTCACCGGGAGAGAGTGCTCGGGGCGCAGCAAAGAGGGGGGAAGTACCGGGTCGTGCTGTTTGCGGGTGCAGTAGACGCTTTCGCCGTTCAGACCAGGTTCCGTGCTCGTCGTTGGATCGACGGGCTCGTGCTCGCGCTCGCCGATGCGCCGGGGGCCATTGGCATCGCTCAGCCCCCAAAGCGGATGTCGGTCGCCTGATCGGCGCCGGCTGAGAGCGCGCCGGCTGCCGCGGCGGTTGCCCCCACCGTCGCGGCGCCGGACTTTGCTTCGGCTGCTCGTTCCGTCGCGCTCAGGATCGCTTCGGCGGCACGCCCGTGCCCCGGCCGCGCACTTTCGAGCTCTGACCGCGGGTAGACGGTGGCGGGGCGCGAATGCCGCGGGCCGGGCGTCGCCGCCTCGCTCCTCTCGGCTCCGCACGCCGTAGCCTCGCTCACGGCTTGGTCGCGGGCCCTAGCCGCCGTCTCCACGACGCCTCCAAATTCAAAAACCCTGCTCCTGGGTTGAAATAGGCGAACCCCGATTGCCTTTTGCTAGATTTCGTGGTCCGCCCGCGACCGGAAGGAAGACCCGATGCACAGCGCACGCACCGGATCACTCGAGAATCCCGAGGTGCTCGAGAACGTACCGGGGCACGTCATCCCCATCCTCGAGCGCGAGTTCGACGACTTCGACACCGAATCGACCCGTTTCCTGAAGGGCGAGCTCGACGGCGACGAGTTCATCAAGTTCCGCCTGAAGCAGGGCGTCTACGGCCAGCGGCAGCCCGACGTGCAGATGGTCCGGGTCAAGCTCCCGTTCGGCGGCGTCACGCCCGATCAGCTCGACGCGTTCGCCGACGGGATCGAGAAATACGTGCCGCTGCGCAAGGGCCACATCACGACGCGCCAGAACATCCAGATGCACCACATTCCGTTGCCCGACGCGGCCGAGCTGATCAGGGAGCTCGGTGACGCTGGCCTGTCGAGCCGCGAGGGCTGCGGCAACACGATGCGGAACGTCACCGGCGACCCGCGCGCCGGCACGCTCGAGGGCGAGCTGTTCGACATCACGCCGTACGCCGGCGCGTACGTCCGTTATTTCGTCCGCCACCCCACGACGCAGGCGATGCCGCGCAAGGTCAAGACGGCGTTCGCGGCGACCGACGAGGACAACGCGATCACCCGCATCCACGACGTGGCGTTCATTCCGAAGCTGAGGGACGGAGTGAGAGGCGTCGAAATGCGGGTAGGAGGCGGTACCTCGATCATGCCTCGCCTGGCGCCCACCCTCTACGACTTCGTCGAGCTCGACAACGGCGACTATCTGAAGGTCACCGAGGCGTGCATGCGGATCTTCGACCGCCAGGAGTGGCTCCGCGTCAACCGCGCGCGCGCCCGCATCAAGGTGCTGATCGACAAGATCGGGATCGACGAGTTCCGCACCCTCGTCGAGGAGGAGCTCGAGGGCGACTGGGTCGATGAGCGCGACTTCAGCCTGGAAGGGATCCTGTTCGGGTACGACGAAGAGGAAAACGCGCCGGTGAAGCCGCAATCCTTCGCTTCGCCGAACGGAGACAACCGTGAGTTCACGCGCTTTGTCGAGACCAACGTGCAGCGC
>Ga0335073_10010965_pt1 | contig 12744 bp, 11 predicted proteins | sample Lox_Sample_22_FD_207093 | JGI IMG/M metagenome (GOLD analysis project Ga0335073, IMG submission 207093) | Soil microbial communities from Loxahatchee National Wildlife Refuge, Florida, United States - Lox_Sample_2.2 | ecosystem: Environmental > Terrestrial > Soil > Wetlands | place: USA...
CTTCGGGCTGCGAGCACCAGGAAAAAGGGCGACCTCGGTGTCGGCAGCGCGGCTCCAATCTCTTAGCAGGTTTCATCCATCAGAGTGGGCCGACGCCCATACGCAACTAACATGATAAAATACAGAAGAGGGTGATCAGTCAGACACGGCGGCGGACATGGCGAAGGACCTGATCACAATTAATCAGTACGGCCTGACACCGGCCCAGTTCGGCGATCTCGCCGAGGTCCCGCCCGAGCTCGAATGGCTCGCCAACCTCACCAACCCGAAAACTCGCCGCGCCTACAAGATTGATGTCGAGGAGTTCATCGCTTTCGCCGGCCTGCGCGGCATCGCGGAGCTGCGCGGCATCACCCGCGCCCACGTCATCGCCTGGCGCAAGGACCTGGAGAAGCGTGCGCTCGCTCCGTCCAGCATCCGCCGCAAGCTCTCGGCCCTCTCTGCCCTGTTCGACTATCTCTGTGAGCGCAATGCGGTGGCCGGCAATCCGGTCGATGGCGTCAAGCGGCCGATGGCGAATGGCAACGAAGGGTCGACGCCGGCGCTCGGCGACGCCCAGGTGCGTAAGCTGCTCGATGCGCCGCCCGAAGACACGCTCAAGGGCGTCCGCGATCGCGCCGTCCTGGCTACCCTGCTCTATCACGGCATGCGCCGCGAGGAATTGTGCCGCCTGCGTATTCGCGATATTCAGAGCCGCCAAGGGGTGCTGCATTTTCGCCTCAAGGGCAAGCGCGACAAGGTCCGCTTCGTTCCGGTGCATGTGACTGCCCAGCGTTTGATCGAGCAGTACCTGGCACTCGCCGGGCATGCCGCCGATACCTCCGGCCCCGTGTTCCGTCCAGTGACCAACAACCGCACTGGGAAGTTAGATCGGCCACTCGACCCTGCCTCAGTTTATCGCAATATCGTCGTGAAATATGGGCTGGACACCGGCATCAGCGCGGAGGTGAACGGCCTCTGCGTCCACTCGCTGCGCGCCACGGCGGCTACTAATGCCCTCTCGCATGAGGCTGATATTGCCAAGGTCCAGGAGTGGCTTGGGCACGCCAATGTTTCCACCACGCGCCTATATGATCGGCGTAAGACGCGGCCGGAGGACAGCCCGACTTTTCGCGTCAGATACTAATCACTCTACAAAGCATGCATGGCGATCGGTAAGAGCTTATTCACCCCCAATTGGTATAATGCCGGAGCCGTGTTCGAACATGGATATTAATCTCTTTTGTTGGTCATATCATAAGGCCATGTGCGCATATCTATTTTCTCTCAACGAATATGATCTCGCTTATAGATGTTTCTCTAGCGACGCGATCTACGCACTAATGACCAGTAAAGATCCTCTGCTGGCTAGCACTGGATTGAAGCGTTCTCAACAGATAACAACCGTTAGGAATACAATGCCATCAGGCGATGTCGTAGAAGAAGCGCCTTTCAGGACTGAGATGAAGATCTCAGTGGACATCGCCGATTTAGTCAATGGCAATCTTGACGCATTCGCGGCGGCGCTCGACGACGCTGCTGAGGATGCCCTGACGCAGACAATGCCGAGGCTTTTCGAGCGCCTCGCGCAAATATCCACAGGCGCAGGAACAGCGGTGGACGCAGGTGGCCAAGCTCTAACTCATGAACTGATGCTCCGCGCATTCGACAATCTAGAACTTGAATTCGACGACGACGGAAATCCTATCCTACCAAAACTCATTGTTGGACCCGACATGTACGAGAATTTGCGGAAGCTGCCTCCGCAAACAGAGGCTCAGCAAACAGCATGGAACGAAATGATCGAACGAAAGCGGCGCGAGTTCAATGATCGCCGACGTTATCGGAAATTATCTGGATAACGTCGAGGAGCGCGAGTTCGACGCGCCGTTCATGGCCCTGCTTAGGGCAGCGGGTTTCTACGATATTCACTTTCTTCATGGCGCATTCGAGTTCGGGAAGGATTTTATCGCGAAGCGTACCGAGGCGGGCATTACATCGCAATACGCATTCCAAACAAAAGCAGGACCCATCAATATATCCGCATGGAACGAGTGTCGAGGTCAAATTGATCTGCTTAGAACAAATTGTCTTGCTCATCCTGCGTTTGACACTCAGATCCCGAGGCACGCGGTCTTCGTCACGACTGGACGGCTGGTCGGTGGGGCGCCGTTGGCCGCACAGGAATATTCGGAACACCTGGCTCAATTGAATGAAATCAGTTTCACGACTTGGGACAGAGAACGGCTGATCGAATTAATGATTGGAACGCCCGAGGCGGGTATCGCAGGTATGGCCTCGGGCACGCTGCTCTCCCTGATAGGAAAGATCGACGAGGCTGCAGTCACGGATGTCGATCTCGAGCGATTCTCACGGCGCTGGTTTACGGACGATTGCGGCGAATGCCTCGCCCGCGCAGCGCTGGAAGCAGGAATCATTGCCAACCGTTTGCGGCTATCTGATCGTCTCGACTTGGCCGCCTATATCGCTCTGTGCCTAGTGCGAGCCGCGTGGGCTTGTGGGCACGGGTCCGCCCCGCCAGCCGAGACGAGCATTCGCGCTAGCGAAATCGGCCGCGAGCTTTTTCGTCGATACGGCAACGATGTGCTTGTCCGATGTAATAACGACGTATTAGATCCGGCCAAATTCATCTGGAACCACAACGAGCCTTCCGCCATTGTCACATACCCTGTGCGATGTATGAAGGTTATGGAACTCCTGGGCTTGCTCGGCTTGTTGGAGGCGGAACGTGAATCAACCCGTTGTGACGAGATTGCCAGGCTAACGGCCAATTTCTGCGATGCCAATCCCGGAACCGCGCATCCAATCTCTGATCGGTGGGCAGTATCTTTGATTGCACCATCGGTCTTGCTCTGGAAAACGGGCCATCGTGAGACCGTTCGGACCCTACTAACAAATGTAACTAGGTGGGTTGGTGACCACTACGAATCCAACCAACGTGGTTTAGCAGAGGTACGGGCGACGCCAGACGAGGAGATCCTGTATCTGCTTGGCACTCCGTTCACTCATGTCGACGTGCCGCGACGACTGGAATCCTACATAGCCACGATCGTACTCGACCTTACGGCGCTTTTCGAGATCGGGGATGTTTATGAATTGGCTAGAAATGATTTTCTAGCCGTTCGTGCGCTGCCGAGTGTACTTGAGGTAGCCGATACAGCCGGGCAATATGTAGTCGAAGCGGTTGACCTTCGGTCCGAATCAAACATGCCCTATAAGGACAAATGGGAACCCGACAGTGAGTGGAAGGTAGCACCTCATCACTTTCGAGGCACTTCGAGCTTATACTTGGAACGTATTGGGAAAACCTGGGACTTGATCGCGGTAATTTCTGTTCTCAGAGATCGTCATTTCGTGCCTTGCTTGCGTAGGTATTGTCAGGGGTAGATTGCGCTTCGTGAGACGATTATCTGGCGAACTAAGGTTAATGTCGCATCTGGTTCAGTCCATAGCAAAGACGCCTTAAATGCTAACCGAAATCCAGCGAAATGAGCTACGCGCCTTCACGTTATACGTTCGTCGTTGCACCGTTCCATTAATCAGGGAGTCAGATAGCCAGGCTTATATTGAGGGAATGGGCACGTTGTTTGTGGTGAATTCACAGCATTATCTGGTAACTGCGGCGCATGTTCTGGAAGATCGAATCGCTCTAAATCAACTGGAGCAAATCGGTATTCGTTTGGGTGAAACATCCAACAATGTTTCGAATCTAGGACACGCCCGTATTGAAAGTTTCCGGCCAATCGGTCCGTTCGATGTCGCGATAATACGGTTCGAACAACCCGAGCTGATTGAAGCCCTGCGGAGTGGTTGGCGATTTTTGACGCCGAATGACCTTTCACCCATTCGAAGTGGCATGTGTAAATGTCTTGTGGCCGGATATCCACTCGCGATGTGTCAGAAGAACGGCTGGAATCTGGCCGCACTTTTCCTTTGCTATGCGAGCCGCCTTCTTCCCAACGTTCCTGCGGAGGCGAGAGACGTGCGGGAGAACTTGGATATTTTCGTTGCACATCAGGCGAGAGGAGAGGATTTGGCCGGATCGATTAGCACAGCGCCTGCTTTCAGCGGAGTGAGCGGCGCTTCAATCTGGGCAGTTTTAGAAGGGTCGTCCCCCGACCAATCGCTACTGAAAGTAATTGGTGTGGAAACCGATTGTCGTCCAGGATCGTACATTCGTGGCAAAGAATGGAAACTAGTGTCTCTTCTGTTCAGACGATTTGATGAGCATGCGTTCCAGGAAATTGAGGACGTGCTGAATGCCTGAGAGTCACTTATTGATGCTTGAATAATACAGTGACATGCCAGAAGGAAAGCTTAACAATCTTGTGCGTCTTGTGGCCGAACCAAAGACCGGTCAGGAGACCTTCCACGCCAACGCTAGGAGCCTTGGGCTTACCCTGTCCGACTTCTGGCGATGGAGTCTTTCAGATCTCGTCAGCAATGCGACGCGCGGGCGTCTCGCGGAATTTATAGTAGCGAACGCACTCGGGATTTCGACTCGCGGCGTCCGCGACGAATGGAGCGCCTTCGATCTACAGACGCCAGAGGGTTTGAAAGTTGAGGTCAAATCAGCGGCGTACGTCCAAACCTGGTATCAATCGAGCCTTTCAAAGATTAGCTTTCGTACGCCAAAAACCCGCGCTTACGATCCGAACACTAATCAACTGGACTTCGGAGCAAAGCGACAGGCGGATGTATATGTCTTCGCAGTGCTCGCGCATCGAGACAAGAGCACGATAGATCCTTTGAACGTTGACCAATGGGAATTCTATGTCATCCCAACCACCACGTTAGACGCTCGAACTCGCAGCCAGTATGGGATAACTCTTCCGACCCTCGGAAGATTATCCGGCGGGCCGGTTACTTACGCAGAACTACGAAGCAAAGTTAAGCTGATTGTGGACCCCGGGACCGTAAAAGCTCCCAGCGCGGACGAAGGGTCCAATTAACTTAGGAACGCGCGAGTCGGTTCCGCCTGGCAAAGGATGGCGCATCGTCTGAGTGATTGCATATAAGGCACGACTAGACGTTTATACATGGTAAGGACGTTATCATTCGTTAAATCTGCGCTCATTTGGAGTGGTGGTAGGACTCGAGCGTCCAGAACTGCCATTAAAATACGGCTGTCGGCAAACGATAAATTGTGGACGAAACTGACTACGACCCTGGAGGCGCGGCCGCCGCGTCGCCGCTCGATCAAACGCTGAATGCGCTCGGCCAGTAGTTTCGTCGCACCGCGTCGGGACCTTCGCGATCACCGCGCGCGCCCGCAGCCGGGCACGGGGAAACTTTAAGACTTTACACACTTTGCGCATCGATAGGCGGGCCATGTCGCCATCACTCGTCGGACGTCCCGGCGTCGTAGGGCGGAGCCTGGCTGCCTCGCGCAGAATATCCAGGTCCATGGTCAACTCGCCGACCTTGCGCTTGAGCCGATTGACCATTTCCTCACGCAGCGCCTCGTCTTCTTTAGGCCTGGCTCGCAGGCCATCCTCCGCGCGGCTAGCAGGAAGCGATCGCGCCATTCCTCTACCTCTGCTACTTTCAGCCCGTGTCGCCGCGCTGCTTCAGCGACCGTCGTCTCACCCTTGAGCAAGCTGATGACCAGCATCGCGCGCCGCTCGCCGTCCAGCGCTGGACTTCTTCCGGCCGTTGCTCGTCTGCCACCTCTCTGGTGCTTCGACCTTGTACTATTGGTGGCTCGATTTCCAAGGGGTGCAGGATAGAAGTGCCCAAGCCGACGAACGTTCCAAGGACACCAGCGGTTCTTGAGATCGTCCTGGCCAGCGGCATCTGGTGCGAGTGCCGGAGGGAGCCGATAGCGACACGCTGCGGCGGGTGCTCGAGGCCCTGCGGACGACATGCTGACGCTGCCGGCGTGGGTAAGGGTCTTCGTCGCCCGTGGCGCGACCGATTTGCGCCGCTCCTTCGATCGGCTGAGCGCAAGTGCAAGAGGTCCTGCGCCGGGACCCATTGTCCGGCCATGTGTTGTATTCTTCAACCGCCAACGCAATCGCGTGAAGTTGCTGGTGTGGGAGCGCGACGGCCTCTGGCTGCTGTACAAGCGGCTGGAGGCCGGGACCTTTGCGGCGCTGGAGCGCGATGAGATCAACTCCAGGGAGCTATACCTGTTGCTGGAAGGGATCGCCCGCGCGACGTTACGAGGGGCGCTGTCACGCTGATGATCCCGCGAGAGAAGGCGATCAAGGCGGCGAAATCAACTTCGATGTCAGTGGCTCTAGACGCGCGGAAGGTGCGCATGGCATCTTTCTGCCTGAACCGTACAAAGAGGTCCAGTATGTTCACGCTCCAAGATATCGCAAAGAATCCAATTAGTGACAGCACACCGGAAGTACCGGGAGATCTCTTCGAAGCAATGTGGCAGATCTTCGTGGCAATTGGCAGATTCTGGGGAAATATGGCCGATCCGGCACCTCACCGGATACAACTTTATAATTTTATGATCAATCGCATTAAATTGTATCCCATCTATCGAGCTTACTACGCAACCGCAAAGTTGGTGATGGAGGAGTTGACAGGGAAATACGGCGCCGACGAAGGTTACAGGCGTTTATTTACAGACAATCAAGCGGACATAGAGAATCCACCTCAATCCGCTCTTGCTCTGACACGCCAGATGGTCTCTAACCAGTTCGTGGCGCTACAGCTATCTCTGGGTGGTTTCAAGGCTTATGGCGCCTTGAACTATTGCGGATATCCTTGCGGACCGTACATTCCTGGAGTGCCAGCGCCTTACCGGACCTGACAGAGCTGACAGTTAAGGCAATGGTAAATACGTTAGTCATTGGCTCGGGGGTCGCAGCTGCTGCGTTAACGCAGCGCCTCCTTGCACAGGACCCCAGCGCATCAATTTTGATTCTCGAAGCCGGTACGCGCGTGAAGATGCAGGACGCTGCTATCTGGCAAGACTATATTGTCAGCAAGTAGTTACCTTATACGAAATACTATGACCGAAGATTCCCAGAACGCGATGCCCCTGGCGAAAATGTAAACGCCGGCAAAACCGCCGTCACCCTTGAGGGAGCTCGGGTCTTCACTTACGGGGGCTCAACTATTCACTGGGGTGGTTGGTCTTTTCGCTTGAGGCCCGAGGATTTCGCGCTGAAGTCGAGCGTTGGGAAATCCGTCGATTGGCCTTTCGGTTACTCCAATCTGGAGCCTTACTATTTGCAGGCAGAACACTACCTAGGTGTATCCGGAGACTCCTCGGACAATACCGTTCCCCGAAATGGGAATTATCCATACCTTGCATTTCCATACACTCTTGAGGATAGGCCAATGGCAGCTGCACTGGACGCTCTGGGTATCGCGCATTCGCACTTGCCCATTGCGAGGCGCGGCTTCAACGAATCGGCGTCGAGACACGCGCCGTGCCAAACTACTGGAACATGCAAGTACTGTCCATTTGGGGCAAGATATTCCGCAAACAACTACCTCGATGAGATACTCTCTTGGGGACAACACTCCAATCTGCAGATACGCCTAAATAGCGCAGTCCAGCAGATCTGTATGGGCTCGAAAACGACTGCGTCCGGGGTAACCTATGTCGATAAAACTGATGGTCAAGTAAAACACGTTGAGGCGCAGAGAATTGTGGTTGCCGCAGGGGCGATCGAATCAGCGAAGCTGCTCAAACGCTCGAAAAACGAATTTTGGGTCAACGGTGTAGGCAACGACACCGATCTCGTTGGACGTCATTTGGTCACGCATCCTTATTTTATGTTCACCGCAAAACAAAACGGCAACAACAACAGGTTACTTCAGCCGGAGATGAACTTTCCGACCCTCTGCTCCCGTCACTTCGATAGTGAGAAAGAGCAGGCTTCCGGTAAGTTCTTGCTGGTCAATCCGCCAGGTTCGCCACAGATCGATCTCGCAAAATTGATGCAGCAGGGATTCACGCGGAGGGAAGTAGAGGCAGCAATTTTGGCGCCGACGGTGTTCGAGATGCACGGTATGGTCGAGGTCTTCGGCGAACCGACCAACTATGTCGACAATCACAACATCCCAAACTTCATGGGACTAAATCAGACAGTGGTCAACTATACCGAAGACAGCGGATTCTCGGCAAGAATGGCTCAGATTCAAGAGACGGTCAAAGAGATCTTCAGAGCTATGGATGCATCGCTTTTGGGCAAGCCCAGCATTTCGTGGCGAGCAGACCATGCCGCATGCACGGTACGAATGAGCGTAAACGAGAAAGAAGGAGTAACTGACGCAAACCTTCGAGTGCATAGCGTCCAAAATCTATATGTATGCTCCAACGGAGTGTTTCCGAATATTGGGGCTGTCAACCCCACTCTGACCCTCACCGCGTTGGCGCTGAGGCTTGGGGACCACTTGAATGCGGTGGATCGGGCGAGTGGAGGGGGCGCATGAACGCATGAATCTACGGCAACAAAAAGAAGACCTTCTCAATCTGCTTCAAAAGGCGGTGGAATTGGAGTTAGCTACCATTCCGCCCTACATGACCGCGCTGCTGAGCATTAAACCAGGGACAAATCGGGCTGCAGCCGACATCATTCGGAGCGTAATGATGGAGGAAATGCTGCATCTGGCTCTAGTGGGTAACCTCATGAATAGTCTCGGCGGTGCGGTGCGGCTGGAAAAGGACAACATTCCGTCTTATCCCTTGCAGCTGGAGTTCGAAGGTAAGCCATTCAAGGATCGTAAGTTTGAAGTTCATTTGGCCCCCTATTCTAGAGAGACCATCGAAACATTCATCAAGATTGAGCTACCGGCTGGCTTGGCACCCTTGGAAATCGAACTGGAGGCTATCGAGGAGATTGCTGTTCCGGCACTGACAATCGGCGACTTCTACAGGAGGATCGTACAATCGCTGGAAGAGATGTGTACACTCTATTCCGAGTCAGAGGTTTTCGTGGGCAATCGCGCCACGCAGGTTGGACCACAGTTCTTCTGGGGAGCGTCGGGTCGGCCAATAATTGTCTCGAATCTGAACGACGCCAAAGCTGCCATCGACATTGTCGTGCGGCAAGGCGAAGGAGCAGATTTATCGAACGCTTCAGGTGAAACACCGTACTTTTCTAAACCTGAGAACTATGCCCATTACTTTAGGTTCAAAGAGATTGTCGCAAACCGTAAATACCAGATCAACGATTCACCCTATGGTCCGCCCCAAGGAGAATCGTTAAACGTGGACTTCGAAGCCGTTTACCCGATCGTAACAGATCCTGCGTGGAGACAATACCAACCTGGAAGCGTGATCGCTCACCTCGATTCATCCTACAATCGCCAGTACTCGACCATGCTCAAGCAGATCGAGTTAGCCTTCAATGGATCGCCCGATCTCCTTTATGAAGCTATCACCAATGGCATGCACGGGTTGACTTCCATAGCTTTAGAAATGATGCACACGCCAGTTTCGGCTGACTGCGGAAAGACCGGAGCGCCCAGCTACGAATGGGTGGAACTGCCGTAATAGAGTCGGTGACTTGATTATATGACAGTGTTAGTCTGCTGATATGGGCAGTTACCGAAAAGGCCGTCAGCAGAGTTGAGTGCGCCAACGCCGGATATATCACTTGCCGCCGAACACCTCGGCTAACGGTTCTAGCTACAAGGCATATTACTCCGACGACAGATGTCACAGGACAATGGCCCGGCTGTCCTGTTGTGCCGCGCAGAGGGTTCGAGCTTCAAAGGGTATTCCTCCGAAGGCAAAAACTCCACCGCGAAGACGGCCCGGTTTTCATCGAAAACATGCCGCTGGTTCGATCTATCTACTGTACTACATCAACGGCGATTGCTTGAAAGAAGAACGCCTACCTTCGGTTCCAAGTAATGCAAAGGGCGGCGGATCGGCGCAGCCCGCCGTGCCCGCCCGGACCTTGAACCGTGATATCCGCTCGGAGTGATTCCCTGGTAGGAGTGGTCCACAGGGTTAGATTTTCGGGCCCTCCGGGGGCAAGCCTACCAGCCACATCGGTCGCAGCGCGATGCGACGCGCGGCTTATCATCCTAAGGAAAACTTTCTAACAAGGCTTTTACGTCTAAAACCCCATAACCAAATCCCGGTTGGTGGCGACCGTTATAGTTTTGGGTGGTTTGCGTAATAGCCTTGAGCACCTGAGCAGCATTTACGTTTGGTTTATGAGCGCTCTTTTCACAGTGGGACAGCAGGAGCGCTATCGCCCCAGCGACGTGAGGAGCTGCCATGCTAGTCCCACTTCGAGACCCAACACCATTTCCTGTCCCAGCTTGGGCCGCCCCTATATTCCGACCCGGAGCAGCTAACTCTGGTTTCTCTCGACCATCACGCGAGGGTCCATAGGACGAGGAACGCTCGAGTACAAATGGCGTTTGCGGGCCGACAGATCCTACAGCGATTACCGTGCGGGCAGTGGCAGGAATGCTGAGCGTGTTCTCATCATCTTGGTGGGTAACAAATTCGATTAAATGAGGTCCCCCCGCTTTTTCGATCCATGCATGAATCTCGCCCTGTGATCTAATCACGCCAGATCTGATATCAAGCTCCCACGTGCCAGCAGCTATTCCGGCACTTTGCCCGGGGCTAAGCGAGATCAAAAGTCTGCTATCACCATTGTCAGAATAACGGTGCGAGTAAGTCATCTCGTAGGGAACGCCATTTGGAAATGTCCCCTGTTGACTCGGATTACTGACATTCACGATTGGCCCAGACACTGCTGTGGGATTCCTAAGTTCAAACTCGAGATGGTCAGCGCTGCTCCACCAGAGTTCAATGTGATCAGGAGCCTGGTGAAGTAAACGATTGTTCCACTTCAATGTCTCCATGGCATTACTAGCTATTTTCACTCTGGCGTGACCATTCTTCCCTCGTTCATTACCGGCTGATTTTACGATTATGAACCCCGGTTCTCTTCCTCCGCCAGTAAAGTTGTCGAAACCGGCCTCCAGCGCAGAGCTGCCATCATGCGCACCCGCGTTCATTCCTAAACTTACATTTACGACTACAGGCAATGCATGTTGTAGAGCTGTTGCCTTAATAAAGGTCAGTGCATCGATATGGCCGTTTGAATAGCCCGTGCTAAAAGGGTCGGTCGGACCCACCTGAAGTTTTGGTAGCACTACCAGCAGCTTGGAATCGGGAGCGACTCCCCCTGTGAAGTTACCTCTCGTCGGGGCTCCAGCCGCGATGCTGGCGACATGCGTCCCGTGGCCGCCAGCGTCTCGGCCTAAGCTCTTGCCCACCGAACCATTTTGAATATACCGATCAATGTCCGTCTGCGTGTGAAGCGTACCGATAGTTGATTTTAGTCCGAGCACTGCTGGAGGAGGTCCAGTCGGATCGGTTTGGTCCCAGAGAGCCAAGATACGGCTTCCTCCAAAACTGTCACGAAACGCCTCGTGAAGGACATCGATTCCGTGATCGATCAGCGCGACTATAGAGCGATCTCCGGTTTCGGCAATCGGTGGACGATGGACTGCGATAGCGTTTATGAAGGGCAAGGATGTAGTAAGCTCGGGACCAGAAGAAGGTCGACTGGCTTCTATGCTCAAAACGGCAGGATCACTCTCTAATACATCAAGTGAACGTCGTGTGCCGTGGCACGCTACAATATTTCCTAACTGCGAAGTGACGCGAAGATCAGGGACGTCTGAGCTCCAGGCTTCAGTCACACGCAACAGCATCGGGAGCCTGACGTCGATTCTCTCGCTCGTATTCTTATCGCGAAAACCATTTGGTGGTGTGAAGTCTTGCTCGATGATTCTGAAATTGTGAAGCAGATAGCTATCGGTTTTCATTTGTCTTCCTTCAACACACTAAACATAGCTCTCGGCGCGCGCCGTCTATCAGGCTATATTGTGCTGTGCAGTCCGCGGTCATCACAAGGCAGTAAGTGGGGGGCATTCTAGGTCCAAATCGACTAGCATGCACGCGACTACCATCCTGACGACAGACCGGTGGGGTTCATGTTCGCAAAGACCCGAGAATCGCAGAGGAAGAGCTGTGCGGTCGGGGGAACCTGAACCTTCACGAGCTTTTTGGCTCAAGGAATTTTCGTACCTTCCACGGCCATCGCCGCCCTCACGCGCTCGAAGCGCTCATGTCGGTTTCCGGTCTAGATAGCATTCACAGTCCCTCGCGTCTGCTGTTTTTCCACATCCGCACGGCGGTCAACGTAGCATAGGAAGAAACTGAGGCGTTACTCCGGATGACCTCAGGCGAGCGCCTTTCGGTTTTGGGCGCATGACCTTGACGGCGGCGGCGGGCGGACAAGCGCCCGAGCCGCCATTAACAGATCTCCGAGGCCCGCGCCGTTTGGACGCGGACCTCGTCGTTTGTCCTAAAAGGCGTCTCTTCGCTCGCCGCAGGTTCCTCGGCCTCGCCGCCGAATCCGCGTTAAGACCCATAGCCGGGTAAGCCAGCCGAACCAGCCCTGCGCGGTTAATACAGCATAATCGTTGAGTATTAGAGTGACAGATTACTCTAATTACTCAAACGTCAATAGGAAGACATTGCTCCGCCGAATACCCGCATAAAGGGAAAGAAAGAGCCTTATCGAGGAGATCAAACCCAGTCACGGCGTTTTTTCGGGGGTCAACTTCAGATATATGGATTGGTCTCGTCACCAACGGCATTCCAGAGCATATCAAGCGGGCGCTTGATCAGGGGCTTGAGGTCCTGCGGAATGGTCTCAAGATCCAGCGGCTACTACGCGTGGCGTAAGCGGCCGCCCTCACTACGGGTGCGGGCGGATGCGGAACTTACCACGC
>Ga0335073_10010969_pt1 | contig 12743 bp, 9 predicted proteins | sample Lox_Sample_22_FD_207093 | JGI IMG/M metagenome (GOLD analysis project Ga0335073, IMG submission 207093) | Soil microbial communities from Loxahatchee National Wildlife Refuge, Florida, United States - Lox_Sample_2.2 | ecosystem: Environmental > Terrestrial > Soil > Wetlands | place: USA: Florida...
GGGCTAAAGTGTCTGCGTGAGAACTCAAATTCTTCTGGCGGGTTGGCGACCAAATGCCCGCGGCTAAAGCCGATCCTCCGTTCCGCGCCCAATTCAGCAGCCTGAAGGCTGCTGCTCCCTCCGATTTGCGCAAGGAACGTGTTCTGAATCGAGTTCTCACGCAGACTGTAAAGCCCCAATCTTCGAAACAGGCGTGTCTCGGCACGACTAAAGTCGTGCCCTGTTACAAACCACATTCGGCCGCATTGCCACGTTATGCGGCTGTTTGCGGCACCCTTCGGCTCCGCTCAGGGCAGGCTAAAAGTCGTGCCCTGTTACAAACCCCATTCGGCCGCATTGCTACGTTATTTTGGAATCGTCCTACTAGTTGGTTATGCGTCAGTCGAGCTTGCCGAGTACTCACGCGGATTCAATGCGACGAAGTATCTGCGCTGGAATAACAGCGCCAAATTGACCAGCGCAATCATCACAGGAACTTCCACCAACGGCCCGATAACAGCAGCGAACGCCTCCCCTGAGTTGATGCCGAACACCGACACGGCAACGGCGATCGCCAGCTCGAAGTTATTCGAGGCCGCCGTGAAGGAGAGCGTTGCTGTCTGCGAGTAGTCGGCGCCCAACTTGCGCCCCATATAGAACGACACAAGGAACATGAGCACGAAGTAGATCAAAAGCGGTACGGCGATCCTAAGCACGTCCAGTGGCAGACGCACGATGTAGTTGCCTTTCAGAGAGAACATCACCACGATCGTGAACAACAGCGCAACCAGCGTCATCGGCGCGATTCTTGGTACGAAGTCTCGGTCGTACCATTGGCGCCCCTTTGCCCTTACCAGCACCGTGCGCGTCAAGAAGCCGGCGAGGAACGGAATACCCAGGTAAATGAAGACACTCTTTGCGATCTCACCGATGGAGATGCTGACCGCGGTTCCGCGCAGTCCGAACCAGCCCGGCAGAATGGTGATGAACACCCATGAGTAGACCGAGTAGAAGAAGACCTGAAACAACGAGTTGAACGCAACCAGCCCGGCTGCATACTGCGTATCGCCCCTGGCCAGCTCGTTCCACACGATCACCATGGCGATGCACCGTGCCAGGCCGATCATGATGAGACCGGCCATGTACTCGGGATACCCGCGCAGGAAGATGATCGCGAGTGCGAACATCAGGACCGGCCCGATCAGCCAGTTCTGCACCAGCGACAGACCCAGCACTTTCTTGTTGCGGAAGACCTCATGCAGTTCTTCGTATCGCACCCGTGTGAAAGGCGGATACATCATCAGGATTAGCCCTGCTGCGATCGGCACCGAAGTTGTGCCAACGCTGAAGCGGTTCAGAAACGGCACGACTCCAGGCGCGAGCCAACCAAGAGCCACGCCGAACACCATCGCGGCGAAGATCCAGCCCGTCAAATAGCGGTCCAGAAAAGACAACCGACTCTCTTTCATCGCTGCCTCCTATGACCTGCCGATCTGATCGATTTCGTGCTTGATCGCCATGTCTTCTAGTGTCGCCAGGGGCAGCGAGAGGAAGAGTCCGATTCTGCGGTCAAGCACGGAGAAGGCGTCTCGGAAGGCACGGGCAATTTCCTCCAAAGTCCCCCTGACCGCGGCGGGATCGGCAACGCCCCAGTGCGCTGTCATCGGCTGTCCTGGCCAGTACGGACATTGTTCTTTTGCGGCGTTGTCACACACGGTGAATACGAAGTCGAGCTTTGGAGCACCCGGACCGGCAAACTCGTCCCACGACTTGCTGCGAAGGCCCGCCGTCGATAGTCCCGCAGATCCGATCTGCTGAAGTGCTTCGGGGCGTGGCTGCCCGGCCGGATGGCTGCCCGCGCTGTACGCCGTGAACTTGCCCTTACCTTTGTGGTTCAGGATGGCTTCGGCCATGATCGAGCGGGCCGAGTTGCCGGTGCAGAGGAACAGAACGTTGTAGTGATCGGCCATTCTCTTATTCCTTTGCTCCGGCCACAGCGGGAGTGCAACAGCCCGGCTCGCAGCAGACGGCTTTGGGTTTGTTGGCGCGGACGAAGGCGCTGAAGAACCTGTCAGTGACCTGAGGTGCGATTGCGTCGACGTCGACGCCGGCTTTGGTAAGGAACTGGCGGGCATCTTCGACGTTATAGACGCGCGTCGGTTCGATAAAAACGCCTGCGAAGCCCGCACCGACCAGCTTGGCGATGTACTCGCTCTCTCCAAGAGCGCCGGCGATGCAACCGACCCAGAGCAACATGCTCCTGCGCACCTCTTCCGGCACGCTGCCGCGGACGAAGACATCGGAAACAGCGAACCGGCCGCCGGGCTTCAGCACGCGGAACGCCTCACGCAGAACGCGATCTTTGTCAGCAGAAAGATTGATGACGCAGTTCGAGATGATGACATCGACCGAGTTGTCGGGCAGGGGGATGTTCTCCATTTCGCCTTTCAGGAATTCGACGTTCGTGACGCCCGCCTGCTTCTGGTTTTCGCGTGCGAGGGCCAGCATGTCATCGGTCATATCGAGGCCATAGGCTTTGCCGGCCGGCCCAACGCGGTTCGCGGAGAGCAAGACATCGATGCCCCCTCCCGAGCCCAGGTCGAGAACGGTTTCGCCGAGCCGAAGATCGATGAGCGCGGTCGGATTGCCACACCCGAGAGAAGCTCTGACCGCCTTCTCGGGGATGGCCCCGGTCTGATGGGCGCTATAGAGGCCTGTGGTGATCGGATCGCAGCACTGAAGACCGGGATCGCAACATGCCTGCGCAGTGCCGGATTCGGCCACGGCACGCGCGGCGTTTCCATACTTTTCCCTAACCTGTTCCTGAACGCTCGATTTCATGATTGTGTCTCCTCGCATACGCTAACGCGAATGTATTATTCTCTAGACACATCTGTCAAGGCGTATATGATGGAAGTGTGAATCATTCCCCGAAGACCTACGATTTGGCGCTCTTGTTCGCTGCGCTGTCGGATCGCACCCGGCTCAGGCTGCTGAACCTGATGGATGGCAGGGAGGTTTGCGTTTGCTACTTTGTCGAGATTCTCGCGCAAAGCCAGCCGAAGATTTCGCGTCACCTGGCGTATCTGCGACGTGCCGGCGTTGTTGCCGCGCGGCGCGAGGGGAAGTGGGTGCACTACAGGATCGTCGTACCTGTCAACACCGGCGGCGCCAAAATCCTGCGCGAGACGCTGGCTGCGCTCAGACAAGACAGGGAGATGCAGGCGGACCTCATACGCCTAAGGAGATCATGCTGTTTACCCCAGAAGATTGCCGCTCTGGACGGAGCGCCTGCGCCGACGATCATTGAGGCACTCGCCTGTTCCTGCTGCTGAGGTACGCGGACAGGGCAAATCACGGGGTTCTGCTCGAGCCCAATTCGGCGGATTGGCACCGGCAGACGGGGTTCGCACCAGAATTCAGTCTTGCGGGCGCACGACCGGCAAACGGGACTCTACATTTTGCGAGCTGCGGTCATCGCCAAAAGCAACCGCGAATCCCTATCCCTCCCTGCGGGCGGGATGACAACGGCTTTTGCGAAAGGTGGCCTTTTCTTGATGAAAAGGCCACTTGGGATTCTTTCTCCGGTCCACGCCAATTCCGAAAACGCTATAGCGAATGCTGCGCGTGCGGCGCGTTTCATCTCCCGCAGGTCGGCAACGTCGGTGGGAGATTGAAAAGAGACCAGATTGCAACTCGAACAAAATGGAGAGCGACCGGAAAAACACGTTTCATCCATCGAAGGCGGAAACCCCAGTAGAGGACTGTTACCCGCATGGGGCTGCCGGGTGGAGGATTTTGCATACCGAGGGGGGCGAGGAGCATCCTATAGGCGCCTATGTACAAAGCAAAAGCTTACTCAGCCGCCAGCGCCAGTTCGCCGCTCGCTTCCACTTCGATCGCGCGGCGCGATCCCACCGAAACCGATGTGCAGATCGAGATTTTGTTCTGCGGGATCTGCCACTCGGACCTGCACCAGGTGCGGAACGAGTGGAGCGGGGTGATGCCGACGGTGTATCCGTGCGTGCCGGGGCACGAGATTGTGGGACGGGTGACGAAGGTGGGCGCCGGGGTGACGAAGTTCAAGGCCGGAGACCTGGCGGCCGTGGGGTGCATGGTGGACTCGGATGGGACCTGCCCGGCGTGCAAGGAAGGGCTGGAGCAGTTCTGCCCCAACATGACGCTGACCTATAACTTTCCGGACAAGCACCTGGGCGGGGTGACGTACGGAGGGTACTCGGAGAGCGTGGTGGTGGACGAGCGGTTTGTGCTGCGGGTTCCGGGGAACCTGGACCTGGCGGGGACGGCGCCGCTGCTTTGCGCGGGGATCACGACCTACTCGCCGATGCGGCACTGGGGCGTGACCAAGGGCCAGAAGGTGGGCGTGGTGGGCCTGGGCGGACTGGGACACATGGCGGTGAAGTTTGCGCACGCGCTGGGGGCGCACACGGTGGTGTTTACGACCTCGCCGGGGAAGGTGGACGACGCGCTGCGGCTGGGAGCGGACGAGGTGGTGATCTCAAGGGACGCGAACGCCATGCAGAAACATGCGGGGAGCTTCAACTTCATCCTGGACGCGGTCTCAGCCGAGCACGACATTAATGCGTACCTCGGGCTGCTGGCGCGGGACGGGAACCTGACGCTGGTGGGCGCGCCGGAGAAGCCGTTTCCGGTTTCGGCGTTCAGTTTGCTTTTTGGACGGAGGAGTTTGTCGGGCTCGCCGATCGGGGGGATCGCGGAGACGCAGGAGATGCTGGATTTCTGCGGGGCGCACGGGATTACTTCGGATGTGGAGGTGATTCCGATGCAGAAGGTGAACGAGGCGTACGAGCGGCTGGTGAAGGCGGATGTGAAGTACCGGTTCTCGATTGATATGGCTTCGTTGAAGGGGTAGGGACTGAGGGGCTGAGGGGCTGAGGGGCCAGCGGAGTTAGGGACTGGATGAACGGGTGGGATGCGGTTCGAGAATTGAGCCGCATCCCACCTGTTTTTTGGGGTGCGGGCTCGGCAAAGGCGGGAATGCGCGGCCCGCTTCTGGGCGTTTCTCTTTTTGAGCCATCGCGGAGGTCATCCGGAGCGGCGCGAGAGGGACTCGGCTCTTCCACGTTTTCGATGCCGGCGATGTGGAGCGGGAGAGCTTTCGCGGTCATGAGGCGCACCTGACCGTCTTCCCGGCGGATGGCGGCGGCTGAATCAACGTGGCGTTAACAATCGTGAATGGAAGAGGACGGTAGGATGGGCGAGAGGTGGCCCATCCTCTGCAAGCGGCCCATCTTCTCACTTGAGATAGGCGTGGACGAGATCGATGAGGTCTTCGGCGAGCTCGGGGGCGATCTGTTCTTTGGCGCCGTCCATGAGGTGAAAGCGGATGTGGGTTTCGAGGACTTCGCCCATGAGGGAGTTGACGCCGCCGCGGACGGCGGCGAGGAGCATGAGCTGCCCGCCGCATTCTTCGTCGGCTGTGAGGGCGCGCTCGACGGCGTCGAGCTGTCCGCGGACCTTGCGGAGGCGCTGGAGGAGTTTGAGTTTTTCGCGGTCGGGCTGGGACATGGGGCGCTCCTTGGGTTGACAATACCTACCCGGGGTATGGTATGAACCGGGTGGGGGTATCGGAGATTCCGTTCTTCATTTTATGCCCTGGGGACGGCCAATTCCGGCGATTGTTGGGGCTGCGGCGCTGCTGTGCGGCGGCGCGGGGGGACGCGTGGGCGGACAGGCGCTGCTTTCGGCGCCGGGGGCGGCGGTTTCTGGCGGGGAGGCGGTGGGGACGGGTGCGGGGTTGGGCACGGGCGCGGCGGTCGGCGTGGAAGAGGGGCCGGGGGGCGGCGGAGCGGCGAGTGCGGCGGCGGTGCTGACGATGGCGCCGCACTCGGAGAGTGCGCGCTACTGGGTTTCAGGGCAGGCGAACACGATCGCGCAGATGCACGGGCGTTTTCACTCGCCGTACGAAGGAGCGAACAGCCTGATCGACGACTTCGAGGTGAAGGGGTCGGAGGTAGCGACGCTTTACCTCGGGTACCAGTTGTGGCCCAATTCGCGGTACAACACGGACCTGATTGTGGACTTTGAGAACGCCGGGGGGCGGGGGATCTCGCAGGCGCTCGGCCTCGCGGGGGCGACGAACCTGGACGTGGTGCGCAACCCGAATCTGAGCAGTGCGCCGTACCTGGCGCGGGGCGAGATTCATGTGACGATCGGGCTGACGGATCAGATGGTGGAGCAGGACCGGGGGCCGCTGGCGCTTGCGACGCAGGCCCCGGCGCGGCGGTTCGAGATCCGGGTGGGGAAGATGACTCTACCGGCTACGTTCGACATCAACTCGGTGGGATCGGACAGCCACTTGCAGTTCACGAACTGGACGATCGATAACAACGGCGCGTGGGACTACGCGGCGGATACGCGGGGCTACACGGTGGGCGGGATTGTGGAGTACGACGACCGGGTGTGGTCGGCGCGGTACGGGATTGCGGCGATGCCGACGGTGGCGAATGGGGAGACGCTGGACTGGGCGTGGAGCCGGGCCAGCGGGCAGAACTGGGAGTTCGAGCTGCGCAAGGGGCTGCTGGCGCGGATTTTGAACTCAAAGCGGCAGGGGGCGGTGCGGGTGCTGGGGTTTGTGAACCACGGGCACATGGGCGACTACCGGGAGTCAGTGGAGGAGTATCTTGACGGCGAGATAACGACGCCCGACATTACGCGGACGGAACGATTCGGGACGGTGAAGTACGGGTTTGGGCTGAACACGGAGCAGGAGGTGACGGAGAGACTGCGGGTGTTCGGGCGGTTCGGGTGGAACCCGGACCGGCACGAGTCGTACTGCTACACGGAGGTTGGGCAGACGGTTGCGTTCGGGGGGGACTACAGCGGGCAGGGATGGCGGCGGCCGAGCGACAAGGTGGGCCTGGCGTACGTGTCGAACGCGATCAAGCGGGATCACCAGAATTATCTGCACTATGGAGGTCTGGGGTTTCTGCTGGGGGACGGCGGGTTGCGCTATGGGCGGGAAGACATCACGGAGTGGTACTACAACGCGCACCTTTGGCACGGGCTGTTCGGGATGATTGGGGGCACGTACATCGTGGATCCGGGGTACAACCGGGACCGGGGGCCGGTGTACGTGGGGACGGCGCGGGTGCACATCGATTTTTGATGAGGGGGCGGGTTAGCAAGTCGGCGAGTTGGCTGGTTAGCGGGTTTGCTGGCGCGGGGCTACTCTTCGCGGAGGAGGAGCGCGGGGTCGGCGTGGAGGGCGCGGCTGGCGGGGAAGGCTGCGGCGATGACGCCGATGGCGACCATAGCGAGGATGGCGCCGGCGAGGACAATGGGGTCGAAGACGGTGGCCTCATAGACGATGCTGGAGAGGACGCCGCTGGCGGCTGCGCCGAGGGCGAGTCCGGCGAGGGAGCCGGCGGCGAGCAGAATCAGGGTGCGGGCGAGGGCGGCACGCAGGATCTGAACGCGCTGCGCACCGAGCGCCATGCGGATGCCCATCTCGCGGAGGCGGCGGGTGACGGAGTAGCTGGCCATGCCGAAGATGCCGGTGGCGGCGAGCATGGCGGCGAGCAGGCCGAGGAGGCCGAGGGATACGGTGGCGACGCGGGCGGGAAAGAGCACCAACTGAAGCTGCTGGGGCCAGCTTTCGATGGTGACGGGCAGGCTGGGATCGATTTTGGCCACGAGGGTGCTGAGGGCAGAGGCCATCTCGGCGGGGGTGCGGGTGGAGCGGACGACGAGGGTGGTGTCGTCTTCGAGGTTCTGCGGGAGAGGCCAGTACATGGCGGGCTTGGGGTTTTCGGTGAGGGACTGGTATTTGCCGTTTTCGACTACGCCGGCGACTTCAATGTCTTTGTGGCCGTTGATTTCGAAGTGACGGCCGACGGCGGGGTTGTTGCCGAAGAGGATGTGGGCAAGGGATTGGTTGATGAGGGCGACGCGGGGTGTTTTGTCGTCGTCGTTCCAGGTGAAGCTGCGGCCGGCGAGGAGGCGCATCCGCGAGGCCGCAAGAAAGCCGGGGGAGATGGTGTAGACGTTGACTTCGGCGAGGCTGTTGGAGTCGCGGAAGTCGGTTGTGCCCTGGGGGAAGACGGGGGTGGTGTTGCCGCCGCCGTTCAAGGGGGGCTGGTCGATGGTGCCGACGGCGGTGACGCCGGGGATGCGGGAGGCGTCTTCGAGGATGCGCTTCTGGACAGGGAGTGAGGAAGCGTTAGTGTAGCCGGCCATGCGCATGTTGGTTTCGACGAGCTCGGCGCCCTGGGGGTTGAAGCCGAGTTGTGCGTGGAGGGAACGCTCGAGGCCGCGGAGTCCGACGAGGGCGCTGGAGACGAGGAGGGCGCACATGGCGACCTGGAGGGCGAGGAGGATGTCGCGCAGGCTGAAGCGGCGGAAGCCGGTCTGGGCGGCGCCTTTCATGGCATGGACGGCGTCGGTGCGCCAGATCTGCCGGGCGGTGAGCAGGGCGGGGAGGACGCAACTGACGGCGGCGAGGAGAAAGGCGATGACGTAGACGTGGGCGTCGACGGCGACAGCGACGTGGATGGGGTATTCGGCGACGGGACGCCACTGGCTGAGGAGGCGCATGAGCTGGGCGGCGGCGAGGGTGCCGGCGGCTCCGCCGGCGAGGGCGAGGAGGGCGGCTTCAGCGAGGATCTGGCGGAGGAGACGCCAGCGGCCGGAGCCGATGGCCATGCGGATGGCGAGCTCGCGGGCGCGGTCGGCGGCGCGGGCGGAGAAGATGCTGGCGAGGTTGACGCAGGCCGCGGCGAGGACGAGGAGGGCGAGGAGGAAGACGCCGCTTAGAAACTCGCGCACCGGGTCGCCGAGGATGTCGCCCATGAGGCCGGGGGCAGCGAGGCGGACGCCCATGCGGTCGTCGGACTGGGGGTACTGTTTGGCGAGCTGGGCGGCGACGGCGTTGAGGTTCCCGGCGGCTTCCTGGCGAGTGACGCCGGGTTTGAGCAGGCCGAGGATGAAGGTGCTGTGGTTGTAGCGCTCGGTGAGGAAGTTGTAGCCGTCGAGCTCGGGGGCGTTGACGATGGGGACGAAGAATGCGGGCCAGAAGAAGAGCTCGGTGCCATTGAAAGCGGGCGGGGCGACGCCGATGATGGTGAATTGATGCTTGTTGAGGTCAACCGTTGTGCCAATGATGCGCGGGTCGGCGGCGAAACGGGAGCGCCAGTAACCATCACTGAGGACGAGGTAGGGTGCGGAGTTGGTTCCGCGCTCGTCGCTCGAGTGGAAGAAGCGGCCGAGCTCGGGCTGGACGCCGAGCATATCGAAGTAGTTTCCGCTGACCTCGGAGTCCCATGCGCTGGTGGCCGTGCCACCGCTGGCGAGGGCGGCCTGGTTGAAACGGAGGGCGGCCATGTCAGTGAAGGCGGAGTTGCGGGAGCGGTAGTCGAGGTAGTCGGGGTAGGACTGTGTGATGAACCCGGGGGTGCGCTGCTCGATATCCACGAGGCGATCTGCGTGGGCGACGTTGAGCGGGCGCAGGACGATGGCGTTCATGACGCCGAAGACGACCAGGTTGGCGGCGATGGCCATGGTGAGGGTGAGGCTGGTGGTGAGCGCAAAGCCGGGCGAGCGGCGCAGGCGGCGGGCGGCAATTCGCAGATCGCTCCAGAGATTGCGCATCGGTGACCTCGCGGGAAAGAGTCGTCGATGGGAAGGCAGCACGCGGCGGGCCATCGGGGAAGGAGCTGCGAGGCCTGAAAGGATGGGGGTTAGAAGGATCAGAAGCAGGCGGATGAGTCGGACAGGTTGTTCGGAAACGAGAGGCAGCGTTCGGTAACGGACAGTGGATAGCTCCTGGACCCGGGGGCGTTCAGCGGTGGAGTGCGAGCGGCGGGCGGGGTTTGGCGGCGAGTTAGAGTGGAAGGATGTTCGCGAGGCGGATCGCGGTGGAGCGCATCGATGCGGAGGGCTGCCGGCAGGCGTGCCCGGTGCGGTGGATCGACTCGTTTGCGATGCGGAACTTTACCAACGATGCTGTCTTCGACGACACGCTGCCGGTGGGCGATGGGGTGCTGGAGGTGGGACACCGGGTTCCGCTGGAGCGACTGCGGGAGGCGATGGAGGACTGGTTCCGAAGGAAGGGGTATTTGACGAGAGACGAGGGGGTGGAAGTTAGCGAGTTAGCGGGTTAGCAAGTTGGCGAGTTAGCGGGCCGAGGGCGGCGAAGTGGAGCTTGCCGTCCGGATTTTTGCGCTGCGGAAGCCGCTGGAGGCGGGATCCGCAGCGCAGGTTGGGCAGATCAAGGCCGGTTCAGGCCTTGACGGCGGTGAGGGCGCCAAGGTCGGCGGCGAGTTTTTCGGTGGTGAAGGCCTCGATGACGTCGCCGGCCTTGATCTCGTTGAATCCGGAGAGGCCGATGCCGCACTCCATGCCGTTGGTGACTTCGCGGGCGTCGTCTTTGAAGCGCTTGAGGGAGACGACCTTGCCTTTAAACATCTGCTCGCCGTCGCGCGTGACCTTGACTTCGGCATCGCGGCGGATGACGCCGTCCTGCACCCGGCAGCCGGCGATGGTGCCGACCTTGGGGATCTTGAAGACGTTGAGGACTTCGGCGCGGCCGAGGTAGTTCTCCTTGAAGGTGGGCTCGAGGAGGCCGAGCATGGCGAGACGGATCTCGTCCTGCAGCTCGTAGATGATGGAGTGCAGGCGGATTTCGATCTCCTCCTGCTGGGCGAGCTCGGCGGCCTTGCGCTCGGGGCGAACGTTGAAGCCGATGATGATGGCGTTCGACGCGGTGGCGAGCAGCACGTCGCTCTCGGTGATGGAGCCGACGCCGGAGTGGATGACCTTGATGCGCACCTTCTCGGTGGACATCTTGGAGAGCGAGTCGGCAAGCACTTCTACGGAACCCGTCACGTCGCCCTTGATGATGAGGGGCAGGTCTTTGACGCCGGCCTGGCGAATCTGCTCGGCCAGACCTTCAAGAGACACGCGGGAGCTCTTGGCGAGCTGGGCTTCGCGCTCCTTCATCTTGCGGTACTGAGCGATGCCCTTGGCCTTGTCGCGGTCTGCGACGACGAGGAAGGTGTCGCCGGAGTCAGGCATGGACTCGAGTCCGAGGACTTCGACCGGGGTGGAGGGGCCGGCTTCTTCGAGGGCGCGTCCGCGGTCGTCGAACATGGCGCGGACCTTGCCGAAGGTGTTGCCCACGATGTAGCTCTCGTTGATGCGCAGCGTGCCGTCCTGGACGAGGACGGTGGCGACGGCGCCGCGGCCGCGGTCGAGCTTGGCCTCAAGGACACTGCCGACGGCCTTGCGGCCGGGGGTGGCCTTGGGGGCCTTGATGTCGGAGACGAGGCAGATCATTTCGAGCAGCAGATCGAGGTTGGTGCGCCGCTTGGCGGAGACTTCGACGAAGACGGTACCCTCCTGACCGGCGCCGGCCCACTCCTCGGGAATGAGGCCGCGGTCGGCGAGCTGCTTTTTGACGCGGTCGGGGTTGGCCTCGGGTTTGTCGATCTTGTTGACGGCGACGATGATGGGGACCTCGGCAGCGCGGGCGTGATCGATGGCTTCGAGGGTCTGGGGCATGACGCCGTCGTCGGCAGCGACAACGATGACGACGATGTCAGTGACCTTGGCGCCGCGTGCGCGCATGCGGGTGAAGGCCTCGTGGCCGGGGGTGTCGAGGAAGACGATCTCGCGGCCGGAGGCGGGTGAGCCCTCCTTGGAGAACTTTACCTTGTAGGCGCCGATGTGCTGGGTGATGCCGCCGGCTTCGCCGGCGGCGACGTCGGTTTCGCGGATGGCGTCGAGGAGCGAGGTCTTGCCGTGGTCGACGTGGCCCATGACGGTGACGACGGGGGCGCGGGGGACTTCGAGCTCGTCGATGTTCTCGGACTCGAGGACCTGCTCCATGGCCTGGTTGGCGAGTTCTTCCTCGTAGGAGATGACGTTGGCGGCGGCGCCGAACTTGGCGGCGACATCCTTGACCATCTCGGCGTCGAGGGACTGGTTGACGGTGACGAAGACGCCGCGCATGAGGAGGGTGGCGATGAGGTCCTTGGCGCGGATTTCGAGTTTTTCGGCCAGGTCCTTGACGCTGATGCCCTCGGTGACGGTGATCTCGCGGGTGATGGGCAGGGGCTCGTTGCTGTAATTCACGCCACCATAACGCGGCGGGGGCACGAAGCCCTTCATCGGGCCTTCTTTGGTCTTGGGGTACTGCTGCTGGCGTCCGCGGCCCCTGGAGGGAGCGCGCTGCGGACGGCCGGCCTCAGGGGGCGGCGAAGCGCCGCCGGGGCCGGGACGCGGACCGCCGAAGCCGGGGCGAGGAGCGCCAAAACCAGGACGGGCACCGAAGCCGGGACGGGCGCCAGGGCCTCCCGGGGCGCCACCGGGGGCAAAACCGCCGGGTGCGGAACGAGTGGGGTGTTTGGGGCGGGGGCCGGCGGGGTGCTGGCCAGGTACGCCCGGGGCGGTACGTTGCGGGAAGCCGCTGGACGGGCGGCGATCGAAGATCGGCTTACCGCGCTGGAGGCTGGGGCCGGTCGAACCTGTGGCTGGTCCGGCGACGGGAGCGGTGGGGACGACTGTGGCCTTATAGACGGGGCGCGGACCCGTCTGGGGCATCACCATGCGGCGAGCCGGCGGGGCCGGGGGCGCGGGTGGGGCCGGTGGGGCAGCTGGGACGGCTGCCGCGGGGGTGGGCGCCTGCACCTTTTCCTGCTGGGGTGCGGGCGGGGCCACTGCGACTGGAGCCGGAGGAGGAGCCGCGGGCGGCTCAGGAGCCTGTACGGGCGGAGCGGGGGCTG